>Ga0209066_10000295_pt1 | contig 74338 bp, 68 predicted proteins | sample All_14_2_FD_187198 | JGI IMG/M metagenome (GOLD analysis project Ga0209066, IMG submission 187198) | Freshwater microbial communities in response to fracking from Pennsylvania, USA - Allegheny Zone_MetaG_DW_15 (SPAdes) (version 2) ...
GTTCGGCGGCGGCAACATGTTCACCGGCGAGGCGCGCGCGCTCGACATCGGCGGCAGGAACGTCGCTGCCGTGCGCGTCGAACTCGCCCGTCGCGGTTTGACGCCGACCGTCGAGCACGTCGGCGGTGCCGGTCACCGCAAGCTGGTCTTCGACCTCGCCAGCGGCCACGTCTGGCTCGCCTTCTCCAACCTCGCCCCCGCCAAGGAAGCCGCAATTGGGTGACAAAATCAAAGTAATGGTCGTCGACGACTCGGCGCTGGTGCGCCAGGCCGTGACGCAGGCAATTGCCGCCGACCCCGGCATCGAAGTGATCGCGACGGCGCAGGATCCGCTGTTCGCGATCGAGAAGATGAAGACCCTCTGGCCCGACGTGCTGGTGGTCGACATCGAGATGCCGCGCATGGACGGCCTGACCTTCCTCAAGAAGATCATGTCCGAACATCCGACACCGGTGATCATCTGCTCCTCGCTCGCCGAGAAAGGCGCGCAGGTGACCATGGAGGCGCTCGCCGCCGGCGCCTTCACCATCATCACCAAGCCGAAACTCGGCGTGAAGTCCTTTCTCCAGGATTCGGCCAACGACATCCTCACCGCCATCAAGAGCGCCGCACGCGCCAACATGGGCGCCGTGCGCCGCATGACGGGAACGCCCCTTGCCAAGGCACCGGCCCCGAAACTGAGCGCCGATGCCATGCTGTCGAGCCAGCATTCCGGTGCGTCGATGTACGGCACGACCGACCGCCTGGTCGCCATCGGCACGTCGACCGGCGGCACGCAGGCCCTCGAAGCGGTGCTGACGCGACTGCCGGCGGTCTGCCCGGGCATCGTCATCGTCCAGCACATGCCGGAGAAGTTCACCGCCCTCTTCGCCGACCGCCTCAACAGCCTGTGCCAGCTCGAGGTGCGCGAAGCGCAGAACGGCGACCGGGTGATGCCCGGCCGTGCCCTGATCGCGCCCGGCGGCCGCCATATGATGCTCAAGCGCAGCGGCGCGCAGTACTACGTCGAGGTCGCCGACGGACCGCTGGTGAACCGGCACAAGCCCTCGGTCGACGTCCTGTTCCGGTCGGTAGCGCAGGTCGCCGGCAAGAACGCGCTGGGCATCATCATGACCGGCATGGGCGACGACGGCGCGCGCGGCATGAAGGAAATGCACGACGCCGGCGCCCAGACAGTCGCCGAGGACGAATCGACCTGCGTCGTCTTCGGCATGCCCAAGGAGGCGATCCGCCTCGGGGGCGTCGACAAGGTGACGCCGCTCGACCGCATCCCGCAGGAAATCATCGCCTACGGCAGCTAAGACAGCGCTCATTTTCTGATGCAGCGCAACATCCGTTTGCAGACAACGTGTTAACCTGCGCCTTCGCAGCTTAAGCCACGGAGGTCTCAGTGCCCGCCACCGCCGCTCCCGACGCGCCCACCGCAATCCTCGCGCGTCACCGTCACAACCCCACACGCCTGGTCCAGATCCTGCGCGAGACGCAGGAAGCCCTGGGCTGGCTCTCGCCCGCCACCCTTGCCGAACTCGCCCGCGGACTCGACCTGCCGCTGGCCCGCGTTGCCGGCGTCGCCGGGTTCTACAGCTTCCTGCACACCGAGCCGCGCGGCCGCTACCGCGTGCTGTGGAGCGACAACATCACCGATCGCATGCTCGGCAACCAGGACCTGATGCTCGACATGTGTCGGCATCTCTGGCTCGAGCCCGGCCACGTCTCCGAGGACGGACTGGTCAGCGTCGACACGACGTCCTGTACCGGCATGTGCGACCAGGGGCCCGCCGTGCTGGTCAACTACCGCGCCGTCACGCGCATGACGCCGGCGCGCGTCGAGCAGATGTGCGAACTGATCCGCAAGGAAGTGCCGGTGGCCCAGTGGCCGGCCGAGTTCTTCCATGTCGACAACAACATCCGCCGCCGCGACATCCTGCTCGGCAACGAACTCCAGCCCGGCGATGCGCTGCGCGCCAGCATCGCCCGCGGTGCCGCGCCGGTCGTCGAGGCCGCCTCCAACGCGCGCTCCTGGCGCGAGACGGCGGCATCCGTGGCGCCCGGCCCGCAACTGACGCTCGACGAGATCAAGCGCTCCAACCTGCGCGGCCGCGGCGGCGCCGGCTTCACCACCGGCCTCAAGTGGGAAGCCTGCCGCAACGCCGCCGGCAGCGGCCCGGACGCCGCGCGCTACGTCGTCTGCAACGCCGACGAGGGCGAGCCCGGCACCTTCAAGGACCGCGTGCTGCTGACCGAACAGGCCGACCTCGTCTTCGAGGGCATGACGGTCGCCGGCTACGTCGTCGGCGCGCGCCGCGGCCTGCTCTACCTGCGCGGCGAATACCGCTACCTGCTCGACCACCTCGAAGCCGTGCTCGCGCGCCGTCGTGCCGAGCACCTGCTCGGCCACAACATCCTCGCCCAACCGGGCTTCGATTTCGACATCGAGATCCACCTCGGCGCCGGCGCCTACGTGTGCGGCGAGGAGTCGGCGCTGATCGAATCGCTCGAAGGCAAGCGCGGCGTGCCGCGCAACCGCCCGCCTTTCCCCGTCACCCACGGCTACCTGAACCAGCCGACGACGGTGAACAACGTCGAGACCCTGGCCTCGGCCGCACTGATCGCCTGGAAGGGCGGCGACTGGTTCCGCGCCATCGGCACCGAGAAATCGGCCGGCACCAAGGTTCTGTCCGTCTCCGGCGACTGCGAGCGCCCCGGCATCTACGAGTACCCGTTCGGCGTGCGCCTGTCGCAGGTGCTCGCCGACTGCGGCGCGAAGGACGTTCAGGCGGTACAGGTCTCCGGTCCTTCCGGCGTCTGCGTTTCGTCCGACGAACTCGAACGCCGCATCGGCTTCGAGGACCTCGCCACCGCCGGCGCCTTCATGGTGTTCGACTCGAGCCGCGACATGTTCGAGGTGGCGCGGAACTTTTCGCATTTCTTCGCCCACGAAAGCTGCGGCTTCTGCACGCCGTGCCGCGTCGGCACCACGCTGCTGAAGAACTGCATGGACAAGATCGCCGCCGGCCACGGCAGCGAGTACGACATCAACGAGATCTTCAAGCTCAACCACCTGCTGCAGACGGCGAGCCACTGCGGCCTCGGCCATACCGCCTGCAATCCCATGTTCGACACGCTGCAGAAGTTCAAGCCGGCCTACGAGCGGCGCCTGAAGTCGCTGGCCTTCGAGCCGGCCTTCGACCTCGACCATGCGCTGGCGCAGGCGCGCCAGATGACGGGGCGCGACGACGCCGCGGCGCACCTCGCCACCGCGATGGAGGACAAGCAATGAGCACCGACACCGCGCACAACGTGCCGACCTTCCAGCTCGACGGCGAGGAAGTGCCCTTCCTGCCGGGCCAGACCGTGATCCAGGCGGCGCTGGCCGCCGGCCACTACATCCCGCATCTCTGCTACCACCCGGAGTTCAAGCCGCATGGCTCCTGCAAGCTGTGCACCGTGAAGGTAAACGGCCGCCCGGTGGCTTCCTGCACGACGCAGGCGCAGGCCGGCCTCAACGTCGAGAGCGAGATTCCCGAGATCCAGGACAAGCGCCGCACGCTGGTGCAGATGCTGCTGGTCGAAGGCAACCACTTCTGCCCCTCGTGCGAGAAGAGCGGCAAGTGCATGCTGCAGGCGCTGGCCTACGAGCTCGACGTCATGTCGCCGCACTTCCCGCAGATCTTCCCGACGCGCCCCGTCGACGCCTCGCATCCCGAGGTACTGCTCGATTTCAACCGCTGCATCCTTTGCGAACTCTGCGTGCGCGCCAGCGGCGAGGTCGACCGCAAGAACGTGTTCGCGCTCTCTGGGCGCGGCATCACCAAGCACCTGATCGTGAACAGCGAGAGCGGCAAGCTGGCCGATACCGACTTCGCCGCCACCGACAAGGCGGCGCACGTTTGTCCGGTCGGCGTGATCCTGCACAAGCGCCGCGGCTTCGACGTGCCGATCGGCAAGCGCATCTTCGACATCAAGCCGATCAGCGAGCAGATCGAATCGCCCGGCCATACCCTGCGGGAGGCCTGACATGACGACTGCCACCAAACCCAAGCTGCGCGTCGCCACGACGTCGCTCGCCGGCTGCTTCGGCTGCCACATGTCGATCCTCGACATCGACGAGCGCATCCTCGACCTCATCGAAGTGGTCGAGTTCGACCGCTCGCCGATCACCGACATCAAGCACTGCGGCCCCTGCGACGTCGGCATCATCGAGGGCGGCGTCTGCAACGCGGAGAACGTGCACGTGCTGCGCGAGTTCCGCGCCAACTGCAAGACCCTGATCGCCATCGGTGCGTGCTCGGTCAACGGCGGCCTGCCGGCGCAGCGCAACAGCCTCGACCTGCGCGACATCCTCGAGGAGGTTTACAAGACCGAGCCGGGGATCAGCCACGGCGGCATCCCGAACGACCCCGAGCTGCCGCTGCCGCTCGACAAGGTCCACCCGATCCACGAGGTCGTGAAAGTCGATTACTTCCTGCCCGGCTGCCCGCCTTCCGGCGACGCCATCTGGAAGTTCCTGACCGACCTCATCGCCGGCCGCACGCCGCATCTCGGCTACGGCCTGCTGCGCTACGACTAAGAGGTAGCCCATGGCATTCGAACTAGAAACCGCCACCAACGCCGAAGCACTGCGCCGCGTCGCCATCGAACCGGTGTCGCGCGTCGAGGGGCACGGCAAGGTCACCATCCTGCTCGACGACGACAACAAGGTGCACCAGGTGCGCCTGCACATCGTCGAATTCCGCGGCTTCGAGCGCTTCATCCAGGGCCGTCCCTATTGGGAAGTGCCGGTCATGGTGCAGCGCCTGTGCGGCATCTGCCCCGTCTCGCACCACCTCGCGGCCTCGAAGGCGCTCGACATGATGCTCGGCGTCAAGCTGACGCCGACCGCCGAGAAGATCCGCCGCCTGATGCACTACGGCCAGATCCTGCAGTCGCACGCGCTGCACTTCTTCCACCTTTCGTCGCCCGACCTGCTGTTCGGCTTCGGCTCCGACGTCGCCACGCGCAACGTCGTCGGCGTCATCGCCGCCGCGCCCGAGGTCGCCAAGAAGGGCGTGCTGCTGCGCAAGTACGGCCAGGAGGTGATCCGCCTCACCGCCGGCAAGCGCGTGCACGGCACCGGCTCGGTGCCCGGCGGCGTGAACAAGTCGCTCTCCGCCGAGGAACGCGAGCTGCTGCAGAAGGACATCTACCAGATGATCGCCTGGAGCCGCGAGGCCGTCGGCATCATCAAGGGCCTGTTCGAGAAGAACCTCGCCGAGTACAACCGCTTCGGCCGCTTCGACGCCCACGGCATGAGCCTGGTGCGCGCCGACGGCGCCATGGACCTCTACCACGGCGGGCTGCGCGCGCGCGACAAATCCGGCGACATCATCTTCGACCAGTTCGACTACGGCCGCTACTGGGAGAAGATCGGCGAGGACGTGAAGCCCTGGTCCTACATGAAGTTCCCCTTCATGAAGCACCTCGGCCCCGACGACGGCTGGTACCGCGTCGGCCCACTGACGCGCGTATCCAACTGCGACTTCATCCCGACGCCGCTGGCCGACGCCGAGCGCAAGGAATTCCTCGCCTACGACGCCGGCCGGCCGGCGGGCTCGACGCTCGGCTACCACTGGGCGCGCATGATCGAGATGCTGCACGCCGCCGAGATGATCAAGGAACTCCTGCACGACGACGACATCACCGGCACCGACCTGATGGCGACCGGCACGCGGCAGGAGCGCGGCGTGGGCGTCATCGAGGCGCCGCGCGGCACGCTGATCCACCACTATCGCGTCGGCGAAGACGACCTTGTCACGCGCGCCAACCTGATCGTGTCGACGACGCACAACAACCAGGCGATGAACGAATCCATCCGCCAGGTGGCCAAGCAGTACCTCGACGGCAAGGAAGTCACGGAGGGCCTGTTGAACCACATCGAGGTCGCGATCCGCTGCTTCGATCCCTGCCTCTCCTGCGCGACGCACGCGCTCGGCCAGATGCCGCTCGAAGTCGAGCTGCTCGATGCCGAAGGCACGCAGTTGAGCCGCATGCAGAAGGACGCGCGCGGCATCTGCACGGCCGAGTGAAGGCGCCGATCCTGATCTTCGGCTGGGGCAACCCCAGCCGCGGCGACGACGCGCTCGGCCCGCTGTTCGTCGAGCGCATCGAGGCGCTGAATCTGCCCGGCGTCGAGTGCCTGACCGACTTCCAGCTCCAGGTCGAGCACGCGCTCGACCTCCACGGCCGCCAGCGCATCCTGTTCGTCGACGCCAGCGTCGACGCGCCCGCGCCGTTCTCCGCCGAGCGCATCGAGGCGGAGAAGGACGACAGCTTCACCACCCACGCCATGACGCCGCAATCGGTCTTACAGGTCTACCGCGACCTCGAGGACGACGACGCGGCGCCCACATGGCTGCTGGCGATACGCGCCGAGACGTTCGAGTTGGGCGAGCCGCCGACGGCGACGGCACTGGCGAACCTCGACGCAGCCGTCGAGTGGGCGCGCGACTGGATCGTTGCTCTTAAGTAAATCGTTTGCTTGCTGCCGCCCGTTGCGGCGGCGGCGCGGTATTCCGTCCCCGCTCCCGCTGCTGGGATGTGCAGATATCGCGGGGCCGGAACACCGCACCACCGCTTGGTAGCGTGGTCGCGGGTTTGCGCAAACCCGCAGCGTTGGCTTTCTCGCCATAATCAACCTCGCCGTCCTATCGAGCAGACGCAACCTCTGTCCGATGTTGCCCGAAAAGGAATTTGATCAAATATGGTCCCTTGTTCATGCCGCGTCTGGTCAGATTGACGAAATCGGTCAGATTTTTGAAGTGGCAGCCCAACTAAGTGCGTCCCGAAAAGGGCCATAGCGTTCGGAGGGGACAGACCACGTTTCTCTCCCGCTCCCTCGTTGGCTTGAGATGACCGCACTCACTTACTTACGAAGAATAGCGCTGGCTTTCAAGAGCGGGCAGCCGATATGGCTCGTTCCAAGTGCAGTGGTGATTCTCATCTTCGCACTGATCCAACTTAACTGGCCCGTGGGTAAGCCGATCGAAGTGAACGGGCGGGTAGAAGGCTGTTCCGCCCAGTTCAAACGCGGGGCAGCCAATGCAACGACGAGTTGCACTTATGTGCTTGAAGACGGCAATACGGTTGTAAGAGAACGAATCACGCCACTGGAGTCTGGAACGAAAGTCCGGTTCCTTCGTTACGACCGACAACTGGGGGGATACCAGTACGTTCTTCATCAGACCAGCGGGACGGCCGATTTCACGGCCCAAGCGCCTTGGCCGCCCGCAGGGCTTTACGCTGCCCCAGCAACGAAACCCAAAGGCGACGGGGACTAGTAGTTCCACCTCGTAGACACTAGGGGACAAACCGCGTTTCTCTCGGCAGGAGCCATCCGCTCCTCACGTGTTTTACGCAAACCCGAGACACCGTCGCCGAGCGGTGGCGCGGTGTTCCGGCCCCGCGATATCTGCGCTTCTCAGCAGCGGGAGCGGGGACGGAATACCGTGCCGCCGCCACCACAGTCCGCCGCAATCACCAGGTCCACGACTCAGTCCTCGTAATCGTGGTCTGTCCCCGGTTTACTCGGTTCGTCCGCGTGATCGGGGTCATCCCCGACTTCAGAACTTGAGCGCGCTCGTCAGCGAGCGGACTTCCTCTTCCGACTCCGCGAGGATGCCCGCCAGCGTCTCGTGGCCGAACGCCATGTCGATCTGCGCGGTCATGCCTTCGGTGCGGCCCTTGTGCACGCCGTCTAGCGCGTGCAGCGGCGAGGTCACCGGAGAGATTTCCTCGGCCAGCAGCAGCGTGTCGGCGAGCGAGCCGGGCGGCATGGCGAGGAAGCCGTCCCAGTACGCCTCGATGGCGCCGGCGACCGGCTCGGGCACCGACAGCACCTTGAACACGGCGCGGCCGACTTCGACCTCGCCCTCCTCGATCCAGTCGGTGAAGTCGTCGCCGTCGAGCAGGCCGGGGTAGTCGGGCGCGCGCGACAGCATGTAGAAGCCGGCCACCTCGTGCACGATGCCGGCGAACAGCGCCGTTTCCGGGTCCTGGTGCGTGATGCGGTGGGCGATGACGTGGGCGAGCGAGGCGACGTGCGCCGTGTGTTCCCAGAGATGGTCGGCCAGCGTCTGGCAATGCGGCACCGCGGTCGCGCTCGCCATCTGCCGCGTCACCAGCGCCATCGCCAGCGCGCGCACGGTGCGGAAGCCGAGGCGGGCGACGGCCGTACGCACGTCGGTGACCTCGCGGCCGGAACGGTTGAAGGCGACGGAGTTGGCGATGGCGACGACGCGCGCCGCCAGCAGCGGCTCGGCGACGATGAGCTTCGCCGCCTTTTCGATGTGGCATTCGGGGTCTTCGAGCGCCTGGCGAACGCGCAGCGCCACCTGCGCGCCGGTGGAAAACGCCATCTTTCCGCTCGCCACATGGGCGGCCATGTCGCGGTACGCTGCACGTCGGTCCATGGCCGCGATCATACCCGCAATCCCGTATAGCCAATCCGGCGCGGGCGGCGTAGCGTAGCGCCATGCGGCGCTTCATCGCCACCCTCCTGATGCTCGTCCTCGCCAGTGCCTGCACCGCGCAGGCGCCGCTCGCGCTCGATCGCATCAAGCTGCCGCCGGGCTTCACGATCGAACTCTGGGCGCGCGTCGACAACGCGCGCCAGATGGCGCTCGGCGGCACCGGTCCCGACGGCGGTACGCTGTATGTCGGCTCGATGAAGGCCGGCAAGGTGCACGCCGTGCGCTTCGACAAGAATCACCGCGCCACCAAGGTCGTCGAGATCGCCGACGGACTGCGCATGCCGGTCGGCGTGGCCTGGCGCGACGGCAGCCTCTACGTCTCGGCCATCAGCCGCATCCTGCGCTACGACGGCATCGACGAGCGCCTCGACGCGCCGCCGCAGGCGGCCGTCGTCACCGACCGCCTGCCGCCGGAGACGCACCACGGCTGGAAGTTCATCGCCTTCGGCCCGGACGGCAAACTCTACGTGCCCGTCGGCGCACCCTGCAACAACTGCCTCGCCAACCCCGACCGCTACGCCGCGATCCTGCGCATGAACGCAGACGGCAGCGGTCTGGAGACCTTCGCCCGCGGCGTGCGCAACACCGTCGGCTTCGACTGGCATCCGCAAACGCACGAACTCTGGTTTACCGACAACGGCCGCGACATGCTCGGCGACGACGTGCCGCCCGACGAGCTCAACCGCGCCGCGCAGGCCGGCCAGCACTTCGGTTATCCCTACTGCCACGGCGGCGACATCGCCGATCCCGAGTACGGCTCGCGCCGCGCCTGCAGCGAGTTCGTGCCGCCGGTGCAGAAACTCGGGCCGCACGTCGCGGCACTCGGCATGCGCTTCTATCGCGGCACGATGTTCCCGGTCGAATTCCGCGGCCGCATCTTCATCGCCGAGCATGGCTCCTGGAACCGCTCGCAGAAGATCGGCTACCGCATCATGCAGGTCCGCCTCGACGGCAACCGCGCCGCGGGCTACGAGGTCTTCGCCGAAGGCTGGCTGCAGGGCGACGAAGCGTGGGGGCGGCCGGCCGACGTGCTGCCGCTGCCGGACGGCTCGCTGCTTATTTCGGACGATGACGCCGGCGCCATCTATCGCATCACTTGCTGCACGGGTAAAATCGCTGCACCGCAATAACAAGAGTTGCCGACGACGCCAACGGGCACGGCAAGCCCCTCCGTGAGCCCCCCTCCTCCCCTGTCAGGCAAGGACTATGAGCGCCTTGCACGCAACATCAATCCCGGCGGGTGGGCGGTGGATAGCGAACGGCCGATCGCGACGCTGCTCGGATCGTGCGTCGCCGTCTGCCTGCAGGACCCAAAGCTCGGCCTCGGCGGCATGAACCACTTCCTGCTGCCCAGCCGCGCCAGCAGCGCCAACGCGGATACCGACGTCATCCTCAACGGCGACTACGCCATGGAAGTCCTCGTCAACGCACTGCTGAACAAGGGCGCCAACAAGTCGCGCCTGGTCGCCAAGGCTTTCGGCGGCGGCACCATCGTCAGTTCGATCCGCATGGCCATCGGCGAACGCAACGCCGAGTTCGCGCGCGAATGGCTCGACCGCGAGGGCATCCCGCTGGTCGCCTCCGACTTCAGCGGGCCGTGGTCGCGCAAGGTGGTCTTCGTGCCGGGCACCGGCGACGCCTTCTGCCGCCGCATCCCGACGACGCAGGCGGCGGCTGCGGAGGTGGCGCGCGCCGAGCAGGAATACGAGACCTCGCTGGCGCGTCCCGCGGCGGCGGTGGAAAAGAAGATCGAGCTGTTCTGAATGCAGACCCCGGGAGGCCGCCCATGAACGCGACAGAAGTCCTCGAATACATCGAGAACCGCACCTACGACGAGATCTCCGTCGGCGACAGCGCCAGCCTGGTGCGGACGCTGCGCCCCGAGGACATCCAGATGTTCGCCATCATCTCCGGCGACATGAACCCGACGCACGTCGACCCCGAGTACGCGCGCTCGTCGAGCTTCCGCGAGGTGGTGGCCCACGGCATGTGGGGCGGCGTGCTGATCTCGAACGTGCTCGGCACGCAGTTCCCGGGGCCGGGCACGGTCTACGCCGACCAGACGCTGCACTTCGAGCGCCCCGTACGCGTCGGCGACACGCTGACCGTCGTCGTCACCTGCAAGCACAAGTTCGACCACAACCACCACATCGTCTTCGACTGCCTGGCGACCAACCAGGACGGCGAGAAAGTGATCGGCGGCACCGCCGAAGTCCTGGCGCCGACCGAAAAGGTGCGGCGACCCAAGGCCGACCTGCCCGAACTGCGGCTCTCGGCAACGCGCACCTCGCGGTACGAGCACCTGCTCGCCATCACCGCCGGCCTGCCGGCGATCCCGATGGGCGTCGCCCATCCCTGCGACGCCGAGTCGCTCAAGGGCGCCCTGTGGGCGCGCGACCGCGGCCTCATCGTACCGACGCTGATCGGGCCGGCCGAGAAAATCCGCAGCGTCGCCGAGCAGTTCGGCCTCGACCTGCACGGCTGCACGATCGTCAATGTGGCGCACAGCCACGCCGCCGCCGAGGCGGCGGTGGCGCTGGCGCGCAGCGGCGACGTCGAAGCGCTGATGAAGGGCTCGCTGCACACCGACGAGCTCATGACCGAGGTGGTGTCCAAGACCGGCCTGCGCACCGAGCGCCGCATCAGCCACGTCTTCGTCATGGACGTGCCGACCTACCCGCGGCCGCTCTTGATCACCGACGCCGCGATCAACGTCGCGCCGACGCTCGAGGACAAGGTCGACATCGTCCAGAACGCCATCGATCTGGCGCTGATGCTCAAGATCGCCGAGCCCAAGGTGGCGATCCTCGCCGCCACCGAGACCGTCAACCCGAAGATGCAATCGACGCTCGACGCCGCCGCGCTCTGCAAGATGGCCGACCGCGGCCAGATCAAGGGCGGCATGCTCGACGGCCCGCTGGCCTTCGATAACGCCATCTCCTCGGCCGCCGCGCGCACCAAGGGCATCCATTCGCTCGTCGCCGGCAAGGCCGACATCCTGCTGGTGCCCGACATCGAATCGGGCAACATGCTCGCCAAGCAACTCGAATACCTGGCCGACGGCCTCGCCGCCGGCATCGTCCTCGGCGCGCGCGTGCCGATCGTGCTGACCAGCCGCGCCGACTCGGCGCAGACGCGCACCGCGTCGACGGCCGTCGCCCTCGTCATGGCGCACGCCGCACGCAAACAGAAAGGCCTCGAAACCGCATGAAACGGAGCACCAACGACGCCGTCCTCACCATCAACGCCGGTTCCAGCTCGATCAAGTTCGCCTTGTTCGCGCTCGCCGACCCGATGCCCGAGCAACCCGAGCTGGTCGGCCTCATCGACGGCATCGGGCTGGCAGGACAGCCGCCGCACCTGAAGGCCAAGGATGCCGGCGGCCATGTGCTCGACGACATCGACCTGCCGGCCGGCGCCGAATCGCACCGCGGCGCGCTCGAGTTCCTCGTCGGCTGGCTGCACGGCCACGAAGCCGGGTGGCGCATCGCCGGCGTCGGCCACCGCGTGGTGCACGGCGCCCAGGCCTATTCGCAGCCCATCGTGCTCGACGACGCCGCGATCGCGACGCTGACCGGCTTCATCCCCCTGGCGCCGCTGCACCAGCCGCACAACCTCGACGGCATCGCCGCCCTGCGCGCGGCCATGCCGGACGTGCCGCAGGTGGCCTGCTTCGACACCGCCTTCCATCGCAGCCAGCCGGAGATCGCGCAACTGTTCGCCCTGCCGCGTCGCATCACTGCGCAAGGCGTGCGCCGCTACGGCTTTCACGGGCTCTCCTACGAATACATCGCCGAAGTGCTGCCGCGCCACGCCAACGTCGCGCGCGCCGACGGTCGCGTCATCGTCGCCCACCTCGGCAACGGCGCCTCGATGTGCGCCATGCGCGCGCGCAAGAGCGTCGCCACCACGATGGGCTTCACGGCCGTCGAGGGCCTGATGATGGGCACGCGCACCGGCAGCCTCGATCCCGGCGTGCTGCTCTACCTGATGGACTACGACGGCATGGACGCGAAAGCGCTGACCAGGCTGCTCTACAAGGAGTCAGGCCTGCTCGGCGTTTCCGGCGTCTCCTCCGACATGCGCGAACTGCTCACCTCCGACAAGCCGGAGGCGCGCGAGGCGATCGATCTCTTCTGCTACCGCATCGTGCGCGAGATCGGCTCGCTCACGGCCGCCCTGCGCGGCCTGGACGCGCTGGTGTTCACCGGCGGCATCGGCGAGCATGCGGCGCCGGTGCGCGAGCGCGTCTGCGCCGCGCTGGGCTGGCTCGGCGTCGAATGCGATCCCGCCGCAAACGCGCGCGACGCCCGTCGCATTTCACCGGCCGGGAGTGCCGTCGATGTTCTGGTCCTGCCGACCAACGAGGAATGGATGATCGCGCGGCACGCGGCCGAACTGATCTAGCGCCGGGCTACCACAGCCGGTGCCGCATCTCGCGCCGGCCGTCGCGATAGATCGCCCAGCCGCCGATCAGCATCACGGCGCCCCAGACCAGGAAGCCGACGTCCCAATAGATCCACTGTTCGCGCGGCACGGTTTCGTTGACGTGGTGGAACCCCAGGAGATGGTGGTTCGCCAGTCCCTCGACGACGTTGAACAGGCCGAAGCCCATCAGCAGCGTGCCGACCAGCAGCTTGCCGGACCACCACAGGTGCGCGCGGTGGGCCGAGCGCCACAACGACACCAGCCCGGCGACGACGAAGACGTAGGTCGCGGCGTGGAACATGCCGTCCCAGAAGGTGTTGAACTGCAGGTTGGCAACGCTGTCCGGCGGGTAGCCGGCACTGCTCAGCATGTGGTGCCACTGCAGGATCTGGTGCAGCACCACGCCGTCGAAGAATCCGCCCAGCCCGAGTCCGAAAAGGATGCCGGCGGACACGGGAAAGCGACTGGTCTCGGTCTGGATGTCGATCATAAGGGCTCGCGGGGGCGCAAAAGCGCTGCCGCACGCGGCATGCGGCATGCCCGCGGCGACGTCGTGGAATGACATGCGGCTGAAATCGCGGCGCAGGCCTTTGAAGCGGATCGACTTCAGTGCCTCCAGCGCTTACCCACAAATCCCAAGCGGGTATCCGCGCACCCGCCGGAACACTCCAATAAGCTGATTTTTTTGGCCTTTATCGGCCTCTCGGGACCTCCAAAACACACTATATATAGTGGCGTGGAGCTTGCGTCGCCACTAGGAAATTCTCTAAGTGATTGATTATCCAAGATCGGCATTTTTTCCGCTTCCCATGCATTGGCGGCAGGGGTATCCTTCGCCGCTCATTTCAACCCTCTTCTTCGGACAAAACCATGACAACGGAAAGCTCCAAAACCGAGGAATCACTGGAATATCAGCACGTTGGCCAGTTAGGCCTATTACTTCCGCAAGAAATTTCGGGTGAAGTGCTGCTCGAGAAATATGCCAAGGGCAACGAGCGCGACGTCCGCGACGTCCGCACCCGCGTTGCCCGTGCTTTGGCCGCCGTGGAGTCCGAAGAAAAACGCGCCCACTGGGAAGCCAAGTTCCTCGAAGCGCAGGAGAACGGCTTCGTACCGGCCGGCCGGATCAATTCCGCCGCCGGCACCGACCTCTGCGCCACTCTGATCAACTGCTTCGTCCAGCCGGTCGGCGACTCGATTTCCGACATGGTCGACGGCCGCCCCGGCATCTACACGGCCCTTTCGCAGGCCGCCGAGACCATGCGGCGCGGCGGCGGCGTCGGTTACGACTTCTCGTCGATCCGTCCCGTCGGCGCCCACGTCAAGGGCACGCAGTCCCGCGCCTCGGGCCCCGTTTCCTACATGCGCGTGTTCGACCGCTCGTGCGAGACCGTCGAATCCGCCGGCTCGCGCCGCGGCGCCCAGATGGGCGTGCTGCGCTGCGACCACCCCGACATCGAGGAATTCATCCACGCCAAGGACAGCGGCGACCTCACGAACTTCAACATCTCCATCGGCGTCACCGACGAGTTCATGCGCGCCGTCGAGGCCGATGGCGACGTCGAACTCACGCACAAGGCCACGCCCTCGGCCGACATCATGAGCGCCGGTGCCTACCAGCGCGACGACGGCCTCTGGGTCTACCGCAAGGTCCCCGCCCGCGAACTGTGGGACCAGGTCATGCGCTCGACCTATGACCACGCCGAGCCGGGCATCCTGTTCATCGACCGCATGAACAAGGACAACAACCTCAACTACTGCGAGACCATCGAGGCGACCAACCCCTGCGCCGAGCAGCCGCTGCCGCCCTACGGCTGCTGCTGCCTGGGCTCGATCAACCTCACCAAGTACATCAAGCACGCCTTCTCCGACCAGGCCGAGTTCGACTACGCCGGCTTCGGCAAGACCATCGACACCTCCGTGCGCATGCTCGACAACGTGCTCGACGTCACCCACTGGCCGCTCGAGCAGCAGCAGGACGAGGCGCGCGCCAAGCGCCGCGTCGGCCTCGGCTTCACCGGCCTCGGCGACGCCCTGATCATGCTGTGCCTCAAGTACGACACCGCCGAAGCGCGCGACATGGCGACCAGGATCTCCGAGTTCATGCGCGACCGCGCCTACCTCGCCTCGGTCGAACTGGCGCGCGAGCGCGGCTCCTTCCCGCTGTTCAACGCCGACCTCTACCTCTCCGGCGGCAACTTCGCCTCGCGCCTGCCCTCCGAGGTCAAGGAGCAGGTCCGCCGCTACGGCCTGCGCAACTCGCACCTGCTGTCGATCGCGCCGACCGGCACCATCTCGCTGGCCTTCGCGGACAACGCCTCCAACGGCATCGAGCCGCCGTTCTCCTGGACCTACACGCGCAAGAAGCGCATGGCCGACGGCACGCACAAGGAATACGCGGTCGAGGACTACGCCTGGCGCCTCTACAAGCACCAGGGCGGCGATACCGCCAGGTTGCCCGAGTACTTCGTCACCGCGCTGCAGATCTCCGCGCAGGCGCACAAGGACATGGTCGCGGCCGTCGCCCCGTGCATCGACACGGCGATCTCCAAGACCGTCAACGTGCCCGAGGACTACCCGTACTCGGAGTTCGAAGACCTCTACATGTCGGCCTGGAAGGCCGGCCTCAAGGGCCTCGCCACCTACCGGCCGAACGCCGTGCTGGGCTCGGTGCTGTCGGTCGAACCGAGCGGCGCGACGCAGAAGCAGCCGCAGGACGTCACCATCGACGGCGCCAACCGCCGCCTCTCGATCGGCGCCCTGCCCGCCCCGGTGCTGGCCTCGCTACGCTGGCCCGGCCGCCCGCGCCTGCACGAAGGCAACGCCTCGTGGACCTACATGATCGAGACGCCGCACGGCGAGTTCGCGCTGTTCGTCGGCCAGATCGAGAACGGCATGGGCCGCAACGTGCCCTTCGAGATCTGGGTCAACGGCGTCGAGCAGCCGCGCGGCCTCGGCGCCGTCGCCAAGACGCTGTCGATGGACATGCGCGCCAACGACAAGGCCTGGCTCAAGCTCAAGCTCGACACGCTGGCCGCCACCGTCGGCGAGGAGCCGTTCGAAATCCCGATGCCGCCGCACGGCGAGCACCGCGTCGTTCCGGGCGCCGTCTCGGCGATGGCGCAGGTGATCCGCTGGCGCTGCGAGCAGATGGGCGCCTTCGAGGGCGACGGCCCGACCCCGGTGCTCGACGCCATGTTCTCGCGCGACGAGCCGAAGACCGGCACCGACGGCACGCTCTCCTGGACCGTCGACATCGTGAACCCCGCCTCGCACGAGGAATTCGTCCTCGGCCTCAAGGAAATCACCCTGCCCGACGGCGTCACGCGGCCCTACTCGGCCTGGCTCTCGGGCAACTACCCGCGCGCACTGGACGGCCTCACCAAGCTGCTGTCGCTCGACATGCGCGTCATGGACCCGGCCTGGATCGGCATGAAGCTGCGCAAGCTGGTGAACTACCCCGAGCCCCTCGGCGGCTTCATGGCCTTCACCCCCGGCACGCGGCGCCAGCAGCACTGGCCCTCGACCGTCGCCTACCTCGCGCGCCTGATCATGCATCGCTACGCCATGCTCGGCATCCTCGACGAGAACGGCTACCCGACGCGCGAGATGGGCATCCTCGAAAGCCCGTCCGGCAAGAGCGCTGGCGAAGTCAAGGTGCAGCAGGGCTCGCTGTGCGCCGAATGCGGCAACATGACCGTGATCCGCAAGGACGGCTGCGACTTCTGCACCGCCTGTGGCGCCGTCGGTAGCTGCGGCTAACTGTGGGTAGCCCCGATAGCGTGCAATTGTTGTGGGAGAGGGCATAGTGTGCAAAACGTGGGGCATAGTTTGCAACACGAGAGCCCATAGTTTGCAACACCCACAGTAACGCGGTTCAGCTAGGCTGGACATGAACGGGGCGACGCAAGTCGCCCCGTTTTCCTTATCGCTTCCCAAGTTTGCAGTCTTGGAGAAGCGCCGGCAGTCTGCCCTTCTGGGCAGTCCGTCCTTGACACTCATTCATCAACTGTCCCATTGGGAGCGCTATCCCAATGGGACGGCGTTCCTCTTTCTTCAGAAGGAGTAGCAGATGATTACTCAAGTAGCAAAGCTGACCTGGGAAGCGGATCGTCTAGCCCCTCGGACCTTACTACCACGACTTGCTGCTGAAGTCGCAGCGGCCGGCGGCCAGTTTCTCGTCTTCAAAGGCAGCTATATAGACGCCGCGAAAGCCGAGGAACACCTTCGGTCCGTCATGTTGCACCTCGCCAGAGCAGAAGAATCGCTCAGACGAAACCAGCAAAATGCATTTCCGAGACCACCGGCAGCCGACGCCCTTGAGGATGCCGGTCGGGCCTGGGCCTACTATCTGGGTGCTCTACAGGTACTCGATTGGCTTGAAGAATTCCCAGGCCCACTAGTGAACCTTGTCGACCATCCCAACTACATCGATCACTGGAAGAAAGGCGTCCTGGAGATCGCATCGCAATGCACGACGCGAGATTGGTGATTCTGCGTCGCTCGCCAAGCGCTCAGCCCTGACTACGGTCAGGGCTTTTTTTTTGAGTGTCACGGCGAGATAGGCAAAAAACTGCGTATTCCGTCACATTGACCACCAGCGCCGGTTGACCGATTCGATGCGAATGGCACCTCTTCAAAGATTCAACGTCTTGCAGTATTCTATGTAGCCATGCGCCGTGAATGGTCGGCGCGCTGCTCACCCCTTGGGCCCGACGGCCGCAGCGAAATGGAGTCAACCATTTAGGAATTTCCATCTTCTGACAAACCCGATCCGGGCATCAGGGGTGGCGGGTGAGCCTCTCTGGTGCAAGCACGAAGAGTGCAACGGAAAGGCTATGACTACTACCGCCCACATCGCGGAACTCCGCGAAAATGCCAAGCGTCAGGCTAAACGGCTTAGCAAGCGTCTCGACATACCGCTTACGGCCGCCAAGACGATTTTGGCGAAATCGTGCTATCGATGCGAAGGCTGGAACGACCTCGAGAAGCGACTCGAGGCTAAACACCCGGACGAACGGGTAACGCTGCTCGCCTCGTTACCTCGATTATCGGAAGCAAGAACCTATTTCTCCCGAAACATCCAGGACCTTGCACGATCGCTGAGTCGATACGTACTGGTAAACAGTAATTTGATCGGGCTCTACGATACGTTGAATTATGTGTTCGGCGTCTCTCAGAAGCCAGTTTCACTTTCCGATATTGCCGTCTCAGTCCACGCATCGCCGTGGCGATCGGCCGCTATTGGGCCTGACCCCAACGCTGTCCTTGAGACTGTCGCAGTAATCAATGGCGTGCCGTTGAAGCTGGTTGCGACACGCACCTATATGCCCAAGTACTTCCAGTTTGGACCGGAGGTGGCCAACGAGCCGTCCTTGGCTGAGCCGTTCAGTGGAACGTTTCAGATCATGTGGTCGAATCCTCGGGACTGGTATGACGCCGCTTATACCTATCTCATGACGCCGGATGACGACTACGAGGACTTGGCACTTCCGACCGAGACACTCGATTCGGTAATGGAAGACCATCTGGGTTGGTTTGATCGAGCGCTGAATGTTTGGGGGGAAGCGAGCAGCTACGGGGATCACGGGGAGGATTTCTTGCCGCATGTAGTGCCCAGCCTGGGGGCCTACCTCGTGTTCGGCTTTCCGATAGCTGTCCCGCCCGACACTCCTTTACCCCCTGCAACTGTGGTGTCGATGGCAGGCGACGATGCCGATAATGATCGCACCATAGTGTTCCTGGACGGGCAACCCGCATGTCTTGAATGGATTTCCGTCTCTCCAAAGGCACGCAAGCATGAGGGCCCATATGCCGAGTACTTCGGCGAACTTTCCGAGTCGGTGTTTTCCCACAGCGACTGCTGCCTCGATTCATACGGTGACTACGGACACGACGGCAGCTATTTCTTCATTCGGCCAGCCGCGCGAAGCGACGTCGAGCAATTCCTGAAAGTCGAATTCGAACCTGAACCGGACGGTGAGGCATTCGTGCTAAAGACGGACCATCCGTCTTTGGCCGCCACCATTCTCGACAAGGTCGCGACCCGTGACCTAATGGCTTATTCGTCCGGCTCTCAGGCAGTGAGTTACGTCGTCGATGTAGACGTCTCGGAGGATGCCGAACAGGTCCGCAGCGTGAGTATCTCTCTTGATGCCCTTGGCGGCGACTTCTGGCAAGGCAACAATCTCGTTAGATCTTGCGTGGTACAGCAGGAGAGCGGCAGGAAGAAGTTGTATGCCACGATCGCACCGGAGCTTCTCTCGCTGACGGATTCCGTTCCGAAGAAATCCCTGCGAGACGCGTTACTGTTTGGGATCGTGCTTCATCGCGAGTCGGGGTTCCAACAACATCTCGATCGCCCTCCAAAGCGATGCAAGGATCTGCGCGCGGCGCCGGAAGCGATAGTTGATGTACTTGAGCACTCGCTCTCGCGCGCTCTGGATGGGGCGCCCGGTAACTTGTTCCAGCACCTCAAGCGCACTCGCTATAGGCGTGACAACGACTAGCGTTAGCCAAAGCTAGCGACGCACGACGCCGTCCCTCTCCAAGCCTTGGCAGGGAGGGACGGTCGTGCGTTACCAGCGTTGTCGTGCTGGGCAATGCTGCTGGGCATATGATGCCGGCTATGACAGAACCAAAACCAAAACAGGCTGGTGACATACGGGAACGCCGCTATGCTGCTCCAGCGCGTTTCGCACGACTCAGAGCGGAGGTCTATGCGTTATTGGAACGGGACCCTGCCGCCGCGTTCGCTCGAGTCGATGCGCCGGAGAACTCCGCGTTCGGCGAACCAACGTTACAGGGGCTGCGCGCCTGCCTATACGTCGACGGCGGCACACATCACAGGAACAAGGCCTTAGTGGCGCGCGGCATTGAAATCTTCGAACAGCTGGTCGACGAATATCCGAACGAGGCCAACTTCAAGTACTGCCTGGCCAATGGCCTTGCGACCCTCGCAGACCTACAGCCATATGAGGATCGTGGTTGGTACCTCAAGACTGCAAGCGGCCGGCAACGCGCAAAGAACCTCTATCACCATTGCACGCAGGCAGACGTGGATCGCGATCTAAAGGCCCGTGCCCACACCAATCTCGGGAATGCGTTGCTCAAGGCCTTTCGTTTCGTAGAGGCATACGATTGCTATTCCCGTGCGCTGGGGTTCGACCCGACCAATACGGTGGCCGCCGCCGGCGCCGCCCGAGTTCTACTTTCTTATGCAGCCAGCGGGATCGGCGATCGTGAAACGCTGTTAGCCGCGGCCAATGAGCACCTACGCTACGCTCGTAGCAACCCCGAGCGTTTCCGAGAGCTCGCGGGCGAGCGGGCAGTCACGGAGTTTGCACCACTCCTCCAATATTCCTTCCCGGAAGTGCAGCGTCCCGACCTTTCGAAGGCAACCGCCTATCAACGCTTCGTACGGGACCACCGGCTTGCCCTTTCACCAACCATCGAAGGGTTGGACCTGTCGCTAAAGCGGTGGGATTCGTTGAGGCTTCCCGGCATATTGGCAGCGCCCGGAAGCCACTATCAGGTTCCTACTGTTTTTGCCACGTTCAACGTGCTGAAGGCGGAGTACTTGGCCGTCCGACACCTGGCATTCGTCGCAATGTACAAGCCGCCTCCCGAGAGCGGCAGTTATGCGGATACTCTGGACTACGCCTGCTACGGAGTGACACCGGCTTGCCTCAGCTTGGCGCAAAGGACGTGTGTCGACGTTCTGGATAAGTTGGCAGTAGCGCTTCTCCACTATCTGGGAGAGACAAAGTCAGAACGTAATCTGTCATTCCTGAATGCATTCTTCGAGCGCGACTCGGAAGCAAGAGATTGGAAGCCGCTTGTTCGGCAAGAGATCGATTGCCACAATCGCGGGGTTCTCGCCATAGCCGAAATGGCGGCCGATGTCGCGCACCAGGGCTACCTCCGATCGAAGCGGCAACTTCGCAATGCCGGCACCCATCGATTCGTCATCCTGCACGATATCTCACTGGCAACAGCCAGCGAAGTTGAGATCATCGAACGTTACGACGCCGACGAGTTTCGCGACCATCTCATCGAAAGTTTGCAGCTCGTCCGCGCTGCGCTGATCTACTTTGTCGAGGCCGTCGCTGACAGAGAAAAGCGGACAACAGTGGAACACGTGGTAACGATGGATGTCCCCGATCATGACAGGATTCGGGGAAGGCGCTAACGCCGATAGCGCGCCCGCCAATAACGGCCCTAGAGGCCGGGGCGTTGCTCAGTAGCTCTGACAGCTGCACGCCAATAACTCGTGCGATGCGAATCACGTTCAGAAGCAAAACGTTCCGTTTGGCCATCACCAGTTCAACTGTCAGTCAATGCCGGCAGAGCGGCCATCGGTAACCAACACTCGCCAAAAAACAGGAAACGGCATAATTCGGTAGCATGGCGACCACTATTTCTCATTGCCTTTTTCGCATGCGACCGCGCCACGAATCGACGTCAATCCTCAAGTACTGGCGCGACGTCGAAATCTTCAACATACCGAGGGCACCGGACTACAAGAACGACTCGGACATCAGTATCAGAACGTTCGGCCCCAAGCATCAGCTTCCTTGGTTTTCTACTGCCTTCCAGAATTCGAAAACTCACTATTGGACGCACAGCGTGTTCCTCGGCGTAGAGCCGCTCGAAGATTTGGTTGGCCTTGTACTAAAGAAGCTGTTACCCGGTAAAGGACTATCAGAACGTGAGGCGAACCGACTGTCGGGAGACGGATGGCTCGCGGCATTTACAGTCGACGGCCAAGGCGTCCCCATAGCGGAGACATATACGCTGGCTAGTTTCGTACTTGGGATGGAGCGAGTCAGAGAAGGTCGATCGCTAGATAACATAGCCAGTGACCTCCTCAGTGCCAGTGAAAAGTTCGAACGCCAGCACCACTGCCGGCAAGAATCCTTCGCAGTTCAGGCGGGTAACGACGGCAGCGAAAATATAGGAGAGGCCCATGCCCTGACATGGGACCATCTCGCGGAGGAATCCCATCTCGTCGCAAAGCGCCTCGACTCTGATCACGATGATGGAGCTAGGCTCGCCATTCGCGTAAGGTCCGTCAGGCGTAGAAGAAAAGCGAAAACGGAACGAAGCGACCCCGAGTACTTGAATTCGTTCTACCTAAACGATCTCGATCGTCTCATTTCCCAAGGAAAAGTGTCGAGGCCGTTTGGGACTGGGTTGTATCGATACCTTGGCGATCCGATTCCCGCCGATGAACGGGTTGATGTTCTCGAACACCCGCGCCTGATGGCCAAGCTGGCCTCGCCCCCGCGTATGCCCCTTGGACGTTGGCCAGAGGATCCATCCTTGCCACTATTTCTGGCGCAGCAAGGGGCTGTCAACGAGATTCTTAACCGTCTTGGCTACGGAAAAGGAATCATCGCAGTAAACGGGCCACCCGGCACAGGAAAGACAACGCTCCTCCGTGACGTAATTGCTGAGTTGGTGGTTCGTCGTGCAGGTTCGATTGCAGCGCAGTCGCGCGCCGACGCGATTTTTGTCCAAGATAAGAAACGGATCGGAGGATACGACGTACGTCCATTGCGGCGGGATCTTTTCGCCGACACAGGAATAGTAGTAGCTGGCAACGCAAACGATGCCGTAAAACTAATCTCACAAGAACTTCCAACAAAGGAAAAGATTGCGGACCAATTCCGCCATGCGTCCTACTTTGCTGATGTCGCCAATAGTGTCGCCCGGTCCCAGGCGAGTGCCGAGAACGAAGTTCAAGATAACTGGGGATTGATCGCTGGAGTATTGGGAAATAAGACCAACACGAATGGATTCACCTTCGGCTTCTTTCGGGAGGATAGGACAACGACCTCCCCGGTTGATCCAACGCAATCGCCATCAGAACAACAGCAGAAAGATGAAGGATCTTCACTTCGCGTAAAGCCAGGAACGACTGGCAACGACGAACCATGCACGATTAAGCAAGTGCTGGAACCATGTACGAAAGAGTGGCACAAGTGGCAACAAGAATGGCGCCGCACAAAGACGCGATTCATCATGAAGCGCCAACAAGTCTCGAAGACTAGGGAAGACTTAATCGCAGTTGCAGACGCACTCGAAGATGAAAGGGAATTGACAGATCTCGTCGCAGAACAGTTTCGTCTCCGAAAATGGCTGGCAGCAAAGCGGAAAGCGGAGAGGAAGGTAGAAAGAGATTTCGCCGTCGCGCAGGCTGACCGAGAGACTTCTGCTTCGCGCCTTCACGTGGCGAAGATCACAGAGAAGCCGAACCGTATAGATTGGATTCTGGAGCATCGTCTGGTCGCACCGGTCCTGCGCCTTCTATTTCGATACACGAGCCAATCGTGCCTGGATTGGCAGGTCCGTCTTTGCGAGCTCCAAGCAGATTTGGATGCAGCGACCCACCGCTTCTCGGCAACTCACGCCGAGGTAGAAGCAATCAGGAGCGAAATTGCCGGCGCCGAAGCCAGACTAAGGACAATCAGGCCTCGTATTACGGTGTTGCAGACCAACGTCAACAATATGGCGCAAAAGGTGGCCGAGACGAGGCAACGCGGCATATCGATCCCCGATGAAAGCCACTATAGCTGCTCACTGGGCGAGCAGCATTGCCGAAGTCTTTGGACAAGTCCGGACCTAGAACGTCAGCGATCGGAACTCTTCATTGCTGCGTTGCAGCTACATGAGGTAACGATCAAAGCCAACGCGGGAAAGTTCATAGCAGGACTTCGTGCCGCCAGCGAAATGCTAAGAGGATCGTCCACTGGACCACTTGGGCATTCTCACCGGCAGCATCTATGGACATATTTGTTCTTCGTCACGCCGGTTGTTTCGACAGCCCTAGCCTCATTTTCGCGGCTCTTCGAGGGGATGCGGCAAGAGAGCATCGCGTGGCTCCTAATCGACGAAGCCGGACAGGCATTGCCACAGGCCGCTGCCGGGGCTATTTGGCGCGCGCGCCGTACGGTGGTTATTGGCGACCCTATGCAGGTGGAACCAGTAATCACCGTCCCCGATGCCCTCATTACCTATCTACGCAAGAAACACAGCGTCTCACCGATCTGGTCGCCTGCGAAAGAATCCGTTCAAACCCTCGTTGACCGGGCTACATCGCTCGGTGCGAAAGTTCCGCTCGCCCGCGCAGCGTGGACGGGGTTACCCCTGCGCGTCCATTTTCGTTGCGATGACCCCATGTATACCGTGGCGAACCAGATTGCGTACAACAACCAAATGGTTCGCCCAGGACCTCGGCGATCTGTGTCATTGCAATGCTGTCTTGGCGACAGAAGCGCCTGGTACAACGTTCAAGGCAGACGCTCGAATCGACAGGTAGTTGAGGAGGAGATCGACTGCTTGAAAGACCTCGCGACCCAACTCCTTCATTCGTGGCCCACGATTCGTTCCAATCAGAAGAGCGGCAAGATCGGAGAAAAGCCAGCGACGATCTGCGTAATCTCGCCGTTCAAGCGCGTTGCCTCGGCGTGTCGAGCCGTACTGGAAACGCTGAGTCTCGACAAGCGCATCCCATGCGGCACAGTGCATACGTTCCAGGGGAAAGAGGCGAATATAGTTATTTTGGTCCTTGGCTCAGCCCCAGGTCCTGCTGGAGTGGGATCTCGGAATTGGGTCACAGCCCGCCCCAACATATTGAACGTTGCGGTAACCCGAGCCAAGAATAGGCTCTATGTTATTGGCAATCGTAACGACTGGAAGGATCTGAATTACCTTAGGACGCTGGCTGAACTGCTTCCCGCCCATTCATGTAGCGAGTTACTACAATCCGGACTCGTTCAATAGCTCAGATGGCTGCGTACCCACCGCCCGCGCAATACGGATGATGTTCATCAGCGAGACATTCCGCTCACCGCGTTCGATCTTGCCCATGTGACTGCGATCGATCTCTGCGAGATCAGCGAGAGCTTCCTGCGATAGACCGATAGCCTTCCGTCTAGCCCGCACGGCGGCACCGAAGGCAACCAAATCCCCATCCCGATCGATCTTCGACGATACCCTTTGCATACCGGGTATCGTCGGATTATGATGCCAAAACGGCCACGGTATTTACGACCCATTTTTATCATGGGTCACCTCGGGCGTTTAGGGGACGGGGTGCCGCCAGGCTCTCCGAGATCGGCGAAATCGGGGAAGGAAGAAAGTATGGATAGGAAGACCATCGGCCCGCTGATGATCGGCAGTATTGCCAGCATCGTGCTGGCCGTACAGGACAACAAGGCGCTAAACCCCGAGCAAGGCTAGTGGCGGGCGTCATGACTGTCCACATTGGACCCTGGCTGGCCTTGGCGACAGGCCTGCTTCTCGGCTGCGCGAGTCAGAGAAATTATGAGGCTCGCGGCAACTTCATCGTCGTCGCTCGCTTCGACTCGCGCTACGCCGGCGGTGGCGAGCCTCGAGTCGTGACGGACAATGCCGCCGGCCTTCCGTCGCTGGCGGCCGGCGCCGCCGGGATGCCTACCTCGGCTGCTGGCGGCGCAGCTCTAAACGTGGGAGTCGCTGCGGCCATCAACTTCCTCGCAAGCGAGGCGGCCAAGGGCACGATTCCCATCGCCTTCAAGGTGATCTACGAAAAAGACTGCCAGTACGATCAGGTGACGGTCGACCTTCGCAAGAGCCCCGACTCAGAAAAGCTGTACCCAGGCTACGTTGGCAAGATCACGCGAAGCGACGCCGGACATACGCAGATGCTCCCGATCCACGACGCGCGGGGGGACCAAGCGTACCTCACCAAAAGTGCTCCCTGCTACGACACCTGGGTCAAGGAGTGGCGGCAGCACCAGTTGGTGATGCAGACCCGCCCTGTCAATTGGGGTGTTCATAACTATCTCATCAGCCGCAAGTCGGTCGACGAAATGCCCTACCCGGATCTGCCATGGGTGAAGTAGCGACGGGAACGCCCGCACAAGGAAAGATCAAGTGGTTCTCGCAGGAAAAGGGGTACGGGTACATCGTCGGGGACACCGATCAGGACTACTACTTCAACATCCGAGACCTCCAAGGCGCGGACCTGCCCCGCAATGGCGACCTTGTGACTTTCGTTTGCAGCCAAGGCAAGAAGGGGCCGCGCGCCAAGTCGGTGGTGATCACGCAGAGGGCCGAACCGACAAGTCACTCCAGCAGTGGCGCTCGCGGCGACGACCGCGTCATGTGTCCCCATTGCACCAAGAAGATGGTGCCGCGACTCGTCACCTATCAGGGCAACCCAAGAAAATCGCTGTGCCCGTATTGCGGCGGCATCTACAAGGACTTCGGAGCCTGCTACATCGCGACGGCCGTCTATGGCGACCACTACGCGCCCGAAGTCATCGCCCTGCGCCGCTTTCGCGACGAGACGCTGGCGCGATCTGCACCGGGTCGATGGTTCATCGCGATCTACTATCGGCTGTCTCCACCGGTAGCGGCGCACCTGTCGCGTCGGCACGGGCTGACCACCTTCGTGCGCTCTGTACTCAATCCGTTGGCTCGCCGATACGACTAGGACAGGAAGGCCAACAGACGCCATCGTCGTTCGATACATATGGCTGTCATCGAAATCGAACGGTCCGCGTTAATCAATTTGCCGTCCTTGATGCTTCTGTCAAATACCGTCTGTATATGTTGAGGTAGTATTGTGTCGGCATGAGCAACAGGGCGTGTGTGGGCCGTCGCCGTCTGAGTTGCAAGAGCGTTATCCATAGAAAAACAAGCCCTGAAAGGACTGATGATGGCGAGTTGTCCTGCCTGCGGGAAGGAGGTTCCCGCAGACTCGAAGTTCTGCGTTCATTGCGGTAACACCATGGCGGCGCCCGCTGAAGGTACCGGACCCCTGGCAAGCGTCGAGCAATCGCAACCTGCAGTAGTTTCCCCAGTTTCCGAAGCGGACCCCAGCGGTCCCGGCTTCATCATGCGGACAGTGGGATCCACGGTTGGTTTCGCGCTTCTCTACGTTGCGCTGATGGTGCCGACTTATGTACTCCCATACCTTGGATCGAACTCGGCGCTCGCCGGAGCGTTTGGCGCTGTCGTCGGTAAGGGTGTGATGCCCCAGACGTGGGCGCACCTTTGGTTCCTCGCATCGTTGATCCTCATCGCTTGGATGCGCGGGGCAAGCACCGACAAGGGATTTCTCCCGGCGATCTCATTCTGTGCGGCGCTGTTCGATATGACGCCGGTGCTGAACGTTATCCCGCTCGTGCCGACCGTACTCCACGTCGTTACGCTGGCGATAGGCGTAAGCGGCAAAGCCGCCGATCGTGACGCGTCGGTGTTGCGCCAAACCGGGCGCCGGGCTGTCATGGCGTCCGCAGCCATGACGCTGATAGCCGTCGGCGGTTCCATCCTGTTCGTGACGACGGCGCAGAAGGGAATGCGCGACCTCGGGAATAGCGTTGCCAGACCAGCGGAACCCCTTCGCTCATTCAAAGCCCCGGCCAAGCCTGTGCCGCCACCGCCGGAGCCACAGATCTTGGCAGCGCCGGCTCCCACCCCCGCTCCAGCCATAGCACCCGTCGCCCCAAAGGCCACCACGCCCGAACCCGTCGCGCCCCCTCCAGTGGTCGCAGCACCGCCGAAGCCTGTGCCTATACCGGTTTCCGCCAAGCCAGCTAGCAGCCCGGTCGCCAAGCGAGTTGCTCCGCCGGCGCCGGCTTCCAATCCGAACAAGGCTGCAATGGCAGCGATGCTGAGCGATGCGAATGGCTGCATGGCCGCGAAGCGATATGAATGCGCAATCACGAACGCGAAATCCGTGTTGCGCCTCGACCCGACCAATGCCGATGCGGCGCAGCTCGAGCAACGCGCCACTGCCGCCCAGAACCAAGCGCTTCAATCCATTTCAATCCGTTGAGGAACCCGATTCATGAAAATTGCGAAGAACTCGCTCATCGCACTGGTTGCCGTCTCGGTCGGGATGGCCGGCTGCGTTACCACGGGCACCAATGCCTCCTCGCAGCCGTCGGATACGACCGCGAGCAACGACAGCGGATGTAACGCCGCAGTAATCGGACTGGTCGGCGCGGTCGCCGGCGCACTGTTGGCAAAGGGTAACGATCGGGTTCGCGGTGCTGCATTGGGCGGTGGTTTGGGGGCCTTGGCCTGCGCGGCCTGGAACTATCATGTGGCGCAGACCAAGACAGCGGATCAATCGGCCACAGACTACAAGCGGGCGAACGCCGGCCGCCTGCCGGCGCAAGCGGTCGTGGCTGCTTTCGACACGCGGATGGATCCGAACGGAACCATCCGGCCGGGTAGCAACATGACCGTTATCTCGAACATCGAAGTCGTACCCGGCACGAGCCAGGCCAACCCGGTGATCGAAGAGGAACTGGTGCTCACGAAGCCCGACAAGTCGACGACGATCGCACGCAAGCGTGCAAACCCGAACGGGGACGCAGGTGCGTTCCAAACCAAATTCTCCATGACCATGCCGGAAGGCATTCCGCAGGGTGCCTATCCCGTCAAGACCACGCTCTATGTTGATGGGCGCGCGACGCGGGTGAATGACCTTAAGCTCCAGGTCGTGGCATTGCCGAACGGCGAAATGGTCGCTTCGCTGAGATAAGGGAGCGACGATGTTTTGCCAATCCTGCGGGAAGGAACTCACCGAGGGCGCCGGTTTTTGCGGCCATTGCGGGGCTAAGGTCGGAACGGCTAAGCCAGCGGTGGTCCAGCCTTCATCCTCGTCATCCGATGACGACAAGCTCTATGCGATTCTCGGCAACCTGGGCGGAATCTTTTTCTTCTTCGTCCCGTCCTTGATCGTCTATCTGATCAAGAAGGATAGTGACGGCTGGGTGCTTGAAAGCGTACGCGAGGCGCTGAATTGGCAGATTACGGTAGCCATCATCAGCGCCGTCTTGGCGATTACCATCGTTGGTCTGCTCCTGCTTTGGCCCGTCGCACTTCTTAACGTCATCTTCTGCATCATTGCGGCGGTGAAAGCCGGTGATCGCACGGCGTGGCGATACCCACTTGCCATCCGGTTCTTGAAGTGAGGCAGTGGGTCTCTTACCTGGCGCTCTCCGCCCTTCGGTAAGTAACACCCAATCGGGGGATGGGGCCCGGCGAGGAGGACGGCAGTGTCGATCAGTTGGAATTCGCGAATTATCGCCGACGTAAGCTTTAAGGGCCTCTACGGACGCCCGGTCATGGGTGGCTATAGCCTGCGGTTTTCAATCGGCTTCGAAGTTACCAACTGGACTGAAGACCAAGACTATCCCACTCCGAGTCTCGCGCATGCGCCGGTCAACCTTGCTATCGGGGCGAACAACTTCCTAGGATATGCGGTCCCCGAGGCTGTTATCCCGTTCCGAGCAAGCCCGTACTCAAGCTCGACGGCGCTCCTGTTCGATCTCGTCTTGAATGCATCCGCGATGGAAGCCATCGAGGCCGCTCGCAATGGCGGCGACATTGCATTCAAGATTCAACTTGTCGGCTCAATCAGTCGGACCACCGGTAACCAGCCCCTACGCGACGAGGTGACCTGCAGGGTTGCACAATCAGAGTGGCTTCGCGTTCTGCGTGAATGCAACTACGGGCGGTGCCTCCTGTATGAGATTCCAGTGACTCCTGCCGGAAACGAGGATTCCTCTCTAATAGATGAGTTGGCACGCGCAAGGCATCATTTTTCGCTCGGACACTATCGAGAAACGGTTGCCTGTTGCAGGCTTGTACTCGAGTCCCTCACGCAGCAACTGGATCAGGTGCCCGATCTCAAACGAGCGGCCGCAATACAGGGTGGCGACAAGCGCTCAATGACAATCATCGAGCGGGAACTGTTCATGCGCCAGGCCGCAATTCACTTTGCGCATCCGGCTCACCATCCGGGTCAGGATTACGACGCATCTTTCGACAGAGCAGACGCACAAATGCTGCTCGGCATTACAGCCTCGCTCGTCTCAAGGGCATTGACCAGAGGGAAGGATGCCAGTCCCGTGTCAGTCTCGGGTGGTGCCTGAGAGAGACTGACCTATTGGACGACAGAGGACGCATGACGACAACCAATCTCGAATCTGACGTGCACCTAGCTGCAATTCGGAGCGCGCTAACAAACGGCAATGCGGCGGTAATGGTCGGCGCCGGCTTCAGTCGCAATGCCGACGGCGGGCATCAATTGAAGACCTGGGACGATGTCGCCGCGGAACTTTGGCATGAGCTGAACCCTGGCACGCCCATGCCCGGCTTTTCGACTTCGATCGTCACCCAACTCGGAGAGCAGTATGCAAGGGTTTTCTCCGTCCCGGCGCTGGAAAACCTTCTCAAGCGGCTGATCCCTGACGACAAGGTGAAGCCTGGGGAACTCCATGAGCAATTACTTCAACTGCCGTGGTCGGAGATATTCACCACGAACTATGACACGCTGATTGAGCGGGCGGCCGAGGAAATCGTTGAAAGCGCCCACTGCACAGTTACGTGCCGGGAAGACATTCCCCAGTCAAAATTATTGGGCAGAAGGCGCATCGTAAAGTTGCACGGATCATTCCCATCGCAGCGTCCGTTCATCTTCACCGAAGAAGAATATCGGCGTTATCCGGAGAGGTTTGCGCCGTTCGTAAACTTGGTGCGTCAGTCGTTGTTGGAAAACGTCTTCTGCTTGATCGGCTTCTCCGGCGACGACCCCAACTTCCTGCATTGGATAGGCTGGGTGCGAGACATGCTGGACCGGCACGCTCTGCCGATCTATCTGTTTGTCGGAAAACCTCCGTCTCTTGGGCAGAGAAAGCTCCTTGAGGCACGATGCGTGACACCGGTTGTCTTGCCATTGCCGAACGAATGTGAGCCGAATGACTATGTAACGCGTTACTCGTCGCTATTTCGGCTACTTGGTACTCCGCTCAAGCCAGCGCACGCAGCATGGGGCGAGTCAATTGATATACCAAGTGACTTACTTGCTTACACGCCCGACTTTGCTGAGAGGTGTGAACGGCTATTGCGCGCATTCCCAGAACTGGCAAAACTGCGCGATACCTATCCAGGTTGGCTGGTTGCGCCAGCATCAGTACGACGTAACTTTGAGCGCAGCATTGAAAGACTGCCCCAATCGCTGGGAACGCTCGGACTATACGAGCAGCTTGAAGGCAACTCGGCCTTGGTGGCCATCGTCTTGCTAGCACAATACTCCTGGCAACAAGGCGTGCTGCTTCAATGTATCGACGACCGCCTCGCAGAAATTGCCATACGGCTTCTGCATATCACTAAGGATTATAGAAGCACGGGGCTTCCCGACTCTCAGTTGCCGTCCCTTAAGCGTATCGGAGTCGAGACGACGCTAGATTTTGAGTGGCATTGGCGCGAGCTGTCACTTGGACTACTGCGTTGGGCGCGTGAGGAACTGCGCGATGAAACCTTTAGCGACCTGAAAGAACTGGTCGGAACAGTATTCTCAGGTGATCGAAACGTCGCCGACGAGGTCATGCACGAGTCGGTACTGTTATCGCTATACCAAGGCGAGCGTGACGTCGCTCGACGACTCCTGCTTGAGTGGGACATTCGTTCGCTCGATGCGTATATGGAAGTACGAAAGGGCGCGCTCTTGGCGGAGGTTGGCGAAACTGACCTCGGGCTTCGTACCTGCATGTCGGGACTGCAGCATCTGCGCCGCAATCAGAGATCGCAGCCTGACAGTGCCCGATACCTTTCTGAAGAAGCATGGGCCTGCCTCATTATTCGCAACCTCCAGCGGGCAAAGACGGCATTTACGTTTACTCAGCAAGACGAAGACTCCGAGGAAGCTCGGCTACGGCGGCGCCTCACGGATCTAGCGGCTAAAGGCTATGACGTCAGACGAGAACGGGAGGAAATTGCTGCACGGCTAAACGCGGAAGCGCCACTCCCTTCAGAATCAAAGTTCCAGGTTTCTGAATTCGACGTGGGCCACTACACGACCCGCACTCGGCTTGGTCTACCGTCGGAACTACAGAACAAGATCGAAGCTGCATTTGCGTGGTTGGTGCTAATCGATCGGGTCGCCTTGGTTCCTCGCTTGGGGAATGTGACCTTCGACTTGAGCTCGTATCCACAAGCGGCGTGGTGGACCCAGTACAACAACTCCGTGCGACGGGTGCTAAGCGTGACGATTCGAACGCTTAGCAGCGATGTGCTCAAACCGAAGGACGACTCGCAGCCTCCGCACAAGACGGGATGGCTCTCGCGCTTCCAAGTCGCGAGGCTGGAGGAAGCACTGGCTCGTCAGGTCTGCAATCGCTCGTTAAGCCTAGTCGAGCGAACCTTGGCCTCGCGCCCTCCCCAAGGAGAAACCGAGCTAGTGGTCAGCTTTCACATGGAGGTATTTTCAAGGTTGGTCGTCCGGGTCTGCGACGCCCCAACTGTCTTCTCGTTCGCCGAAAAGTTGATTTCATTCCATCGCAGCTCGGCACTGTGGAGCCATGTTCGCCTTTGGGAGGCATTTGCGACGGCCCTCGCTCGTTGTTTCGAGGCCTTACCGCATGACCAACAATTTCGTCTAGTGCCGCTCATCGCCAGTATCCCAGAATATCCCCCGGATGCTAATGACGAACATGTATTCGCCAGCAACTGGCTCAGCATGGCAGCGTTCTGGATTCCCAGCGACGGCTATGACTTAGACGCAACCTCTCCGTTCGACGTTAGACCGGAGGTTGCACGCCTGGTGCGCACCATCGAGCAAGAAGGACTCAAGACTCCTAACAACGGTGCAAGACTTGGACGAGCATGGGAACGCTTGCTGTGGCTAAACCATTTCGGTTTGATACAACCCGATCTGTGTATTTCGATTAGCCGCCTCCTCTGGCGAGACGGTGATCGCTGGCCAGTGATCCCGAGCCACTACCCAGACGCGACCTTTGAATTTCCGGTACCTGAAGGAATTGACGCTGATGCAGCGTTCCGCCAGTGGATCCTGAGCAGAGAGCTTGCAAGTTTCGGTGCACCATCATCGATGCTGGTCACCAAACCCACAGCGAAGAAGGGCTGGAGCTTCCCTGTCAACAACGGCTTTCTCCGCACGTGGATAAGTTCTCTGTCTAAACGCCCTTGGCCGGAAGGCGACGCAGTGGCTGGGCTACGAATTGTGAAGGCTTGGTGGGATTCAGAGTGGCTGCAAATTGCCGACGACATGCCAGATTTTGACGAATTGCACACGGCAGTGATTCGCCGCTTCCACCTGTTAGACACCATCTTCGCAAAGACGCTATATCAGAATGAATCTCAGGCGGCGGTGACGCTGGATTCGGACTTGGCAAAGTGGATCCAAGAGGTTTTGAGGGCCGGGATGGCTTGCGGCGCTAATTTTTGGCAGTACAGGTTGTCGCAGGCTATGGCCACGAACAACAAGGCCGACTTGTTGCAGATACAGGAAGAGCTGGCGCCACATTTCATGGGCGTTACGTCGTCAGCACATTCTTCGGACATCGCAGCTAAGGCGGCCTTGGCGTGGGTAGAACAGGATGCGCCGCAAGACAGGCATTCGTCCCCCGACTTTTTGCTAGACGTCTTATGCAGCGCTGTAGCAGCACGCCGAATGCCAAACCTCGCGTGGGCGCTCAATATTCTGATTAGAGCCGTCCAACATAATGGACAGTGGATCACCGACCGACTGTTTGCGATGCTGGATCTTGGCTTGAAGGCACTACTCGGTGAGCTTTCGTATGACCGCTACCCGGTCGGTTCCATCATTCCGGACGAGGACGTCCCGCTTCTTCGCCTGAACTGCGCTCGTCTGGCGTTCGCTCTCCATGATGCCAATCCACAGCGCACCTCGCAAAGTGTTGCGGAATGGCTTGCACATACCGACAACGACCCGCTACCGGAAATTCGCTTTATGAAAGAACGGTATTGCTCGAAAGGCTAGGTCGTAACGAACCAGCACCTGCTACCAGGCTGCTTCATGCTGGTCGAAGCTAAAGTAACCGGGGGACTCCCAGCGCGCCGACAAATATTCGTTTAGATCGTTACCTGTCGGCGCCGGCATGATCTTGCCGCTGGCACAGAACCAAGCCAGGAACAAGCGTGCCGCTGAAATTGCTGCCCAGTGCTGCTCTTGCCGCTGGATGATCTCCGCCTCCCTAACCATGGCCAGCAGTGCCACCAGCGCATCAAGGTCTTCGAACCTAAGCAAGTGGCCGGCGGCGTCATCCGGATCAACGGGGCGACGCCAAAACCTGCCGCTGGCTTCCGCCTTCGATGCGACGAAGATCGAGCGAATCAGCGGGTGCCGTATTCCTTCGAATATCAGCCTGATGTCGCTCATCTCCATGGGCACCGCGTCCGACAAGCGCCATAGAGGGGTCGACAACCATACCGCCGTGCCCGCGTAGGCCCGCTCTACCCGCTCAACCAACCCATCGCCGCCGGCATCGCTTCTGGGCTCAACCTCGCCTCGCCGATACTTATCCCAGATGCAGGAGCGTCGTTCGCCGACGCCCCCTCGAGCGAACTGCCGCTCCAATTCAGCGGCGGTAAGCCCGCTCTTTTCGGCTATTGCCTGAAACCAGGTCTTGATTCTCAGGGACCGAATCCCCGAATCCTCGACATAGCGTGCGCCGCCGCTGGCTGACTTGCGACCCAACTCCGTCTCCTTGGAGGGCTGTCGGCTGTCCAATTTACCGGGGCCGCGAGCCGACTAACCCGAAGAAATAGTCACAGATACGCCTCTGTTATGACTTTTCCTGCGCCGTCATGTGCGGTTCTAAAGACTGTCCTCCGGTTCCGGTGAACCGGGAACTGCGTGGTTGCAGCCTGCGACCGATAGTGGAGGACAAGAAGATGAACGTAAGACTTATCAACATCGAATGGGGCGACGGCCAACGAGTGCGGCGCGTCGTCTCGCGGTCGAACTACCGAGTAACTGGAAAGCATCCAAGCTGGAAGCGCGGTGGCATGGCCTATTGGGAATCACCGCTCGAACGCGACGCGTTCCGCCGTCTGGACGGGGACAGTTCCGTACTCAATTACGAAGAGCAGCCTGCCAAGATCACGTATTCGATCGATGGCAAGACCCACACCCACTATCCCGACGTCCTGGTTTCATGGAGAACGCGCAAGGGTTTCCTGGAAATAAAAACGGACCGTAACGCCGACGAGGACGAGATCCGAGAACGCACGGACATCATGTGCCGACTGTTGCCGGGCACCGGCTACAGCTACGGGTTATGGCGCGAGAGCGAAATCCGAATTCAGCCGCGACTCGCGAACGACATCTTTCTGCTTCGGTTTGGCCGTCAACTAGTTCCAGCGGTGGGGCGGGAACGAGTTCGGCGCCTGTTCCAAGAGATGTCGTCGATTCCTTGGGGCGTCCTCGCGAAGCAATTGCTTGGTCCCGACGGCTTGAGCTACGCAGCGCGCCTCACCCTAGAAGGCGTCCTCCTTGTCAATCGTGACGTCCCGATCTCAGCCGCATCGCTTGTTCGCTTCAATGACGCCAACGGGAGCGAAACATGAGCACAGCCGCTTTCATCAAGGGATGCAAGGTCAGGATCGAAGGCATCGAATTCACGCTCGTTCGCAAGATTGGGCCAGACGATTGGCAACTGGAGGCACAGAACACCGGCGAATTGCGACGCATGACAAAAGCAGAAATGCTTGCGGGCGTGTCTGGCGGCGGGATCTGCTTTGTGATCGACGAGGCCACCATACCTCGAGACGGCAGCGCCCGGCGCAAAGCAAACGCGGCAAAGCAATTTGATTTGCTATCGGACGGTCTGAAGACCGTTGCGAAGCATCGGCGGCGCCTTGTCATGACCATCCTGAAAGAGTTTGGTAGTAGCCGAGAGTCAGAGTCGTTACGGAAACGTATCGCCACACTTTGGCGTGAAGTCGGCGAAACGACATCACCTCCGCACCCAACCACCGTCTGGCGATGGACGCAACGCTTTCTGGCATCGGGAAAGGACATTCGTTCCCTTGTGACCGGCTATCACCGCAGCGGAAATACTAAACGGCGATATCCCGAAGTCGTTGAGACGAAGGTTCGAGAGGCCATAGACGCGGAATTTCTGTCTATGGAGCGCGGCACGTATCAGGACACGCTCGACCTGGCGATCGTAAAAATCCGAGAGGAGAACAACCTTCGCCTCGAGAACAATCAACTACCGCTTCCCAAGCTCGAATACGTAAGGCAGATGGCCCGGCAGATTCCTGCATTCGATCGAGAGGCCGCCCGATACGGTCGCCAAGCAGCCGAGCGGAAATTCCGAGCGGTACTCGGCAAAACAATCGCCGACGCCGCTCTCGCACGGGTCGAGATCGACCATACTCGCCTCGATATCTTCGTCGTCGATGATGAAACGTTCCTTCCCCTCGGTCGCCCTTGGCTGACCGTTTGCATCGACGCGCGTACGCGGGTCATCCTCGGGTTTCACCTGGGCTTCGATCCTCCAAGCTACTCCACAGTGGCCCGTGCGCTCAAGCACGCAATCATGCCGAAGCTCGACTTGTCCGCCACGTATCCGGCTGTCAAAGGTACATGGGATGCGTACGGCGTTATGGACGGAATCGTCGTCGACAACGGACCCGAGTTTCATTCGGAAAGTCTGGAAGCCGCCTGCTATTCGCTCGGGATCGACGTCCAATACTGTCCTCGCAAGCAGCCTTGGTACAAAGGGATCGTCGAGCGCGCGCTAGGCACGATGAATCGAGGTGTCGCACACGGCATACCGGGAACGACGTTCAGCAACATCCTCGAGAAGGCCGATTACGACGCAGCCAGCCGAGCCACGGTCGCGCTCCGCACGCTACGAGAAGTGATTCACGTCTGGGTCGTCGATTACTACCATCAACGGCCGCACAAAGGCTTGGGGGATACGCCGGCGCACGCCTGGAAGCTCGAGACCTCGGGCATGGACATCCGATTGCCCGTGAAGCCGCAGGAGCTGGATGCGGTTCTTGGCAACATCGCCACGCGCCGCCTGACGCACAGGGGTATCGAAATCAACAGTCTCTTCTACAACTCGGCCGACGCGAAACACATCTCACTCAAGCTGGGCATGGATCTCAGCGTCACTATCCGGTACGACGAGGAAAACCTTGGGCATATCTATTTGCTCGACCCGGATACGAACGAGTACGTCCTCATTCCTGCATTGGATCAAACGTACGCAGCCGGACTCACGCTATACCAGCACAAGGTCTGCCGACGGTTCGCCAAGCGCGAGTTGGATGGACGCACCGACGTTGTAGCGCTCGCGGAGGCGAAGCACACGATCCAGAAGCTCGTCGACGAGGACTTCAGCCGCAAGGGCAAAAAAACACGCGTCCGCCCATCGCGGTTTCGTAATGGCGGAAAGACTGGACCTCGGCCGCCGGCACCCACCTCATCACCACCTGCGGCGACAGCCAACAAGCTGCCTGTTTCATCAACAGGCACAAACACAACAGACGCGCCCCCAGGGTGCACCACACCGGCCGTCCCGTCTAGCAGAGTGCCGCGTGAGCTTCCGATAGAACGCGTCCAACGCATTCGCCCCGTGACCCACGCATCGTAAGGAGTTCTCTCATGAATACATCTACCGCAAATGTCGCGGCAGTACCCCTTGATTCCCATTCGCTCGTCGAGGCCGCGCTCATCGGGCATCCGGATTTCCAACGCGCACTGCAACGGCTACGTCAATGCTTCCATGCGAAACAGCGATCGCGGGAACCTGTTTGTCTTGCTATCGTCGGCGAGTCCCGAACGGGCAAGTCTCGAGCGCTCGAGGAATTCGAGCGCGAACACCCCCAGTTCCGTGACGCCAACGGCCTGAACGTACCCGTTCTCCAGATCAGCGTTCCATCGCTGCCAACCGTCAGCGGCCTTGTGGAATTGATGCTCGATCAGCTCGGCGACCCGATGGCGAGCAAAGGCACGGAGGCGAACAAGACATCACGTGTCCGACAACTGCTGAAGGAAGCGAGGACGATCGTCTTGGCGCTCGACGAATTCCAGCACTTCTACGACAAGGCGACGCAGCGCGTGCAGCACATCGTGGCGGACTGGCTGAAAGTGCTTGTAGACAAGGCGCAAGTAGGACTGGTGGTCGCCGGCCTGCCATCGTGCCTCTCAGTCATTCGCCAAAACGAACAGCTGATGGGGCGCTTCTTGGCACCGGTCAGGCTTTCGAGATTCGACTGGACGAAGCAGGACGAACGAGAGGCCTTCATCGACATCCTATGCGCCTTCCAACGATCGCTTCCCGAATTCGAATTGCCCTCGTTCGAGTCGGACGAAATGGCTTTCCGAGCCTATTGCGCCAGCGGCGGGTTGATCGGGTACTGGACGAAGTTGCTGCGCCAAGCTGCATGGAATGCGCTCGATGCCAATACGACACGTATCACGCTTGAAGATTTGGCCCAGGCGTTCAGGGACATCGATATCGCCGAGGGCGGCCAGTTTGCCTCCGTTGCCAACCCCTTCGAGCGAGGGTTTTGTGCCGCGCCAACGGATGCGATGCTAGCGACCGTCCGCGAGGTTGGCATGCCGAAGATCGAGCCAGAGGCCCCCCGCCGGAGAAACCGGCGGGCTACAGGTCCAAACATAGGCGAAGTACTGAGTACCCGCTGACTTGGGAAAGGAAGCAGTCATGCTGCCACGCACCCCAGAACCTAGAGCGACTGAAAGTCTGTTGGGCTATGTGCTCCGCGTCGCGGAAACCAACGGCTACGACACTCCTTGGCATGTCCTCGCCTATGCGGGATTCAGTCAGCGCGAAATGAAGACAGCTGGATTTCCGGTCGAGAAACTAGCCGCCGTCCTCGGTCGGGAGGCGTCGGCACTCACCGGCATCGCCTACTGCAGCGGCGACGCAAGGGATCGGCATTTCAAGATTCTCGGACACAGCCTCGGTGCCGGAATGTCGCAAGGTTGGCTGCGCCTGACCAAACCGGCCTTCTGTCCCAAATGCGTGGAAGAAGTGGGCTATCTCGATGCCTTTTGGGACCTCAGTCAGGCCGTCGCCTGCCCGACGCATGGATGCTACCTAATCGACTCGTGTCCGACTTGCGGAAAAAAGCTTCGCTGGTATCGCCCGGGTCTCCTCATCTGCAGGTGCGAAGCCGACTTGGCCGGGGTGACATCAGTGCCCGCGGATAGTCTCGTGATCCAACTCATGGCCGTCATGAGAGCCAAACTTCATGGCACGGCGATAGCTGACTTGCCAAACCGAGCCGGTTTTCCGCTCAAAGCCATATCACGAATGTCTTTCAATGCGTTTCTGAGTATGACGAACCGCCTTGGCGCGTTCGGCCTCTTGTCCCATGAGCAAACGTCGAAGCACGACGTGCATGCTGTCATGGAGCAAGCCGCGGGCATCCTGGCCGACTGGCCGCGTGGCTACCATGAGTTCCTCGGGCGGCTTGGCACCATCCTGAAACAGAAACGTCCGAATGCGATCGGGTTACGCAAGCAATTCGAGCGGTTCTATCACCCCATGTTCAAGGACGGCATCTTCGCTTCGGAGATGACATTTCTCAGAGACGAGTTTGTGAATTTCGGCAGCAACGGATGGGGACAAGCCATCGTCGATCGAAGACTGTTGAACAATGGCACAGAACCTAGGAGCAAGTTCCAGTCATTTACGCGGATGGCCCGCGATATCGGAGTTCGGCCCGTTACGCTCAAGCGGTGGGCCGACAAGGGTTTGGTGCCTATAACGGCCATCGGAAAAAAGAGGTCACGTTATGTCATAGACAAAGAAGCTGCCGCTCTATCGTGCCAAACAACAGGCGCTATCTTTGAAACGCGACGCGCTGCAGCATATGTAAATCTACCGGTCAGCGTGCTGGTCGGGCTAAAGCAGTCTGGTCACTATGCCATTGATAACTGGCCCCGTCATAAGCACGGCTTCCACCAGGCAGATCTCGATGCAATACGCTGGCGGATTATCGAGCGCGCAACGTTTATCGAAGCCATCTCGAACGACATCCCAGTGGTGTCATTGCAATACATTCTTCAGGAAGTTCCATTCTGGTCCAAATCCGGCAAGGCGGGATTCGTTGCAGCATATCTCGATGGCCGTATCGATGCCGTGGGACGGACCGGCGAAGTATTCGCCGAAGTGTTCTTCCGGAAGGCAGATGTGGACACGCATGCTGAAGCCTGTCGTATGGCGGTATATGGAGACGCCGTTTCACAGCAAGATGCAGCGGCACAACTAGGTTGCGGACTAGACGTCGTTGCTTCGCTGCTGGAGCGAGACCACCTAGTAAGACACCAGCGGCGAACCGGCATCCGGGTTGAAACCAAATCCCTCACGCTATTCACGACCACGTACATCAGTCTGGCGCAGCTTGCCAGGAACAAAGGTACGCAGGCGCCATACCTTGCGCGCCTTTGCATGTCGCTGGGAATAGAAATGCTCAGCGCTGCGCGACGAAACGGAAGCAGTGTCGCGCACTTCATCCGACGCACGGACGTACAGTCGCTCTTGGCTCACTTTCAACCGCGACCTCAGAAGAGCTTCTCTGGACATATCTCGGAAAAGGCACTGCCAAAATTGCGCAGGTATCTCGAAGACCTGCGCTCTAGCGGCGCGCCCCTGCCACGCCGTGCCGGGCAGCCGAACCGAGCAGCAATATCGGCTGCCTGCGGTTTCGACAGAAACGTCCTTTATGTAAACGATGAGGCTGCGGCATTGCTTAACCGCTTCGATGACGAAGACAGGCAGATACACAAAGTGCTCACAAGGGAACGACCGACGGCTTTACTCCGAAGATACATTGAGAAGATGAGGCAAACAGGCATTAGCCTGCCTCGTCGTGCAGGGCAACTAAATCGAGTAGAACTCGCTCGATCATGCGGGTTCCGAAGAGACTACTTCTACTCGGATCCCGACGTCCGCGCATTGCTTGCCTCGATAGAATCGATATGCCTCGATGAAGCCAAGACGAATCTGCTTGTTTGAACGGCTATTCTCCGTACATAATTATCTTTCAGGCCACGTGTGAAAAAGGGCTTCAGGATATCTATGCGAGTGCCAATTGATTGGGACGACGATTACTCGACTTCATATCGCAAACAGTTGTGCAACGCCATTCTGGAATCCCAGAAGCTAGGTTTTATTCGAGATCCCATCATCTCCGAACAGACGTGCATTCCGGACGACACGCTATACATCACGCGCGACTTTGTGAACGGTCTCTCGGGCCTTCTTGACCGCATGCTGCCCGGCTATTGGGGAAACTCGTGCCAAACACTGTCCACCAATATTTTTGCGTACTTGAACCATCACGACATCGAGGCGAACATCATTCTCGGCAATGTCATCATCAACGGCACTGACGAATTTGACGCCACGTTGGAGACTCTGCAAGAGGAAGTACGTGCCATTGAACCCCCGACAGGACATCAAGCAGTTCATGCCTGGGTTTCGTTGGGCGACGACACCATCATTGATGCCGCACTCCCTCCAAGACTGGTCAAGTATTACAACGCACCGCTTGAATTCAACGACCTGATACTGATTGGTCGCGCGTCGGAAATGTCCTCTAGGTTCAAACTTAGATACCAGCCAATCCTTGTCGGCACCGAGTTCTTTGCCAAGACGAATCCACCGGATCCGATGGACTTGCTCAATGAACTCAAACAACGGCACCCTCGGTAAGGTCAATTACCTGTTGCGTACTTGGCTTGTAAGTCCGCTTCGGTTCGGTTGCCCAGCGTGCAGTTCACGCCAGACACAGGGCCTTGGAATCGATCTTCTTCCGAATCAGATACGCTGTAGCGATCCCGACCTGGTCGGCAATCCAGTGATGCCAATCCAAGCCATGACTCGGGTTGTTAACGACATAAACAAACAGTTCGTTCCATGCGCTCCACCCTGCCGTGATCACTACTCCGAACCAGAAGCCATCACCAAGCCGGCGAAATATCTTTTCGTCGATGGCTACTTGCCAAGGCCGCCTACCGGCCTTTCGCGGTAAGGAAGACATCCCCATCCAATACAGCGGGAACCCAACCCCGAAGCAGTAATGGGCTAGCGTATGAGCGTCCTTCCATCCCAACCATGCACCTAGGGAAACGCTGAACAAGCCACCGAAAGAAGCGGCGACGGCGACGGACTGAAATCGAGATAAAACCGTGACCGAAGTGCCATCTTCATTGGGTAATCAGTCCTTTCGAGGGCCCCTGCGGGGGACTTCCCCGGGATCTTGCTCATGCCGGACGCACCTCTCCCGTCAGCGGTCGTCCCCACTTGCTGACGTTGAGCATCGCCAGCATGGCAAAGGCGCGGTTGGCGTTCTTTGCCAGACCGCGATAGCGAACCTTGGCAAAGCCCCACAGGCGCTTCAAGGTCAGGAACGGATGCTCGACCTTGGACCGCACGCTGGACTTGCGGCGGTTGGTTTCCTTGTCGGTGTCGGTCAGCGGACGATTCTGGTAGGCACGTTTGTTGGTGAAGTCCTTTGCTTTCGGCGCAATGATCTTGAGGCGTTTGCGCTGCTCTTTGCCTCGGTAGGCGCTGTCGCCGTAGAAGCGGGTTTCCTCGCCATGCAGGAGGTTCGGGACCTGGTGACTGTCATGAACATTGGCGGCCGTGACGCTGGCGCTATGGACCAGTCCGGTATGGCTGTCCGTGCCGATGTGCAGCTTCATGCCGAAGTGCCACTCGTTGCCCTTCTTGGTCTGGTGCATCTCCGGGTCGCGACTCTTCTCCTGGTTCTTGGTCGAGGGCGGCGCGGCAATCAGAGTGGCATCGACAATCGTGCCGCCGGAGAGCTTCATACCGTTGGCCATCAGCAATTCACCAATCTTGGCGAACAAGGCCGCTCCCAGACCGTGGCGTTCCAGCAGATGCCGAAAGTGAAGCAGGGTCGTGGCGTCCGGCACCCGCTCCCGGCCCAGATCGATGCGGCAGAACTCGCGAAACACGGGGACATCGTAGAGGGCGTCTTCGCAAGCTTCGTCGGCAAGGTTGAACCAGTTGGCGACGCAGTACATCCGCAGCATGCGTTCCAGTCCCACCGGCGGCCGGCCATTCCCGGCCTTCGGGTAATGCGGTTCGATCACGGCGCAGAACTCGGCCCACGGCATCAGACCGTCCATGCGCGCCAGAAACTCCGCCTTGCGCGTCACCCGGTTGTGCTTCTCGAATCCTCGTGTCGCCGCCAGCGTCATCTGCTTCATCGTTCTATCCCTTGTGACCACGATGCCTCGTCTGACTCCATGACGAGCAAATCGTTCACAGCGGTGGGACCTTTTTCAGTGTTTCCCTAGCCCGAAATCACTGAGGAGGCCTGCGATGCCGGCGAACACGCAAGTGCGGACGGCGACGTCTGATTTCGCAAATTTGCTCATTGCACCAACGACCGCACGGCCTCGATCCAGCCGCGTATCCGGCGATAGTCATCAACTGCGCGCTTGCGGAGGACGTCGATTGTTGCCTTGGCATCCTCGAACGGTGCGGCCATCGATGGCTTAAGTTCGAAGAAGGCGGCAAACTCCGTCATTGTCTGAGCAAGCGCCTCAATTTGGACGAGATAGTTCTCGATCGTCGCTGCGATAGGCGTCTCGCTTTCTGGATTGAAATGAGCGAGGTCGGCGATTAATGAAAGGCGCTTGGCGGCGTCCCCGGCTTTGGCGGCGGCTTCCTTACAGAAGAACTGAACATACGAGAGATCCTGAGAGCCATTTCCAGAACAGGATCTGAGGTGCGAGATGGAAAACTCAAAGTGATCGGTATTCATTGGCGACCTCTTCAGTAGTTGAAGCGCGTTGGCAGCTCATTTATTGGCCAGGAAACTTCGTGCCGCATGCGGCCAATAGACGTTCCGCTCAAGGATTAATCACACAGCGCGATGCAGGCCGTGCGATGGTTGCGCGCTGATATCCACATCGTTTTCCACAGATTTTGTGGACATCGTTGTGGTGCACGAGTGTCCATGGCCTCGGAAGGCGCCCTTCGGTCGTAGAGGGCAATTGGCGGCAGCCGCATCGTCCACTTCGACAAACTGGCTCGTTGCAGCGATTTCTTTCAGTTTCTCAAAACTGACGCCGCAGCAGTCCTCGTTCGGAATCAGTAATTCGCTTCGTCCGTTTGCGCCGCAGTAAACGACAACGCCGAGGGGATGTGGACGAACGCGAAAGCTATAGGCCATCTGGAGCGAGACTTAGCGGAATACGAACAGCCGCTGGAAGTTCGCGATCCCGAGCACGCCTTTGACCGTGCCTCCCGCGCGCGCCAGTACAACGGATTTCCCGGCTGCACGAGCGCGGTCGCGCAGCACCAACAGCATCCCCAATGCTGAGCTGTCGAGGTAGGCGGTCTCAGCAAGGTCAATGATGATCTCGCTGCCGGCGCCATGCGTCGCAGTATCGACCGTCTTGTTGAAGTCCTGGGCAACTCGGAAATCGAAGCGGGAGGGAACGCGAATAACGGTCGCGTCGTCTTGCGTCGTCGTGGCAAAGCTCATGTTGGTCTCCTGCGCAGCAGCTGGGCGCGAGTAAGGATCGGCCGAATGATGATCGAAGGCCGCGCCAAGCACAATTCAACGAAAGCAATAGCGTCACTTGTTGTCGTTACTGCGGCGGACCACGACCGGGGCGATTCCGACCGGTAGCGTGGTCAATTGCGTAGCATGCTGCCCTACGGCCTTATGCTGTGGCAATATACCGCAGTTCGCATGAACGGAGAGCTTTGATGAATGTAGTTGATGCCATGCTGACGGGTTTTGAGGGGGAGTTGCTTTTTACCTGGCAGCGGAAGTTGTACGAGGAGGTGATGTATCTGGACGTCGTCTTCCCTGCCGTTACCCAACCAACGCAGTACGATTACTTGACGGAAGGAAGCCCCAGGCAGCTAGGTTCCCGAAATGGCCTAGGTATAACTTGGTGGGCAGTTTGCCGGTACGTCATTGCTGACCCGAGCATCGAATGCGGTAGCCTCAGAGGGGGGCTTGGCCGCGGCGATACCGTCTCATTGGCCTGGGTGGCGCCAGGCCAGCGTCGCGATGCGCGCCCCATCGCCCTATGGGAATGGTTGTGGTATGGGATGCGCTTCGACGGCGGGGAACGCCTCAAAGAATATTTGGCCGACGATTTTCGGCATCGGGTGACCGCTCGCGTGGTCCGTGGGATTGAATCGGTCGCCGCCTACGAAGACATCGAGTGGGACAAAGGCTATAAGCGGCGAGCAGCAACGCTGCTGCAGCGGTATCCCGATCCGGCGCCTCGGTTTGTGCAGAGGTGGCGAGAGCACGCCGCTTCCAAGGCCGCTGCGGCAAAACGCGAGGCGCGACGTCGAGACGCGGAACTCAATGCGCCCGTCAAGGCGGGTGCCTACGATCGGCAACGGCGGCCCTGAAGGTCCGCTTTCCTCGAGGGAGGCCCTTGGGTTGAAAGCAGAAGCGGACGTTCAACCCGCATCTGCTTGACGAGAGAATAACTACATGGTAGGGTGCGCCGGTCTGCTTACGAGTTCGCCCATGAACTCGCATCTCTTGGCGGTTCTCGCCAAACCTCTGGCTAGCTCAAGGACATTCCATTCTTGTCGCTTCTAGCCACCAACCTAGTATCGGTTGAAACCTCATCGGCGAGCCGATTTTGTCGTTGCAAACTATGCCCTCTTTTTCGGTGCTGGTTGCAAACTATGGCTGCTATCCGTTGCAACCTTTGCCCCACGAGTGGCACATAAGCGACTGATAGATCAGGAATCACCGTTGCAATCGTTCGCGCGGCCCACAATTGTGGGAGAGGCCATAGTTTGCGAAACGAAGGGCATCGATTGCAAAACGAGAGGCCATAGTCTGCGAGGACTATGGCCCTCCCAGGGGTTCGTCCCCGTGGTTTGCAACCGGGACTCCGTTCTGCAACCTTGACCGTGAAGCGCGGTTTGATCTACCGCGCTATCGGTCGAGGATGGGTATCCATACGGGCGTCGCTCACATCGCTACAATGTCGGGCCTTGTCCTGCGTTGTGATAGGGCCAAAACGAGCGGCGGAGAAATCCGCCGCTCGTTTTTCCTATAAAGGCTCCGATCGCTAAGGACAAAATCCCGTCGTAGACGGGCCCTGCTCCTAGCCTCTCTCATCCAAGGCTTCATGCCATGGGCTGCACATCGTTCTGCAGCTCATCAGTTCGACTCGCTTCGCGAGGAAGCGCGGCACTGTGCCGCCCATTTCACGAACTTGATGGAGACACCATGAACACCCCTGAACGGCCCGAGGATCGGGCCACCGTTGCTAAATGGAAGAAGAGAGCGGCAACTCGCTTTGCCGCGATGCTGGGAGTAACACTACCCCGGGCACCAATGACTACTCGGGAAAGAACGATTGTTCTAGCTGCGTGTGTGGTCTCAGTACCAACTTCTGCGTACTTGATCTACCAAGCGTTCTTGGCAATCAGATGATTCTAGTTGCCTGTAAGAAAAAGAATCCGCCAACCACGGCCATTACGAGCGCCATAACCCACGGGAGCAAAGCAAGCATGAACGGGGTGCGCCCGAAACTGTAGTATCCGATAGTCCCAAAGACGAGCACCATCAAAAAACCGAACGCGCTCATCATGAGGGAGGGGCCAGGATCGTATGACATAGTGGATTCCAGGTATTGATGTACCTTCAGACTAATCGTTATGACGATTCATTGTCACTGCGGAATGATGGAAAATACCAAGAACCAAACGGGGCGACGAAAGTCGCCCCGTTTTTTTTGCCTGGCGTCGTCCGTTCCTCCTCGACGACTAAGGACGATGGCGTCAACCGCCTTGGCCCCGATTACCCGAGCAGCGACATGGAATGAAAGTGACCGGCTCTAGAACCCAGCGGTAAGCGTCTCGCTACCAACGGTGCTCTCTTCATGCCGCGGTCGCACCCATTGGGTGTCTTTTCGTTACCCATCAATGAGTTAGCTTGATTCTCGCCAGATACTCGTCTAGCGTGTGACTGCGTTCTTCCCCCTTGAAAATGGAGTCGGTTGGGGAAGAATGAAATCGTCCGCACGTGCGGCAACGATGAAAGGAGGCGGTACGAGAGGAAGAACCCGATAAAAGGCGCTGGCCCTTGGCCAGAAACGGAAACGGCTCGGGTCGTCACACCCAAGCCGTTCTTGAAGCGAATCCAGTTTTCCACCACCGGATACAAGCTTCATTCTACGTTCGACATCGCCCAAGTCAAGGGTGTAGCGAACGCAGGTCCGTTCATCCCGTTCAAGCAAGACACTAGGCACGCGCGACGTGCCGACGGGACTCCTTTGCCGTCGTTTTTGAACCTCGACTTCCGCTGTGGCCTATCCCAGCACGCAAAGGAGACTCACCATGGACAACACATCGCACCTCAGCGACAGCCTCGTTCCCGGAAGGACAACGGACGCACGGCTCATTGGCATCGAACTCAGCGACGGCCAGCGGATGCGCCGAGTTGTGTCGCGTTCCAATCAGCGCGTCACAGGCAAGTATCCCAGTTGGAAGCGTGCCTGTATGGCCTATTGGGAATCGACGGTCGAGCGCGATGCATTCCGCCGACTCGATGCCGACAGTTCCGTGCTCGTCTATGAGGAGCAGCCCGCAAAGATCACGTACTACTTCGATGGAAAGACGCTGACCCACTATCCCGACATACTGGTCACTTGGACTAAATCGCAGCCTCGAGGCTTCCTTGAGGTCAAGACCGATCGAGACGCCGACACTGCCGACGTTCGTGAGCGCACAGCCATCATGGTTGCGCTGCTCCGCCAAGCGGGATTCAGCTACCGCGTCTGGCGCGAGAGCGAAATCCGTGTTCAGCCACGGCTAGACAACGACACATACCTCCTCACTTGGGGACGGCGTCCCGTGCCGGACGTCCAACGTGAAAAGGTCCGACGTCTGTTTGCGGAGGCCACCCAAATCCCCTGGGAGGTCCTAACCAGGAAGGTCCTCGGAACCGGCGGCATCGAGCAGGCAGCCCGTCTGGTGCTCGAAGGGATGCTTGTCGTCGATCGCAGCGTGCCGCTAACGGCCACCTCGATGGTCTTCCTTAACGAAACCAGCAGGAGGATGTCATGAGCACCGCCGCGTTCATCAAGGGCTGCCGGCTCAAGATCGATGACCTCGAGTTTGCGCTCGTTCGCAAGCTTGCCGACGGGAAGTGGCAACTGGAAGCTCAGGCCACGGGGGAATTGCGGTGCATGACGCAAGAAGAGCTGCTGGAGGGTATCGCGCCGGGGCGCGTGCGGTTCATCGTCGATGAGCAACTCGTGCGGAGGGATGGTCCCGCGTTCCGGAAAGCGAACCTTACGAAACAGTTTGACCTACTCCCCGACAGCCTCAAAGAGGTCGCCAAGCGTAGACGCCACTTACTGCTGGCACTCGAGAAAGAGATCGGCGGCAAGTGGAGCGTCAAACTCGTACAAACCTGCATCGCCAAGGTCTGGCAACAGATGGGCGAAACGGATGCTCCGCCGCATCCAAGCACGGTCTGGAGGTGGCTACGGCGATATCAGGCGTCTGGAAAGGACATCCGGTCTTTGGTCACTGCGACCCACCGCAGCGGCAATCACAAGAAACGACTTCCGGAAGCAGTGGAAGCTAAAGTCCGAGAGGCCGTCGACGCCGTCTACCTAACCACGGAGCGCGGCACATACCGGGACACACTGGATCACGCGATCGCAGAAATCAGCCGCGAAAACCGCCTGCGGCTTAAGAGCGACCAGCTACCGCTCCCGGGCTTGGACTACGTCAAGCGCATAGCCCGCGAGACGCCCCCGTTCGATCGGGAGGTCGCTCGATATGGACGCCCGGCAGCCGAGCGACGCTTCCGGTGCGTCGTTGGCCACCCGGTGACCAAGAGTCCGCTAGGCCGGGTCGAGATCGATCACACGCGGATCGACGTCTTCGTCGTAGATGACGAAACATTCCTTCCACTTGGCCGCCCGTGGCTCACCATCTGTATCGACGCACACACCCGGGTCATCCTCGGCTTCCATCTCGGGTTCGATCCACCGAGCTATTCGACGGTCGCCCGCGCACTCAAGCACGCAATTCTTCCCAAGACCTACGTCTCGACGCTCTACCCAAGCGTCAAGGGCACGTGGGACATGTACGGAGTCATGGACTCCATCGTGGTGGATAACGGACCTGAGTTCCACTCGGAAAGCCTCGAAGCCAGCTGCTATTCCCTCGGGATCGACATTCAATACTGCCCACGCAAACAGCCTTGGTACAAGGGGATCGTCGAGCGAACCCTGGGAACGCTCAATCGCGGCGTGGCTCACGGAGTGCCTGGAACGACCTTCAGCAACATTTTGGAGAAGGCCGAATACGACGCCGCAAAACACGCGACGATCACGCTCCGGACGCTACGCGAGATGATCCATGTCTGGATCGTCGACTACTACCACCAGCGTCCTCACAAAGGCCTTCGTGACACGCCTGCCCACGCGTGGAAGGTTGGAATCGAGGGGACAATCATTCGCCTTCCTACCGACCCCAAGGACCTGGATGTTGCGCTGTGCAAGATCGCGACCCGCCGGCTGACTCACAAGGGCATCGAGATCAACAACCTGTACTACAACTCCCTTGACGCTCGCGATCTCATGTACCGGCTAGGCGACGACAAGGCCCTGACGGTCCGGTATGACGACGAAGACCTCGGGCACATCCAGCTTCTCGACCCGGACTCGAACGAGCACATCGAAATTCCGGCGCTGGACCGTGACTATGCGAAGGGGCTAACGCTCTATCAGCACCAAGTCTGCCGACGCTTCGCTCAACGAGAACTGCAGGGGCGCACCAACGTCGCCTCTCTGGCGGAAGCCAAGCGCCGTATCCAGGACCTGGTAGATGAGGATGTCCTCCGCAAGGGCAAGAGGACGCGCGTCCGCGGCGCCCGCTTCCGCAATATCGGGAAGGACGATCCTCATGCGGCGGACTCGGACAACCAGACCCTTGCTCCCGCCGGCGATATTCAGAAGCGCACTGCTTCAACTCCGTCTGTATCCGCGCCATCCCGCGTTGTCGTAGCCACGGCGCTAAGGGTAGCTAGTGACCTGCCTGTTCGCCGCGTGCAGCGCGCCGCTCCCGATGCACAAGCCAAATCAACTAATGGAGGTGCCACAGCATGACCTGCGAAGACATGATCGATCTGGACGAGCCTATTGATCCCTACTCACTTGTGGAGGCATCGCTCGTCCTTCATCCCGCGTTCCAAACCGCACTGCGGCGCGTGGAGCAGTGCTTCCGCGCCAAGCAGCGTTCAAAGGAAGCAATTTGTCTTTCCGTCGTCGGTGAGTCCAGAACCGGGAAGTCTCGCGTATTGGAGGAATTCACGCGCGCGCACCCGCCAGTAAGGGATGCCGACGGCCTCACGGTTCCGATCGTGCAAGTCAGTGTACCTGCGCTACCGACCGTCATCGGCCTAGTCGAGTTGATCCTCGACGAGCTGGGCGATCCAGTGCCGAGCAAAGGCACGGAATCGCAGAAAACGAGACGCGCACGCAAACTGATGAAGGAAACAAGGACCGTCATTCTGGCGTTGGACGAGTTTCAGCACTTCTATGACAAGTCGACCCAGCGCATTCAAGAAATAGTTGCCGACTGGCTGAAGGTCTTTGTCGACAAGGCCCAGCTCGGGCTCGTGGTCGCGGGGCTGCCGTCGTGTCTACCGGTCCTTCGTCGGAATGAGCAATTGAGGGGCCGCACGCTGGCCCCCGCAAAGCTGCCTCGCTTCGACTGGACAGTCGCCGAGGAACGAAACACGTTCATCGACATCCTGGTCGGGCTACACAAGGCCCTTCCTGAATTCGACTTGCCGACGCCAGAGTCGGACGAAATGGCGTTCCGCTTCTATTGCGGCAGCGGCGGGTTAATCGGATACGTAACCAAGTTGCTGCGGCAAGCCGTGTGGAATGCGCTTGATGCCGACACGAAGCAGATATCCCTCGAGGACTTGGCTCAGGCATTCCGCGAAATAGACATATCCGAGGAGGGAAAGTATTTGGCCGTAGCAAATCCGTTCGAGAGGGGCTTCTGCACGGCCGTTACGGACGAGTTGCTCGCCGCCGTCCGGTTGATAGGAACGCCGGCGCTGGAAGAACAACCCGAGCGGCCGCGCCGCGGCAAGAAGCGACCGTCAGCGAAACTCGGCGAGATACTCTCAACCAGATAGGAGGACGCGCCATGTTGTCACGCACTCCTGCGCCAAGAGCTACCGAAAGCCTTCTCGGCTACGCGTTGCGCATCTCAGAGACCAACGGCTATGACACGCCCTGGCACATCTTGTCGTATGCAGGCTTCGAGCAGGGAGAAATGCTGACCGCCGGATTCTCCGTAGAGAAGCTCGGTCCCATCGTCGGACGCGATGCGTCGACACTCCGCCACATCGCCTATTGCACCACTGAGCCGGAGGGGCGCTACTTCAAGATACTCGATCATCGCCTCGGCGCCAGCATGAAGGACGGCTGGCTACGATTAGCCAAGCCAGCGTTCTGTCCAGCGTGCGTCAAGGAGGAAGGCCATCTCGACGCCCTCTGGGACTTAAGCCAGGTGGTTGCCTGCCCCAAGCACGGGTGCCAGTTGCTTACGACATGTCCAAGCTGTGATCGCCAGCTAACTTGGTTCCGTCCGGGACTGCTCGAGTGTCGGTGCGGCGCTGATTTGGCGGCCGCCCCATTGCCGCCGGCGGATCCCGCCGTGGTGCAGATGATGGCGGTCCTGAGAGCGAAGCTGCATCGGGAATCCGTCCTCAACGTGCCGAACTCCGCCGGTCTTCCGCTTGCAGAATTCGAATCGCTGTCGCTCAAGGCCTTTCTCGTGATGCTCGATCGCATTGCCGCCTTTGCGATGTCCAGTCAAGGAGAGGTGAAGCAGGCGCCCTACCATGCCGTGGAACAGACGGCTCACGTGCTGTCCGACTGGCCCTCCGGTTATCACTCCTTTTTGGAGAGGCTGGGCGCAACGCTGAGACGTTGTCGGCCGTCGGCTGTCGGGCTACGGAAGCAGTTCACACCCTTCTACGAAGCCATGTTCAAGGCAAATCCGCTGGCCGGCGAGGTCGCGTTTCTTCGAACAGAGTTCATCAAGTTCGGACAAGCGATCTGGGGCCAAGCGATCATCGATCGGAAGCTGCTGCGTGACGACTTCGAACCCGATAGCCGATTCGTATCGCAGAACGAAACGGCCCGAGACATCGGGGTTCGGCCGATCACTCTGCATCGATGGGTAGGCAAGGGGCTGGTGGCCGCAAGGGAAGTGACAATCGGCAGTCAGCGCCGGTACATCTTTGACAAGGCGCACCTCCCCCTTGCCGCCGCATTGGAGGGCCGCGTGCTCGAGACCCGAGCGGCAGCCGCGCAAGTCAATCTCCCCGTCAGCGTGTTGCTTGGGCTCAAGGACTCCGGGCACTACGTTGCAGCAAGCATGCCGCGTCACAAGCGCGGATTCCATGAACGAGATCTGGAGGCGCTACGCCTTCGCATCATTGACCGCGCGCAACCGATGGCCGCGACCCCAACTGACGTTCCCCTCGTCTCGCTCGAGTACGTATTGCAGCAGGTCCGTTTTTGGTCAAAGGCTGGGAAGACATCATTCATGGCCGCCTACCTCGATGGCGGTATCGAGGCCATCGGTCGTATCGGCGACTCCTGGAGCGAGATTCTTTTCCGTAGGGCAGATGTCGAGACTCAAGCGAGCAACAGTCGGACGACACACTCGAGCAACGCCGTCTCACAACAAGAGGCCGCATTGCAGCTAAGCTGCGGCACCGATGTGGTGACGGGACTTCTTGTGCACGGCTTTCTGGAAGGCTGTCCGGGACCAGACAGAATCCGGATCACGACAGCTTCGCTCGATCGTTTCAAGGCGAACTACGTTGGCCTCGCCGCGCTTGCCAGACGACGAAACACATCCGCCCGCCATTTGGATCGCCTCTGCGAAATTCAAGGCATCCAACGGATCGGAGTTCCTCAAAGGCGAGGCAGTGTCGCGAAATTCATTCGCGTCACCGAGCAGCAACGACTGTTAGACAGCTAACGCTGTCGTCGTACGACGGACGACTTTCCAATGGAGGTATGTATGGACAAGGCGATGAAGTCGAAAACATTGGACGACCTTGCTGCTGCAAGGCGTGTACTCGGGCGAACCCAAAAAGAGTTTTGGTCCCTGTTCGGAATCACGCAGTCTGGGGGCGCCCGATACGAAAACGGCCGCCCACTGCCAAGGTCCGTCCAGATGCTCATATGGCTTTCAGACAATGCCCGCATCTCAGATAGCGATCTAGCAGACGCAGCACACGCAACGAAGGCGCGAACGCAAAAGGGTCGGACACCACCTTGACCATGCCGGCCTCAAAGTACTCTCGGCCCGACCACATCATGCAAGCGAATCTATCGTATCGGCCCTGAATAACTTCCGTTTGGGCATGTCATCGCATCGACGCATCCAACCGATCGACGAAGCGCCAAGCGCAAGCGCCCCATATCCAGTCACATGACTATCGCACGCAATGCGTCTCGCATGTCTCTCATTTTCGCTGTACGGCGATCAAGCGCTCCGCCTTGGGCGCTCAGTTTCCCGACGGCTTCCTGGATTACTTTCGCCCCTTCTTCAAATACTCCTTGCGCCTTTTCGGGGTCCCCCATAACCGCGTCAATGGCGGAACAATATGCTTGAGAGTACTTCTTCTTCGAATCCAGGCCCAGGCGCCTCTCGAGAATCAGTCTCGCGGCCATGACTAACTGAAAGCGAAATGGCTTCCAGACCGCATCCATGCGACGATTTCTGAGCATGAAGTCGAGCCGATACGCGGTATAGGCTGCCGTGTAATACGAATGCACCTCATGCTGAGGAGAAAAGATTTCCTTCCCGATCAAAGGCGTCAAGTCCTTGTAATAACGGCCTACTTGATTCGGTTGTTCCAGGAACATTGAGGCGTAGTTCTTCAGCAGCCCATCCTTGGTCACGATCCTCACCTTTTCGATGCCTGGAACCGTATTGAACTGTCCAGGTCGCCGCTCATAGTAGAGGCGTTGATCACCAACCTTTGAGTCGAAATAGATCTCGATAGCCTTCTGAATGGGATCGAGTGCCCAGAAGGTCTCGCCGTCGACGGTATTTTGCTGGTTCGACGCAATGATGACCTGTCGCGTCACCTCTTCATCTTCGGTGGAAACAATCTTGATCGGTATCAGCGTCGCCGCATTCTGTTCCGTCATAGCGGCCGCGATTACATGGCTGGTCTGACAACCATTGACGATCTGGAAATCCTCGAGCGTGAAATGCGTGCCTACTCGTTGAAGCTTTCGCGTCACGATCGTAATGCCATTGTTACGAAGAGGAAATTCGATGCAATTGTCTGATGTGAGAGTCTTTGCAATCGACACGTTTACGGATGTATCGCCCTGAAAGTCACGGATATTGTCGAAGAAGAGACGTCGACGTACATTGCCTTCTTCGTCAGTTACTACCTTTGCGTATTCGGCGATTGGCAGGAGCCCGATGTATGACTCACGAACCTTCGGAATTTCGGGAAGAGAAAGGTTCTGCGGGAAGTTAATAGTGACCTTAAATGCGTTCTTGGTCTGAAAGTACAACTTCTGCACTCTGCCGGCATCTAGCGGGTGAAAGCTGATTCCATCAAAAAGGTGCAAGCTCGCGAGTTGAGCAACGACTCCATCTCTGATCGCGCATAGATTTTTGTCGTCTGTCCATGTACCAGTGGTAGCGTAGTAGAGGTTAAGCTTGGGCAGCCCTCGTGTAAATTTTGCAGCCGCCTCATAGAGGCGATTCTTGATTCTCTGCAACTCCCGTATGCGCTCGCTTTGCTGAAGCTTGACTTCCGGTTTGAAGAAGTCAAGGACGGCATGAAAGAACTTCGACATATCCCCCGCGTCGAACGCAGAACTTGTCTTTGACTGAACGAATATGAACTGAGCCTGGAGAACAGGGCTGTGCGTTATGGCATCCTCAACCTGCTCCTCGTCGTCAACCAGCGTGTCATTTACGATGATAGCGACGCCATCAATGCCAAACTCGCCAGCGCCAGTATCAATGACACCAAAGTCAAACTCTTCTGTGTACAGATCAGACACTACGACGTAGTTGATAAACGCCTGAAACTGTTCCGCCGCGGGCAGCGTCCCGATCTTTTGGCTCTCCGAGAACTCCTTCAAGAGACTTTGAGTTACAACATCCATGTCTGACCTCCAAGTGCGGATGCGAACAGAATACCTAATCTACCCTCGGTGGCGTCATATAGGCGCGCTCAAGTCTAGCCACCGGCTTAACAAGCGCGGGCGCTACGGCCAGCCGTCTAGGGAAAACGATTCAACTGGGTCATGCTTCTACTCCGAACCCGCTCCGAACACCAATCCCCGCTTGATGAGTTCTGACTCGATGAGTGTCGGAAGCTGCACAAGCTTTGGGACGACCGCTGTCTTGTACGGAAGCTTCGCGGCCGAGATCGCTGACGCGGCGAACGCATCGGCTCTGAAGAAGTCGACAAACGGGAGATGCACACAGTGCATGACGTCTCCAAAATCTCCGTCATCGGCCTTCCGCGCGCGCCCTGCCAAACCAACGATTTTCCTTGCGATCTGCTGCTGTACGGAAAGCGCAGTTGCCAAGCCGGGCCTAAGCTCCCATGGTGTACCGACGACCGTTGGCGATCCGCCAACAGTTTGACTGCCGATCTTATCGACAATGTTTGAATACATCGACGAAACGGAATCCGCGAAGATCTGGTTAAGCATTCTGTCGAGATAGGACGACTCCATACCCTGGGCCAAGCCGTCCGCATAGGTTCGTTCCACCTCTGCGCAAATCGATCCCAACCCTTCGTTAACTTTCCTTGCCGTCTCACGCAAGAAGCCAGATACGGGTGCAACGCGATCCCAGTGCTTCTCGTACCACGAAGGCCAGTATGAAAGGTCGCTAAGAGCCACACGCAGGAGCGCCCTGAACTTTTGTTGATCACCTTCAACCAAGAGGGCTCGTGCGAGCAACTCCGCAGCACCCGGAGGCAATGGGAACCGCTCTTCGAGTTCCGCAACGGTCGCCGGTTGTCGCTGCATAAGCTTTGCCCTGGCAAGGGGCCGCAGCTTTCCATTCTTGTCAAACAATTGACGCTCAGCTACTCGGCGCCTAGCCCTGTCCGGAAAGCTCGCGTGAATCTCGTCTTTGATAATGGCTGAAGGCGACACATCTTCCGCCAATCCATCGGTATCTGGAAGCCAGTCGCCATCGTCGCGAAGCAGCCAATCCATGTAGTCTTGGCACGACGCGCACGCACCGGGTTCGGCCACTTCTCGCTCCAGGATTGATATCGTCGAGCGAAGACACTTCTGCCCGCAGAGTTCGCGAATCTTTTTCAGTCTTGCAGAAGACGACGCAACATCCTCTGGTCGAACCGGCGATGCCTCGATCACATGAAGATAGCTGAACCGGATTTCAATGAGCCCAGCGTTGGCCCACCCAACCAGCCTTTGCTCAATATCCTTGTGGACCTCTTGGCGCCGAAGGTTTGCAAAAGTGGAGAAGTCACTACTATCCAGATAGATCTGCAACGGCCTCGGTACTGGACCATCAAACACTATTAGCACCCCGACTAACAGTCATCGATGCGGCTATCATATCGGATAACGTTGGCATTACCGAGGGGTGTCTTCGCGTCATCGGGCCACCGTTGCCGACCATCTCCCTCGGTATCGATTGCATTGCTAGCGCATCGGACCAATTCCAGCCACCTACCAACGAGGACGAACATTGGAAGAGTTCACTCATCCCGACGTGCAAGCATGCAGTTACCTGCTTTCGAAGGCGGAGACTCCCTCTGATGCTGTTCGGGCGTGGGTGCTCCTTCAGAAGAAGCATCCGAATCTGTCGGCCATGGTTGCCCTTTCGGATTACGAGCAGAGCGCACTGCCAGCGTCCATTAAGAAGTACGTAGCCGAGCCGCATGGCTGTCTGGTTCCATACTTCTCAAGCGAGAAGATTTATTTCTTGGACGACGATCTGCTGACGACAATGTTTACGTCAGGGGACTTCAGATTCAACATCGACTACACGTTAATGTTCGATACGAACGTCGCCAGCTACGTTAATAAGCTGGTAAGAGGTGAGCGCCTGGGAGAAATTCAAGCGCGAATCGTAAGCCTCGTCGACGATCTGCTCCATGACGACCTAAATTTCGACCACATTTTCTACATGGCCGAAAACGTCAAGAACGTACTTACGCAGATTGAACGCAGTAACTCATCGCAGTTGAGGTTTTGGCGGTCCTTGAATAAAGGCTTCCGGCGCAATCTGGTAAGCCTTCAGATCTTTCGGAGCATCGACTGCCAGGAGTACAAGAGGACGTTGAACCCGAAGCCGCGCCTGACCTATCGCCAAGCAGTTCGAAACGCCGCCGCCTTTAGTTATGACTTCTATGCGTCCGACGCAGGAAAAGATCACATCCTAAATTTTGTCCTCGTACAACGGATAATACTTCTTCAGCTGATAGGCATGGTCAGGATACAGCTATCATCGAACAAGGGCACGCGGAGCAAGTTGGCCGAATATACGGCCTATGTCAACGACGTGGTTGGAGCGTACTTTGATCGCGAAGCCATCGTTGCCCATAAGTACTTCGATGACCGGAACAGCGTACGCATCTTAGGCAAAGTACAGAAAGGGTGCAGTAAGACTCGCCTCCTGAAGCGCCTCGACAACATCGCGTGGGACATGGCGACACCCAGATTCATGGAAAAGCTGTTGGTTTCGCTGGGGCAAGGCCGCTATTTCATTCCTCTGCTCTTGACCTTCGATTCGGCACTGCGGGAACTGCTTAGCCTCTATCCGGTAAAGGGCGTCATCTTCGACCGAGAGCGTGGAGCCTATCTTCCGCTTCCAGAAGTCATCACGAGAGAGTACTTCGGTACGAACGGATGCCTGGACCTAATAGAGAATCTTCACAGCGAGGAAGTGCGCTCGGAGCGGCTGTCGCGCCCAAAGCAAACTCGAGAGAGCGTCCGACGACTGATACGTCGCGAGTACAAACTACTTCGATCTCTAATCTAGTGGTGCTGCCGGCGTGCGATAAGCTTCGTGACGAGCCGTCAGTTGAGGCAGGGAGGCAAGTGATGTCCGAAATAGACGAGCAACTCGAAAAGCGCATTTGCGGGATGTGCGTTGGCGAGACCTTCTTGCGCGATGAAATCTTGGCGAGCGGCAGCGAAGGAAAATGCAGCTACTGCGGCGACGACGGAGTCACCTATTCGATTTCAGAATTGGCGGACCGTATTGGCCCAGTTTTTGAAGCCAATTACGAACTGAGTCCGAGCGAGCCAGATGCCTACCAGTCGATGCTGCTACGCGACAAGGAAAGCAACTATGACTGGTTCAGGGAAGGCGACAGCGTCGAGGACGTGATTGCCGGCCTCGCCGAGATCGACAACGACATAGCAGCCGATATTGTCGAACTACTTAGCGAGCAGTCTGACTTCAATCCGTTCGATGACGGTGGCGAAGAGGATCCTTTTGGTACAGAGGCGATGTACGTCGAAAAGCCCTTTGACCAGTATCGGCTGGAATCGATGTGGCAAGCCATGAGCAACGACGTCCTTCATCGGTCGCGCTATTTCAGCACGCTGGTCTCCGAGTTTCTTGATGAACTGTTTGAAGACATCCACGACAAGACTGGGCGAGAGGGTCCGGCCCTAATGACCGTGGCGCCGGACGAAGGAATTTATCTTTACCGAGCACGAGTCACATACGACCGTAAGAAGCTGCGGGCAATCTTGGAAGATGCCGCCAGACAACTTGCTGCACCTCACGGTCGTCACGCGCGAGCCGGGCGAATGAACGCCGCAGGAATCAGCGTCTTCTATGGCGCATTCACCGCCGACACCTGCGTAGCGGAAGTAAGGCCACCGGTAGGCGCCCAAGTCGTAATCGGCATGTTCAAGCTGTTACGACCAGTTAAGCTACTCGATCTCAAAGCGCTCGAAGCAGTATTCGTGAAGCGAAGCTTCTTCGATCCGAAGTTTCAGTCCGATGGCGAGAAGTGTCAGTTCCTCAGGACTCTGTCCCGGCGTTTCTCGGCACCGGTGTTACCTGGAGCCGAGGACTTCGATTACCTGCTCACTCAGGTGATCTGCGAGTACTTAGCGTCGATCGAACCAGCCATCGACGGCGTCATTTTCCCGTCCGTTCAAACGGGCGCCGAAAGGGCAAATGCCGTTCTGTTCTCGCGCGCGTCGTCCGTTGCAATGCCACCGCCCGGAACGAAGACCAAGTTTGAGATCTTCTACGGCGACGACCCCGAAGATCAGGAGTACTACCTGATGGACTTCCCACCACAAAGTGCAGGAACTGTCCCGAAGGAACCGACGGTGCTTTCCCCACTGGATTTCGCAGGTTGGCACCTATCGCAGAACGACCTTGAAGATCTCACGCCTCCTGAACCCACTTTGGAACTCGTTGCGGACAAAATTGAAGTGAGAACCATAACAGGGGTCGCTTTCAGTTGGGACAGCCGCTCCGTCCGACGTTATCTTCGTGAGTCAAGCGACCAAGGTATTTTTTGAGGGTCCAACGGTGGTGCGGACGTATCTAGTCCAACCGGTAGCGACTCGCCGGGAAGATGCGGACCCCAAAATCCGCCGCCTTCTCCACCGATCCCCAGTGCCGCCTGATGAAATCGCAGGCATCGGAGAACCGTCCCAGAAAGCACCGAAATCCCTTGAGCGTCACAACGAAGTCCATAGACATCCTTCCATTTTCGAGGGAAGACATACTTCAACGGCACTTCGGATCCGTTCCTTGAGTTGGATAAACGTCAATCAACCACCGAGATTTGAGCCTGTTCTTCTCGGCCACCTCTGGCCGCCGGCAGTAACGTGTTCCTTCCGAAAGGAGGGAAGCACCATGACCGCACTACACGTCAACGACCGCATCCATTTCGAGACGGCAACGCCGATGGGATTGGTGTCCGGAGATGGCAAGATTGCCAATATCTTCCCGGTCGGCTGCAGCGCCTGGATCCATGTACTTCAAGCTGGCGGGGCCGTACGCATGCTGTTCGAAGCCACCTCAAAGATTGAAGTGCTGCATAGCGAACCTGCCTAGACACCTGACGGTACCGCCGCCACTACACCTACCATGCCCAACATCCAGTCCGTTCTGCGGGAAGAAATCGCCCGCCTCGCCAAGAAGACGATCAAGGCCGAGCTCGAAAGCCTGAAGAAGGCTTCGAGCCATTACCGTTCCGAGATCGTCGCGCTCAAGCAGCACATCACGGAACTGAGCCGCGAAGTGAAGCGGCTGTCGAAGCAAGCCGCCGGCGCAGCGCCCGCCGAGCATCCTGCAGCCGACACCAAGATCCGGTACAGCGCCCGTAGCATCGCCGCGCAGCGTCGGCGGCTGGGCTTATCCGCCGAGCAGTTCGGCAAGCTGTTCGGCGTCACCGGACAGACGGTCTACAACTGGGAACAGGACAAGGCGCGACCGAAGGAAAGCCAGATGCCGGCGATCGTCGCCGTCAGGACGCTATCCAAGTCAGACGCCAAGGTGATTCTCGATCAGTTGTCCTCATAGCTCGTGACGCAGTGGCACATCTACCTGCTCGAGTGCGCTGACGGATCGTTCTACACCGGCATCGCGATCGACGTAGCGCAGCGGTTCGCCGCACACCAAGCGGGCAACGGCGCCCGCTACACGCGCTCCCACAAAGCCCTGCGCCTTCTAGCATCGACGCCCGTCGGCTCGCGCGCAGATGCGACCCGCGCCGAGATGGCCATCAAGCGGCTGCCGAAAGCGAAGAAGCTCGACGCCGTACGAGCCCTGGCCTCAACAACCGACTGCTCTCCGTAGGGCAGGACGCCTACTCGAAGAGCGATCGCGTCTCGCCGACGTCGGAGGCTTCAACCGGTTCGATGAGATCGGGGCCGTCGTTGTCTGGGGAACTGACCTTGGAACTGACCGTATACGCTTGCATGAGCCGGTCCGGATACGGGCCGAGCATGCCGTGCAGCTCTTCGATATCGGACACCGACGGATCGAGCCAGCGGTCGAAGTCTTCCGGCGCAATGATCGCCGGCATCCGGGAATGGATCGGCGCGACTAAGGGATTGGCGTCGGTCGTGAGCACCGTGAACGTCCAGAGGTCGCCCTCCGGGCCATGCCAGCACTCGAGCAGTCCTGCGAGTCCCATCGGAGAGCCGTCGGTTAGGCGGATCAGGTAGGGTTGTTTGCGCTGCCCCGGCTGCGGCTGCCATTCATAGAAGCCGTCGGCCGGGACCAGCACGCGGCGGCTACGGAAGGCATCGCGGAACATCGCCTTGATCGCCGCCGTCTCGCACTTGGCGTTGATCGGCTGCGGCGAACCGGCCGGATCCGTTGTCCGCGCCGGAATGAAGCCCCAGCGCGCCAGCACGAAATCCCGGCCACCGGCAGCGGATCGACGGACAACCGGCTTCACTTGGCTCGGCGCGACGTTGTAGCTCAGGTCGAAGCTGTCGAGGTTCCTGGCGTCGAAGTAGTCCCGATAGCGCGAGACAGGACCATGGAGGATGTAGCGGCCGCACATGCGGCGAGTGTATCGCCGTTAGGGCCGCCCTTCGGCCGTTGCTGCCGGTGGCCGCCTGATGACTCGCAGCCGGTATTAGCCATAACCGACCGTGAGTCATCGTTGACCGAAATGACAGCATTCCTACAAACGCTCGCCCCTTAACCAGATAGCTCGATGCGCATCTACGCTGTCGGAAAGAACGCGAGCAATGCCGCCAACAGTTGTAGAACCGGTCGGGACTCCGCTACCCAAGCCAGCGGTCCAACCGGCCACGCCATACCTAATAGGTTGCTATGCACGCGGACTTGAGAGACGATGCGTTGAGAACTTCGACGACATACAACATTCACGAGTAATTATGGACTTTGTTGACCTTGACCGCCTTTTTGCCCCGATAAAGAAGGATGCCAACGTTACCCTTGAATGGGGACCATATTGGGGTCGAAAATATGGCGGGTGGCTTAATTGGCAAGAGCTACTCAAGCGGCGACGTGTAGCACTCCTCGCCGAAGCTCTTAGCGGCAAGACTCAGGAACTACAGCATAGAGCCAAGGTGCTACAGGACCAAGGCAAGCACGCCTTTTTCGTCCGAATCGAAGACATAGCTGATGACAGCTTCGCGGGAGCTCTGAATGAGGTCGAGGTCGCATCGTTCCTGCAATGGAAAGCCGAAGGACAGAGCGATGCCTGGTTCTTCCTCGACTCAGTCGATGAAGCCAGGCTAAACAGTAAGCACTTGGCGAACGCATTGAACAAATTCGCCAAGGAACTACAACTTGCAAACCTTGGCAGAGCTCATGTAGTTGTTAGCTGCCGTGCAAGTGACTGGAAAGGCAAAGCCGATAGAGACGCACTTGAGAACCAACTGCCGTACCCCAAGGAGTTGGACCCTACGACCGCGTCAGAAGATCAAGATGATGCGCTATTGGCGCCTATTTTCGATCCCACGGAGAGAACCCACCACACGCCAGAAAGACCGCCGGAGCCACATCCCGCTGAATTATTGGTCGTGCAATTGGCGCCGCTAACTGCCGAGCAGAAAGGCCGCTTCGCTATGGCGGCTGGTGTCACCGAAAGTCGCACGTTCCTTGAAGCAGTCAACGCATCGGGCCTAGACGCGATGGCGGAGCGGCCAGGAGACCTGATCGATCTTCTTGGCTATTGGAAGGAGCACAGCGCGTTTGGAACGCTTGCACAGATGACGGAGGAAGGCATAAAGCGCAAGCTCCGCGAAGAAGATGCCTATCGCAGCGACGCGGGCACCATTACTTTTGACCGTACTAGAGAAGGGGCCGAACGGCTCGCTGCCGCGCTGGTTCTCGGGAAAACTTTCACAATCAAGGCGCCTGCCCAAGAGGCTGACCCGACGTTAGCGGCTGGCGCTCTCGATGCATCAGAGTTGCTGCCAGACTGGCGCCAGGACGAAATCAATGCGTTGTTGCGGCGGGGCCTGTTTGCTCCAGCCACGTATGGGCGCGTGCGATTTCATCACCGCTCCAGCCAGGAATACTTGGCTGCATGCTGGTTACAGCGACTGCTCAACGGCAACTGCCCATTCGATGAAGTTAAGCGCCTTCTCTTCGTCGAACCCTATGGAGTCCCAACGGTTAGGCCGGCACTTCGAGCTCTCGCGGCGTGGCTATCGCTTTGGCAGCCATCTATACGGGACGAGATCGTTCGACGGGAACCGGTTTCGCTCATCGCCCACGGTGATCCGAAGTCACTGCCGCTTGAGGTCCGCGAAGCGCTACTCATCAACTATGCCACTCTGGATTCCGAGGGACACATCAGCGCCGAGATAATCGACTACCGCGCAGCCTGGATGTTTTCTAATCCTGCGCTAGGTAATGCGTTGCGACAGGCATGGCATATCAACCAGCGAGGCTATTTCAGGCTCAGAGCGCTTCAATTCATTGAAGAAGGACCTATCCCTTCGTGCGCCGATTTGGCGCAGTCAGTCGCGCTGGACGAATCGCAATCGCAGTCCTCCCGCATTGTCGCGGCGCGGGCTCTGAGCGCATGCGGGGACACATGCGGACTGGAAATGCTGGCAAACCAAGTACGGGCTGCACCCGATCGGTTTAGCGCCAAATTGGCACCTGGGCTCGCTCTGATCCTCTTTCCGAAAAACCTTTCGGTTTCCGATCTCCTTGACTTGATTAGCCGCTCAGAACCGGCACGTCCATTCCAGAGTGAGGGCTTCGCAAGGCACCTGGCCGAGCTGCACTCACGTGCGCAGAATAGAGAGGCGCAACGGCAACTGGCTTTCGGGATTGCCGACCTCTGCTTGGCCAAGCCGCATGTCGATGAGGACGCGGAAATCTCACGGAGACACGTCGAACTCTCCCAGGGCCTTGCCGGGCTGGCCCTTGCCGAACTGGGTTCACGTCTCGACGGCGACGTTGAGGCCGGTCTCCTGCGACTGCTGATGGCAACCGAGCGAGTACGAGACGCTGACCAGTCCGAATCCATGACGCAACTTCGGGTGCGGGTGCGACGGGACAAAGCGCTCAATCGCCAGCTAATGTGGGCGGATGCGGAAGTCGACAGCAAGGGCGATCCCCGTGAGACGCGCCCGACGCGGTATTGGCAGATTGGACCATTCACTGGAGGAGCGCTTTGGTCCGTAGACATCAGCGACATCGAGTGGTTGGCTGAAGATTGCCGAACGAAGCTAGAGGACCATGCTCGCCAAATTGCATTTAGCGCAATCTTTCACTCCTTGTGTCAGGCTGGCCAGCTTGTAGATAGACATGACATGCTTGAGAAGCTAGCTGCCAGTGCCTCTGTATTACAGGCTGATCTTGATGCTTATCAGACACCGGCAATCCCTGACGAATACGAGGCGCAGCGCCAGGTGTATCGGCAAAAACGTGAGGAGGAGCAGCGACAAGCCAAGCAGTCGTGGATCGACTTTCGTGATGCGCTCCAGGCGGATCCTGGGGTGCTAGATGCGCCGGACGCTTTGAAGTCTTGGAAGCTCGGCCTATTTCGCTTGCATGACTTGACGCGCTGGGTGAAGTCTCGGGCACATAAGGCAGGATTGGAAGGGCCCAGGCACTGGCATTTCTTAAACGACGCGTTTGGCGAGGCGGTCACCCAACACTATGCGAAAGCCATGCGGCGGGTCTGGCGGGACATCAAACCGGAGCGGCCCAAGTACCACGGCAATGGCAGCTATACAACTAAACACGTGAGTCTATTGGCTGTCGACTCACTGGTCATTGACAGTGCAACTCCTGATTGGGAGTTTCGCTTGACAGACCAAGAAGTGGACACTGCATTGCGCCATGGTTGCTTCGTAGGCCGAAGCGGCGACGATTGGTTTGATCGTATTGTTCGAGCGTGGCCATCCCATGCGTTGACAGTGCTCGGCCCATCAGTCGGAACGGAGTACAAGTCAGAGGGCGCTCGCTCAGACTTGTTGATGCAGACGGCCTACAATGAAACGGCCGCACGCGCCATAGTGACCAAGCGTGTTTTTGACCTGCTCAGGACATCCGAACCGATCGACGATGGGACGCTCGAGAAAGTGATTCTGATTATCTCGCGGGGTCTGGAGCATGTGCCAAACAAGCCACTCAAACATCTCGTGTGCAGCCGGCTGCAGGATCATCTTAAATCCACCTGTGATAAGCGAGCCGTCGCCTACTATGGCTTGTACGCGCGTCTGGACCCAGATGGTATGGTGGATCATGTGACCGCATTACTTATTCGGGAACCGACTGAAGCCAAAGTCGAGTATGTCCAGCGCGTGCAGAAATGGCTTGGCCTCCTGTTTGCAGATGAAGGCAGCAGCGGTGCCGCCACAGGTGCTCTGTCGAAAATGTCCGTCGCGTCATTAACAAGGCTGGTAAGACTCGCTTACACGCAAGTGCCGCCACAACTGGACGGAAGCCAATCCAATGACGGAACGCCGGGAATGAGGAATGCGGCAGAAAGCGCGCGGCGCACACTTTTAAACACGCTGAACGCGAGGCCAGGGCCCGAAGCATTCAATGCACTGAGAGAACTGGCTGCCGATGCAAGCTTTACTGAAAGCGCTCTAAGGTTAAACGAGTTGGCCCACGGAAAGGCCGAGTCTGACGGAGATCATGTCGCATGGAAGGCACTGGAAGTCTTTGCATTTGAGCGTAACCACACCGCCCCGGTGAAGACCGGCGCCGATTTGCTGCGCATTGTGCTGGCCGTGTTGTCAGACATCGCGGCATCATTCGACCAAGCCGATGCTAGCAGCCGTGGCATTCTTGCGTTGGCGCAGGATGAGAATGTAGTCCAGAACTGGCTTGCCGAGCAGATCAACTTGCGAGCCAAGAGTCGGTATCACGCACACCGCGAGCCCGAAGTAGCACAGAAAAATGAGCCCGACATTGTCGTTTCTTCGACCGCAGCAGACGTTCAGGTAGCCATCGAGGTCAAGAATGCCAATATGGGCTGGACAACCAAAGAGTTCGAAGCCACCTTGCGAGGACAACTTGCTCGCGACTATTTGCGGGCCATTAATCGACGGCATGGAATTTTGGTGATTTCATTGCATAAACCAAAGACATGGCGCCCTGGGGGAGCGGTCTGGAATTTTGGCGGGATTATTTCGCACCTAGAGTCTGTCGCAAGTACGGTGCATATAAACGAGACAGGTCCTGTGGAAGTACGCGTAGTCGGCATCGACGCTACCGAACGTCTCTGCGCAAAGAAGCCGGCCTTTCGATCACGTTGACCGCCTACAGATTCCGACTTTGGAAACTGGGTGTAAGCAGAGATTTTCGATAAGCAGGCGCACGGATTTTCGCCTCAGAGACTTATCGCCGAAGATCCCCGAGCGGCTGCAATGCGAAGTAAAGCTGCCGCCCAAACTGCACACCCTCTGTTCAGGCCGAGTTCCAGTCAGTGACCGTGACGTGGCAGCTCCTGGGCCATTGCGGCCATTCGAACCGATCTGGTCGGGTGACCGGTGTCAGGCAGAGTGCGGACGTTGCTAAGCATCAGCTTCACCTCGCTCGATGCGCCAAGTCATGCGATTGCGAACGCCCCCTTCGACACGGAATTCCTCCACGCGACAGCGCTTGTCCGCTGGTTCCTTCACGATTGCCACATGATCTAACGAAATGTCTTGCGCAATGATGTAGCAGAACCTGCCCATATACGGCCTGCCTATCAGGTGATCGCAATCATCGTAGTCGCTTCCGCAGATAGAGCATTCCTGACGCCGAACAATCATCCCAGAGCTTACAAACACCTGCGGGGGAAACACGATCTTCTCGATCGCCTCAAGCTTCTGCACATACTGCTCAAGGTGTGCGAAGCCCTTGTGTGCACGGACCGCGTCTACGGAGGCCATTTGAGCCGTCACGAGTTCATTCCATGCCTCATCCGGCTTCTCGTCCTTGAGAAGAAGCCACATTTTCAGCTCGGAGATCAGGACCGCTGCCACACATTCACATCCGAGCAACAGATTGGCGTAGTCTTCCTCATTCCTTGCGGCCGCAGCGGCCTTCTCATTGCCAACGTCGGTCAGTGTCGTATCTAAGATTATGATTGCCTCACGCTGCAACTCTCCTGCGCGGGCAATTGAAAGAAGGTGCTCGACACTCTGGACCGTGCGATTGAACTCGGCGACGAATGGCGAGAGATGGCTATTCATTGGATATCTCCCGAATGACCTCTGCCAACTCACGCAGCCCCTCTGGGGTACCCTCGTATGAAATGCGCTTGGATGTCTTGGTTTTCGTAGTCTCGACAACGACATCCAGTTTTACAGTGGCATCTTTACCGCGCCCCTTGAAGAAGTCCGTCACGTAGTTCGCAAGGACGCTAAGAGCGACCGACACGACGCTCGGATTCTGCGACATCACCCCTGCAGAAATGAACATCGTCGGAGCGATCCACTCGAATGCATTGTTGTGTACGTAAGGTGGCCTCCTGTCTTTCTGCACAATTTCGGCGTATGGAACACCTGCAGTTCTGAGAAGAGTCTTTACCGTAGAAGCCTCAGACGGCTGGCGGAACTCCGCTATTGAAGTGGCCGACTCAAAATTGAGCGGAAGCAACGCCACTCCGGATTCGGGAAAGTCGCAACCCAGCGTCGAGATGCGATCAGCCACGGACGGATAGTCAGAAACTGAGATTGTCATGTGCGTAACTTGAATATCGGGCGCAGTTACTTGTTCAGTAAGAAGAGCTAGCTCCAGTGACTAGGGCCGGAAGTTCACACCGTGAATGAACCTTGCTCCCCTTGGTCTAGTTGGGTCGTAAAGTACATCTTGGCAGTACTGCGGGCCAAATCCTCAGGGGTGCCGCCATAGCTGTCGATGTCGAATTCAGCCTTCGTTCGCTCGTAGATGTGATATGGCTCCAGTTCTCTCGCGGTGAGCAAGATTGTTCTCTGCCGGCACTCCGCGTTCAGGGTCTTGGCCCTCTCGATCTCCTCCGGCGTGAATGGGTTCAATTTGGCCAGCAGTATGAATGTCTTGAAACGCTTGCGAGGAAGGGCGTCCGCGACACGACGCAGATTTTCGATATCTCTTTCGAACTCTTCTGACTTGATCGGCCCCTGATCCTTGCACTCGCCGAGGATGATCGCGGTCTTCCTCGGATAAGGTCGCGGGATGACCCAAACAAAGTCCACCTCGCACTCGTTGCGTGCTTGGCCTTTCTTAGTGAGTTCCAGCGACGAGGAGTACACGTCGTCATGGAGCCCGCCGCTGAGGGTGGTTTCCAATTGCTGGAGTGTCAGCGCAACCGGGATGGCACCTTGCGCATTGCGTTCGGCACCCAGCACTCCCGAGCGCCGGAAATGCCACATACCCCCCATCAATTGTCGGGTTGCATCGTGTTCGTGGCCGCATAGCTCGCAAGCTACGCGCTGCCTCAAGGCATCAAGTGCGATCCAGTTGGTCATCCGACAACTTGGGCATTTCAAATCCGCACCAATGCGAAATAGCCCTTTCTCGACCAAGTGGCCGAAGACATCATCGGGTTTCAGGTTCGTGCCACGAGGGCGCTGCTCGATATGAAGATCGAGATGGTCGCTAAATTTGGCATTCGGATTGTCCGGGTCCGTCTGACCGATCAAATCGAGGGCACTTCTTTTTGTGAATGATGCTGCCGGCCCGTGTGTTCGCAACAACCGGCGCACGCCAGGAATCTTGAAGACCCTCGCACCCTGCAACCCGCCCAGTCGAGAAATGAGCTGCCGTGTTATCAAGCCGCCGTTACTCAACTTGGTGCCATAGTCTGCCAGTCCGAAAATGCGTTCAAAGAGGTCAGCTACGGGAAGCGCGTACAACCAGGCATCCGCGTCGGCCGCATCAATGACTATCCCGATTCGTTCTGATTCGATACGCAACTTGTCGTATCGGAAGTGCATCGTCCTGGCATAGAACTCGTTCAGTTCCGGAAGGTAGGGCGGCTTTAAGGTGTATTGCTCGTCGCCATAAAGTCCGCCGATGAACGATACAGATGCGACAAGGTGCTGGGTGTGAAACCAGGTGTCGCCGCAGAATGGCTTGTTACTGAGTGCAAACGAAACCTTTGGCTGGCTGCGTTCACGCCCAAACACGCCAAGGACTGAAACTTGATCGAAGCTCATCATAGGCGGCCGCACGTTCCGTCCGTTCCAGCTATGTTCCGAAACCGGGCAGACCGTGAGTTGCATCTCCGCAAACGGTTGCCGTGCCTCTTCGATGTTCTCGCGTCGCGACCACGCCGCTACGCGCCGATCCCATTCATGGCGATGTGCAACCGACTGCCGCATCGATTTTTCCCACGCCGGATTGATTTCAGCGTAACGCCAGAGATGTGCCGGATCGACGAACCACAGCGCGATGTCGGCTGCCCGTAGGTTCCAATGGCATACCAGATCATCAAGGTTGGAGGCATTGCCGACAAAGAATCCAGGGCTGTCCCACCCGGCTTGAACACCATAGTGGCGTTCGAGAGCGTGGCGGGAGAGGTAGGAAATGCTTGGGTGATCGAGGATGTCTGCTGGAATTGGTGACGAAGGATTAAGGTCAAACTCTGTGGTCTCGAATCCTTGTGTCAGGATTTTCCGGTAGTCGATGCCGATCTCGTCCGCGCTCGGATAGCTGCCGAACTGCGTGAGAAACACGTCGGCCAGTGGATCATCAGCTTGCCAATTGTAGATTCGAAAGCCACGATCGTTGATCGTTTTCCATTCTGGCGTGTCACGCAGGTGCGCCAAAGCATTGTGGATGTCGAGCAATTGGGCATGCTTCTGTTCTTTTTCTCCGCCAATGAAGATGGAATCGTGGAAGAAGGGGTTGATGAGATGGGGAAATTTCTTAGGGAAGGCCTTTACTGCGTCGGAAGTCCCGACCGGCAGGAGCAAGTCAACGCGGAACAGATCAATCAGTCGGCGAGCTTCCTCTTCGCAATCAGCCATCAGGATCGGATTGAAGCGCCCACCCCAAAGGGTATGGGAAGACTTTACCGCCTGGCGAAATGCGTCAGTGTCGCCCGAGTGGATTACCCAGCCGACGCGCAACGGGCGATAACAGATGTCGACGCGAAGAGTGTCCACGGTCAGCCCCGTGCCGATAACAGATCGGCCAGATCAATGTTCAGCCGCCATAGGTGCGCTTCGAGTTGTCGTTGGACCAGTCTCATGGCATAAGCGTTGTAGCTGAAATGAGTAACACGTCAACATCCCGAGGAGCCGGAACCCCGCTGATACGGATTAAGCCCGACCGGGACAATGGTAGCGGAATATGAGCTTGCCGAGCCTGCTTCACGAATTGGCCCGAACGCGGCTACCAAAGGCATACCAAGTATGGCCGGCGTGCAAGTCTTAAATTTGGCGGCCGCGCCCATCCAGAGAGAAGAATTTATCAATTAAGCGGCATCTATGACTTTGGCTAAATTGCGCTCTTCGCCCGATTCGAACATCATTGGCCGACTTTCTCCCGCCCTGACTCCTGCGCTGAGACCGACTTGACTGCCACCACATTAGCCGAAGACGATTCGGTAATCCGTATTCCCACCCGATTTGACTTCCGCCTTGCGCAGGATTTTGATCGTGCCGCCGGTAAGGCCGTAGGCCGTGTCAACAGCGAGATCGTCATCGATCTCTCGAAGGCAGCGTACATCGATAGTTCCGGACTTGGGATGCTGCTCGTCCTGCGCGATAGCGCTCGCGCTTCAGGCAAGTCAGTCGTGCTCCAGGGCGCCAGCGGTGCGGTGCGGGATGTCCTCGGGATCGCGAATTTCCACAAGATTTTCGCTTTCCGCTAGACGCCGGAGGAATGACGGTTTGGTTCCGAGTATCTCACTCCAGTCGAACCCAACTCCATGATTAACTGGGGTGATCATTTCTTAACCGGTATCCATGAGGTCGATGGTCAGCATCGCATGCTAGTACTACTGGTTAATGAACTCGAAGCGTCAATTGCGGCTGCCAAAGGTTTCCAGTTAGTCGAGGAAGCGTTTCGCAGCCTCGCTGCATACGCCCGAGTGCATTTCACGCTCGAAGAACAACTGATGGACGAAGCTGGCGTAAATGCCGACCACGTCACGTCACACCGAAGCGATCACGCTCATTTCATCGATGACTTAATGAGGATGCGGCGTGGCGAGGACAGCTTTGAAGACAGATCGAAGCGCCTGCACGAATTCGTCACGGAATGGATCCATCACCACATCCTGATTAAGGACCGAGCAATGGCGCGAGCCTATTTCGCGGCCATGCGGTTGCCCATGCCGTCGCCGCTTGCATAAATAGCCGTCTCCGCCAGCTTCGACGTCGTTGCGGCTGATGAGCGGCCGATCGGAAGTGCGACATGCCACCGTTGCGTCCAGCATGCCACTTTGTTACATTGCCCACGAACCGGCAGCTGAGCCGTCAAGTCAGCCTTTCAATTCCCGCAGTGACACCGCGGAAACTCGCCCTCCGTGAGCTGTTGCAATCTTTGGGGGTCGCCCCTTCCGCCAGTTGCAACCTTTGGGGTATCCCGGGTGCACGCTTTCCGCACCGAGGTGCTCCTAACCGGTTGAATTTACGGCATTCGCTGTTGCAAGCTTTGGGGGACACCCACAGCAATGTAAATGTAGCCCCCATAGGGTGCAATCCCAGACCCCATAGTGTGCACAGCTAGCAGGTACAAGTAGCAAACAACGAACGGCGGAGAGATCCGCCGTTCGTTTTCAATCACGAAGGGCATATTGGCTTCGGTCGATACGCCCTTCTGTCCTTTCAAGGTCTGCGGACTCTTTCCGCATCACTCCTGCGCCCGCAGGAACTTCCCTCGGGGACTCACCTCCCCGAATCGGAGTGCGATCGCGTACGCGATGCAGCGCTCCGCGACGAATGCCATGTCCTCTTGCGCCCCCCTTTACCTGAAGCACCGATAAGGAATGTGTGCCACATAATGCGCTGTCACGCATTTCAATAGCCTACGGTTATCGGGCCGATAGCTAATTACCATTAATCGCCCATCCACGCTTATTTATAATGCTTATATATCCCTTCACCATCTGGACGCGTATCTCGCGCTAGTGCCGTACTTGGGGGGGGCAACCAACGTCCAAGACCAGACCCTTCTTGGATGGAACGAAAGGCATGGCCATGAAGTATCGACTGGCGTCGCGCAAATTGCGGCAGCCACGGAACAGGACACGGCGGCCATGCGCGAAACCAAGCAGTCCTCGCGCACTGTGCGCGAAATTGCTCGCCAGCTCCAGGGTTCTGTCCGGCACTTCTCCGTCAACTAGGACGGCCAACGCATGAACCTGAGCGACGTGATCGAAGCGCATCGGAGCTGGAAGACGAGGTTCCGCGTTGCAATGGGCACGCGCGAGCCGCTCGACGTAGAACGCATCGCATCGGACCGACACTGCGAGCTTGGCGCATGGTTGCACGCAGAAAACGGAGCGGCGAGCCGCCTGGACCCCGATGCGCGCCGACAATGCGTCGAATGCCACATTGAATTCCACCGCCGGGCGGGCGCGATCGCGGAAGCCGTGAACGAGGGCAGATTGATGGACGCAGAACGCATGCTTGCCGCCGAGACGCCATACGCTGACGCCTCACGGAAACTCGCAGTCGCGCTTACCGCACTGGTGCGTCTGATGCCAGCAGGTTCTGCATCGCACTCGCTCGACCGCTGAACTTCTTCGTGGGCATGCCTCTATTCGCTGTCATATTCCATGCAACGAGCCAAAGCACTGCAGCGCAGGACGAACTGAACTTGTTTAGAGGTATCAAAGTGACTCGGAAATGGCTATTGATCGGCGTGACCATTGCTGTATCCAAGGTTGCAGTTGCAGGCGACGCACCAGCAGCTACCCCCTTCCGCCCGACACTCTCCAACCCGGCTGAGCTCTCTGCACCCGGTTGGTTTGAAGTCGAGGCGGGCTGGGTGAGAACGCATAGGGGGCAAACCCGCCGGGAGGCCGTGCCATACACGGCGAAGCTGGCATTCAACGAAGACTGGGGCGTGCTCCTTGGCGGCGAGGCGCAAGTTCGGGAAGGAGATCCTGACGCCGTGCGCTCGGGCTTCGGGGACACCAGTTTCACGCTGAAGCGCCGCTTCGCCACCAACAACGAAAACCTCAACTTCGGTGTCGAGGCAGGCACCAAATACCCGTCGGCACGAGTGCCGCTGGGCACGGGAAAGACGGACTGGACGCTAAACGGAATCGCCAGTCTCGACTTTGCGCAATCTTGGCGCGTCGACGCCAACCTCGGATTCACACGCCTCGGCATGGTCGAGGAAGGCCGGCACAAGACATCGGCCCTATGGGCGGTAGCGCTGTCGACCAGTTTGGGCAAGTGGGGGCTGGCCGCCGAACGTTCGGGAGTGCACCAAAACGGCGTGGACAACGGGCGACAGTGGCTTGCCGCGGCAAGTTACGCCATCACGCCGCGCTTCGTGATCGACTTCGGAATGTCACGTAATCGCCAGGGGGGCGAAACGGAACGTGCCGCGTTTCTTGGCTTCACTTGGCTGACCGAAAAGATCTTCTAAGAACGTCCCTTCGAGGGGCGTTGCCACCGCCGATGCCTTTATCTTTTTGCAGCACCCGTAAAAACCAACGACGCATTTTCAAAAGGGAGCCGTTATGAGAGTTTCAACAAAGCTGGGTTTGGGCTTCGGCAGCATCCTGCTGATGCTTATTATCGTGTCTGCGGTCGGCCTCCGGGCGCTCAAGAACGCCGAAACGGCCGTTGACGACATCGTCCATGACAACGTCTACAAGATCATGCTCGTCGGCGAAATGTCCGAGTCAGTGCACGTCGTTTCGCGCGTGTTGCGCTCGATGGTGATGCTGGATGAGGTCGATGCCATCAAGCAGGAGCAGGAGAAGATGCTCGGCGCGCGCAATTCCTATGACAAGGCGTGGGATGCGCTCACCAAGACCCCGGCCAGCGAGGCCGGCCAGGCGATTCGCGCCAAGATTCGCGACGCGTCTGAGGCGGCCCGGCAGGTGAACAATCAGGTTGTCGAACTGGCCCTCGCCAACAAGGACGAAGAAGCCCGCCAGATGATTCTCCGCCAGGCTGGTCCGCTGGTCGCGAAATGGCAGGCGGCGCTCGATGAGAACGCCAACTTTCAGAAGGAGAACAACAAGAAGCAGGCCGATCAGGTAATTGCGGACTCCGCCATGGCACTGACAATCACGCTCGTACTTGCCGGTATTGCCGTCGTTGTCGGCATCGTGATCGCCATGCTGATCACTCGCGGGCTGCTCCGGCAACTGGGCGGCGAGCCCGCCTACGTCTCGGAAGTCGTCGGCAAGGTTGCCGAAGGCGACCTGACGGTGGCCGTCGAGACGCGCCAGGGCGACACCACGAGCATGCTGGCAGGCATCAAGGGCATGATCGCCAAGCTGGCTCACATCATCAGCGAAGTTAACTCCGCGGCGAGCGCCCTCAACACGGCCGCAGCCCAAGTGTCTCAGACCGCCCAGTCCCTCTCGCAGTCCTCCAGCGAGCAGGCCGCCTCCGTCGAGGAGACCACCGCCAGCATCGAGCAGATGACGGCCTCGATCACCCAGAACAC
>Ga0209066_10000296_pt1 | contig 74292 bp, 76 predicted proteins | sample All_14_2_FD_187198 | JGI IMG/M metagenome (GOLD analysis project Ga0209066, IMG submission 187198) | Freshwater microbial communities in response to fracking from Pennsylvania, USA - Allegheny Zone_MetaG_DW_15 (SPAdes) (version 2) ...
CAGGGGGCTCTGTTTATGGTCGGTGCCGCGCATTGGAACAATTGGAGTGGAAATGCAGATCGTATTGTAACGTCCGGGAAAGCCTTGCCAGTGCTCGGATCTGGCTAAATCAACAACCTGCTAAGCCCGGGTTACCAGGTGCCGTTCGCGGAAAGATTGAAGCGGGACGTCGGCATGCCGACCATTGCCGTCGGCCTGATTACCGAAGCACGGCATGCCGAGTCCATCGTCGCCAGCGGCCAGGCCGACATGGTGGCGCTGGCGCGCGGCATCCTGTACGACCCGCGCTGGCCTTGGCATGCGGCCGCCGAACTGGGCGCGCAAGTGGATGCGCCGCCGCAGTACTGGCGTTGTCAGCCGCGCGAGCTCAAGGCGCTGTTTCGCGACGCCCGGATCAGCTAGGGTGCGGGCGCCAGCGGCGCGGTTTCACCCTGCAGCAAAAATTCGCAAAAATGACGCGCCGGCGTGTCCGGCAAGAGGTCCTCGCGGCTGATCACGTACAGGTCCTTGTGCAGTGCGCCGCCTTCGAGGGGAATTGCCCGCAGACTGCCATCGCGGTTTTCATCGGTCACGGCGGCCGCCATCACGAGCGAGATGCCGAGTCCGGCCCGCACCGCATGCTTGACCGCTTCGGTGCTGCCAAGTTGCATGGCGATCCCGATGTTGCGCGCATCGTCGCCGAAATAGGACTGCAGCAGCCGCCCTGTGCCGCTGCCGGCTTCGCCGCCCAGTAGCGCCTGCCCGCACAGCCAGTTGCGTGGAATGCTGGTGCGCCCGGCCCAGGGATGGTCGGGCGGCACGATGACCTGCAATTCCTCGCGATGCCAGACGGTGGCGGTAAAGCCGGGGCGTGGATCCCACCATTCCATGATGGCGACGTCGATCTCGAAATTCTGCAGTTGCTCGGCGATGCGGTTGTTGCTGCCAATAGCTATCTGGAGCTTGTGCGCAACGCGGTCGCGGTAGGCGCGCAGACGCGGCTGCAGCAAGTAGATGCCGGTATTGGAACTGGCGCCGATGCTGAGGACTGTCTTGTCGAACAAGGCTTGCGCGCGGGCGCCGGCGCGTACCAGATGTTTAGCGTAGGGCAGGAATGAAGTGCCTTCCGGCGTCAGTGTGCAGCCGGCATTGCTGCGCTGGATCAGCGCCACCTTGAGCGATTGCTCGAGCCGCTTGATATGTTGCGTGACGGCCGGTTGCGACTGGCCAGTCTGCCTGGCCGCCTCGCGGAATCCCCCCTGATTTGCGACCGCAAGGAATGTGGCGACGCACTCCAGGTTGATCATGTCGCCGTCTTCCTGCCGGGACGGTTGATGGCGCCGGCAGGCGCCTCGCCATTGAGCGCCTGGATAATGTTGCAGGCGGCCTGACGTTCGATCTCCAGGCGCACTTCGGCAACGGCCGAACCGAGGTGCGGCGTGAAAAAAGTTTGTGCAGGATTGTCCAGCAAGGCTTGCGGAATGGCGCGCGGCCGGTCTGGCCGTGCCCATTCTTCCAGCTCGAACACGTCGGCGGCATAGCCGGCAAGGCGGCCGCTGGCGAGCGCTGCAACGACTGCGGCTTCATCGACCACCGAGCCGCGGCAGGCATTCACCAGGTAGCTTCCCGGACGCATCCTGGCGAGCGTGTCAGCATTGATCAGGTGCAGGGTCTCCGGAGTCATCGGCAGCATCGGCACGATGAAATCGCTGGCGGCCAGCAATTCATCGAGTTCGACTTGGCGCGCATTCCATTGCGCAGACTGTTCGGTCGGCAGGGCAACGTGGTCGCAATACAGAATCTGCATGTCGAAGCCAGCCAGCCGCTGTGCGATGGCGCGGCCGACCGCACCCATGCCGATGATGCCGATCGTACGCCCGGTGAGCCCCGTGCCGTACAGCTGCGGGAGCCACCCCTGAAAGCCGCTGCTGCGGATCTGGCGGTCACCTTCCAGCATGCGGCGTGTTAACCCGAGCAGCAGGCCGATGGTCAGTTCCGCGGTCGGGATGGTCAGCAGGTCGGGCACGATGGAAAACCAGATGCCGCGGCGGGTGCAGGCGGCGACGTCGAAGTTGTCATAACCCTTGAGCGCCGCGCCGACGATTTTCAGTTGCGGGCAGGCTTGCAGGAAGGCGTCGTCGATACTGTCGGGCATGAAGACCATGATGGCTTGCGCATCGCGCGCGCGCGCCAGCACTTCTTCGCGCGGCAGGGTGTCGCGCGAAGTATTGGGAATGACTTCGGCAACGCCTTGCAGCAGTTCGATGATTTCCGGATGCACCCAGTGGGTGAGCACGACTTTGGGTTTCATGTAACGATTTCCGTAAATGATTTACTTGAAGGTGCGGCGCAGGAAGGCGCTCAGGGCGTCGACCAGGCTCACCATGACGAGGATGACGATCAGGATTGCCGAGACATCCGTGTATTGCATGATGCGCAGCGATCCCATCAGTTCGAAGCCGATGCCGCCGGCGCCGACCATGCCCATGACCGTCGAGGCGCGGAAGTTGTATTCCCAGCGGTAGATCGCTGTATCGGCCATCTGCGGCAAGACTTGCGGCAGGATGCCGTGGAAGATCACCTGCAGCGGGCTGCAACCGGCGGCGCGCGCGGCTTCCACCGGCGCGCGGTCGGCATGTTCGATGGCTTCGGCAAAGAACTTGCCGACCATGCCCACCGAATGCAGGCCAAGCGCCAGCACGCCCGGCAGCGCGCCGAAGCCGACTGCAGCGACGAACACGATGCCCATGATGAGTTCAGGGATCGAGCGCAAGCCGTTCAGCAGGCCCCGGGCGCATTGGTAGACCAGCGGATGCGGCGTGGTATTGCGCGCTGCCAGCACCGCCAGTGGCAGCGACAGCAGCACCGCAACCGCCGTGCCGGCCACGCTCATGGCCAGGGTGTCGAGCAGTGGCTTGACCCAGGAGCCGGCCTGGCTGAAGTTCGGCGGAAACATCTCGCCGACCAGTGACGCCAGGCTGGGGATCCCTTCGCCCAGGCGTTCGGCGTCGAACAGGCCAACGTAATACCAGCAAGCGATGACGATTGCCAGCACGGTGGCCAGGGAGACCATCGAGCGGTTCCAGGCGCGCTGCCGGCGGTCCAGCAGCGGTGCGAATTGAGCGTGCATGAAGACTCCTGATTGCTTGTGCGATGTGTGCCTAGAACTTGGACAGATCCAGCTTGAGCAGCGTGCCGAGATTGCGCACGACATCGTATTCCTTGTCGCTGATCGGGCCGAAGCCGTCGGCTTTGAATGGCTTCAGCACGGCCGGGTCATTCAGGCCCAGGAAAGCGGCGCGGATCTTTTCCTTCAGCGCGGCATTCAGGTTGGAGCGCATGGTCCACGGGTACTGCGGAAAGGGCTTGGATTCGACCAGCACCTTGACCTTGTTGGCGTCGATGATGCCGCGCTGGACCAGCGATTCGAAAATCGGCTTGGACAGGCCGCCCGCCTGCGCGTGGCCATTCTGCACGGCGATGGCGACGGCGTCATGGGCGCCGACGAAGTGTTCCTGGTAATTCTCGCCGGCTTTCAAGCCATTTTCCGCCAGCATCGATTTCGGGATCAGGTGGCTGGAGGTCGAGGCCTTGTCGCCATAAGCAACGTTCTTTTTTGCGATGTCGGCAATGCCGTTGATGCCGGCGCCGGTATTGATGACCAGGACCGACTGGTAAGTGGTGCTGCCTTTTTGCTTGGTCGCGGCGAAGGCTTCGATTTCGCTCTTCTGCCGGGCCAGCACATAGGACAGCGGGCCGAAGTAAGCCAGATCCAGGCGGCCATGGCGCATCGCCTCGATCATCGAGGAGTAATCGGTGGTGACGATCAGTTCAATCTTCTTGCCCAGCGTTTTTTCCAGATACTCTTCCAGCGGCTTGTTGTTCTTGATGACGGTCGAGGCATTTTCATCCGGCAGCAGGGCCACTTTCAGGGTGTCCGGATCCGGATTGGGCGCAGCATGCGCGACGGCGCCCAGAAGGGCAAGCGAGGCCAGGCTAATGGCGGCAAACAGTTTCTTCATAATGCTTCCTTTGCGGTTGCGATGGGAAAGGGAAAACGGACGGTGGCAGCGACGTCTGCCGGCGGCGTGCCCGCCGCCTTGTGCTCGTACAGGGCGGCGGCTTGCGCCGGTGTCAGGGCATCCGGTGTGGCGTCGAACACGAGACGTCCGTGTGCCAGGCCAACGATGCGGTCAGCATACTTGCGGGCAAGTTCGACCTGGTGCAGGCTGATGACCGCCGAGATGCCGTCTTCCTTGCAGATACGGTGCAGCAGCGACAGGACTTTGTCGGCGCTGACGGGATCGAGGCTGGCCACCGGTTCGTCGGCAAGAATCAGGCGTGGTCGCTGCGCCAGGGCGCGGGCGATGCCGACGCGTTGCTGCTGGCCGCCGCTTAACTGGTCCACCCGCGTCAGCGCCTTGTCCAGCAAGCCGACACGCTCCAGGCATTGCAACGCAAATTCCTGTTCGGCGCGCGGCAACGGAAACAGGCTGCGCAGGGTCGAGTGGTAACCGAGACGTCCCATGAGCACGTTTTGCAGGGCCGGGAGGCGGCCGATCAGTTGATGCTGCTGGAAAATCATGCCTGTCTGACGGCGGTGCATCTGCAGCGTCTTGCGGTCCTGGAGGGGGCCGTGTCCGTCGACGCGGACCTCGCCGGCATGCGGGGTGTGCATCAGGTTCAGGCAGCGCAGGAGGGTTGATTTGCCGGCACCGGAGGCGCCCAGCAAAACGGTAAACTGGCCCTGGCAGAAGTCCAGGGTGGTTGGATGCAGGGCAACAAGATTGCCGAATTGCACCGATACTTTGTGCAGATGAATCATGGCGAGTCCTTCGTTGGTTTCGCAATCAAACTGCGATGACGATTACAAAATCGAATTGCCAGGCCATGGTAGGGGGGGCTGTGTTACCTGCGCGTGACGAACCGATGAAGAATCTGTGATATCGCCACCGGCGGCACCATTTTTAACCTGCTCAGCAGCGATCCGGACTATGCCTTCATGCGTGGCCTGGGCAGGCTTCGCAACTATCTGATGGCGATCCAGCATGACATGGGGCGCCGTCTTTGGGTTGGCAGGACGATACGCAAAAGTCACATCGCGATACGACCTGACGTGTTCAGTCCAGAAGAGATGCGACGGATCTATCGGTATGCCGTGACGCTCGATGTTGAGGAGGCTGAGGCAGCGCAGGCGCAGGGGATTGAGCCGCGGTTCCGCTTGATCCCGCCGGATGCGGCGGTTTGCGTTGACTTGCTCTGGAGCCGCGATGGTCATTTCGACGGCTTTGCTGCGATCGCTGACTATCTGGATATCTGGCACGGAGGGCGGCGCTTTCCTGTACCAGAGGCGGTAGAAGTCTTGTCCGCCGACAGACCTCAGCCGCATTTTCTTGAAGTTGGGGAGGACTGGGCAGAGGCCTGCGGTGACCACTGGGCCGGCATACGTGAGCCGTTCGTGGCTGCAATGCTCGAGGACTGTTTGCCAGTGAAGGCGTACGGCAAGAAGGATGCAGTTAGCTCCTGGGGCGACCTCGTATCAGAGGACGGTTTTTTCATCGATCCTGAGTCTCTTGCCATGTTCTTCTACTTCGAGGCGGAAGACATAGTTGAGCGATACCGGAGCAGGCAGACAGACACGCGTGGGATCGCCTATCGGTGGTACCTCCAGTACGGTTTGGTAAAGCTCTCTGCGCGCCAGGTTCTCAACCACGATAAGGCGCTGCGCCGAACGGCCTACAAGCGGCTTAGGGGTATCAGCGGCCCGTTCGTCGATGTCACGCAGTTGCTCGAGGCGTCGGCCGCATGGGATCAAGTCTCCGAGCCTGTTCAGGAAGCTTTTCTGTCCGATTCCAGGCTTTCTCAGCTTCGTGAGAGCAAGGAGGATGAGCGTGTAAAACAGTTGCAGAGCTCGCTCTTCTGACCCCACCCAAACCGGTACGTCATCTTCGGAGGCGTGCCGGTTTTTTTATGCCTCTCCTTGGCGCATTACCTCTGCGCAGTCTCAATCAAGGAGAAATCATCATGGAAGTCCTGAAAAGTTGCGTTTTGCTCAACTACAGCGCCAGGCAGCTCTCCGCTGTCCGGGAAATCTCAACCCTCCGCGAGGGGGCCAAGGTAGAGAAGAAGGGGGTTGTTCTGTTCAACCCGAAGAAGCTGAACCCGTTCCAGCGGCTCAAGCGCGAGATGTTCACCTGCGCTAGGAAGTACGGAACCAAGCTTGAGGCGTTGGGCGCTTGGCTGGTCCCTCTTGATCGTGCAGATGCGGCCGATGAAGAGTTCAAGCGACTGGTCCAGCAGTACGAGGACGCTGCGGTGGATTTTTGCGCAGAGTACCGGGATCTGGTGGACGCGCAATGCATCGCGCACCCATTAGATGCGGAAGACATCCGCGGCGCTGCGCCTGCTGACACTGCCGTGCGTGAAGTTCTGCGTGCGTCATGCGTGCTCTATCAGCTACCGGAGGAGATTCGGGAAACCGGGCTCGAGCGCGAGCTCGACTCTCTACCCGGGCAGGTTGCTTCCGAGATGGCCCAAGACCTCAGGGATTCACTAGGGAGTGGTCATCGCTACACTCGAGACACCCTCAATGTGATTCGGCGGGTTGCGAAGAAAGCGGGGTCGTTTGGCTTTCTTCATCCGTCCTTGGCTGCTGTTCCAGGGTTGGTCGACGGCTTGTTAAGCCGACTTCCTCCTGATGGGCCTTATCGGGGTGAGGAAGCCCTGAATATTGGGGTGGTGATCGCATTCCTCCAAGACCCTGCGCGACTTCTGGCTGAAGGCGAAAACCTTGGCGAAGATTTGTTCGTCAAGGCAACCGACCTCCTGCCTGAGCAGGATGAGGCGCATCAGGGCACGGAAGCGCCTGCGCCTACCGAGGCTGTAGTTGTGTCCATAGCAGAGATGGCAAGCGCAGTGGACATGCCGGAGCGAGAGCCCGTTGATGAAGACGTTGACTCTTGGTTCTAGGGGAGGCCGGCATGGAGTTTCATGTGCTGTTTCACCCGAATGAAGGCAAGCGGCTTCCGAAAATTGACGAGCTTTTCGTGCTGCTCGCGCAGCCCCGCCAGATTGGTCCGCAGGAACTCGATCCACTTGATCGATTGTTCCACGCTGCGGTCACCGCTCGGCTTCAGGCCCAACGCTGCATCAATGGCTTCCAACGCCGCATCGAGGCTCGGCCCGCTTGCTTCAGTCTCTTGGTGCATTTGCATCTCCGTGAGGTGGGATGCCTTCCAAGCTACCGGCAAAGTCGAAAAGTGCAAGGGGTGGAAAATGGCAAAAGCATTCTGGCCAAAGCCACGATGCGTCGAGCAGCCGCGGCCGCACAGCCAACAGCACGGGCGCAAACCCACGCTGTCCGTGTCGGCCAAGGGAAATGGGGCGCTACACGCCCAGCGGCACGATCAAGCCACCCAGCATCAGGGACCAGCCGATGAACTGGGTCACGAACCGAAACCAGACGTACCGCTCCTCGTTCTGGCGGCGATCGAAATGATCAAATGCGCGTCAAACCTCCCCGTTCACGGGGAGGAAGGATAGCGCGTTCGCCGCAGGCGAACTGGGGGCTTGAAATCCGGACTGGACGTGAGAGCCTGATCGCATGAGTGAGGGAATGGGCTTCCATCGTGCGTACCGGTACCGGCTGCGGAGCAACCGCAAGGCCGAGGCGGTGCTGCGACGCTGGGCGGGGTGTAGCCGCAAGGTGTGGAACCTCGCTCTGGCCGAGCAGCAGGCGCGGCGCGAGCGGGGTGAGAAGTATGCCGGTTACGTGACCATGGCCAAGTGGGTCACCGTCTGGCGCAAAGCCCCGGAGACGGCCTATCTCGCCGAGGCGCCGGTGCACGTGCTTCAAAACGTCTTGCGTGCGCTCGATGGCGCCTTTCAGCGCTTTTTCAGGAAGGAAGGCGGCTACCCCAAGTTCAAGCGCCGGGGCGACCCGATCGGTCTGCGCGAGACCGATGTGAAGTGCTTCGCGGTGGACGCGGCCAATGGGCGCCTCCGCTTTCCCAAGGTGGGCTGGTTGCGCTACCGGGCGAGCCGCCCGATCGAGGGGCGAGCGATCACGGTCACGCTGCGCGCCGAGGCCGAAGGCTGGTACGTGTCGATCGCCTGCGCGTTCGAGCCCAAAGCGCTCGAGCGCGGCTGGAAAGCCTGCGGCATCGATCGCGGGGTGACGAACTTCGCCGCCTTCGACTCCGGGCAGCGGATCGCGCCGCTCGATGCGCACAAACGTGCCATCCAGCGCTTGCGCCGCTACCAGCGAGCGGTGGCCCGCAAGCTCGAAGCGGCCAAGGTCACCGCTGGCATCCCGAAGGGCAAATCCTTCCCGAAGGGGTTCCGGCTGCAGCCCTCGAACCGACTTCGCAAGGCACAAGCCCGGGTGGCGAAGATCCACCAGGGGATCGCCCGCCAACGCGCGGACTTCCTGCACAAGCTCTCGACGCAGATCGCCCGCGACCACGCGCTCGTGTGCCTGGAGGATCTGAGGGTTCGATCGATGAGCGCGTCGGCCGCAGGCACGCAGGAGGCGCCCGGCAAGCGGGTGCGTCAGAAGGCGGGCCTGAACCGCTCGATCCTCGATCAGGGCTGGTCGATGTTCAAGGACCAGCTCGCGTACAAGCTCGAATGGCGCGGTGGCGAGCTCGTGCTCGTCCATCCCGCTTACACCTCGCAGCGCTGTCACGCCTGCGGCCACACCCATGCGGACAATCGCAAGGGCGAAGTCTTTCGGTGTCGGTCCTGTGGCCACACCGACCACGCGGACGTCAATGCCGCGAAGAACATTCTGGCCGCGGGACACGCGGTTCTGGCCGGCGACGGCCAAGCGCTCGTGGAGGGACAGGTGCAGTCAGGCCGCCCGGTGAAACGAGAACCCACCGAAGGGCTACGCCATGCGGCCTAGCCCAGCAGGAATCCCCGTCCTTCCCGCTGCGCGGCGAGCGAAGCGAGAGGGCGGGGAGGATGTCAACGATCACGTTCGCAGCCAGGTTGGCGATGCCAAACAGCATGGCGGCACCAATGAGGAAGAACGAAAATCCGCTGTAGGTGGTGCCGATCCCGTGTGGTCCTGCAAGGTAAATCCCGTCTTGGGTGATCGAATACACGAGGTAGGCGGACAGCCCCACCACGAAAAGCGCGCTTCGGATGAGCTCGGGTTTCGGGATCGTGTTCGGCGTGTAGGGGCCAGTTCGGCGATTGTCTGGTTCAGGCATCTTGGTAGCGTTTCCGAAGCGAACGGTTGGGCATGTTCTTTTCTCTGTAGCACTCATGTGCTACGTTGGCACCTGGTACTTTGTTTGGAGTCTGACATGTCCACGACCACCATTCGCCTTCCGGATGACCTGAAAGCCCGTATCGCAGTTGCGGCGAAGCACGCCGGAACGACGGCTCATGGTTTCATTCTCGAAGCGATCGCCGAGAAAACCGAGCAAGCGGAACGTCGTGCTGATTTCGATGCGGCAGCGGAAGCTCGCTATGCCCGCATTGTGGCCACCGGCAAGACCATCCCGTGGCATGAAATGCGTGGCTATCTGGAAGCGCGCATTGCCGGCAAGGCCGCGAAGCGCCCCGTTGCGCGCAAGCTGGCACGCTGAAGGTGTCTTGCATCGAGTTGGCACCGGAGGTTGCAGAGGATTTTGATCGCATCGTCGATCATCTGGCCAGCAATGAGGTAAAAAATCCGGAGCAGCGCATTGGCGAAATCATTGCTGCCCTGGAAATTCTGGTGCAGAACCCGCTGATCGGTCGTCTGGTGGCGAATGCCAAGCGCGAACTGGTGATTGGCCGTCGATCACATGGGTATGTGGCCTTGTATCGCTATGTGCCTGAGATTGATACGGTGTTCGTGCTGGCGATACGCAGCCAGCGTGAAGCCGGCTACTCCGAGCGAGACCCTGCCGGGTAGAGCTCTTGCCACGGTATCGCCGTGGCTGACTGCAGCGTTTGCAGCACGAAAGCTCGCGTTTCCGTTGGCAAGCAACACACCAGCGGACGCAGCCGGCGAGCTCGGGGCAAGCGTTCCAGACGCCCCGGGCCCTCAGCGAGCAATCGCCGGGGGCGCTGCGGTCAAACGCAGCCAGAAGCAGAAACTTGCTCTTTGCCCGGAAAGGGGATTCGGCCAAAGCGAATCCCGCAGGCAACGGGAAACCCGCGTCCTAAAACGCCAAAGCGTTTAGGCGCGGGAGGATGTCATGGATGCCCGTCGCTGGGTCCGCTGAACGAAATCCCCGCGTGTGGGGGAACACGGACAGCAAGTGCGTTTCCGGAAACGCGCGCATCAGGAAAATATCCGCGGCTCTGTCGCCTATCCTTCCCGCGCAGGCAAAGGACGCTTCTCCCGAGCGCTGAACCGGCTCGTGAAACGCTCGTATCCCGTCATGACATCCACCGTCACCGATGCCGCGCGTGGGTAGATTTCCGTCGCCAGCCGCAGCAGCTCCGCATCAAGGTCAATTACACCTTGCTTGAACCAGGCTTTGATCGGTTTGTCCGGGCTTGTCCCATCGCTCCAGGCATAACCCATGTCCAGCTTGAGCTTGTCTTTCGCGTCAAATGGCGCTCCTTCTGCCCAGACGCAGTAGGTCTTGCGCCCACTGGCTTCGAGCAGATGGGAGAGAATCGGCCGGTCGCCGGGGCCTGGTCTAGAGAGGATGAACAGCGTGACCTCGGCATCGACCAACGCTCTGTGCGCGTCGTAGAAGCAGCCGCCAATCTGGAAGGCCAGCCATTCGAGCTTGGTCGAACCGGTCATCATCTGGGACCACGGAGCCTCGCGCTGCGAACACGCCCACCACTTCTTCTGGAAGGACGGGAAGCGTTGTTCGAGAAAACCTCGATCAAACGGCGCATTGTGGGCAACGACCAGGTCCGCTCGGGAAATGAGCGATTCCACCCGCGCATCGTCGAAAGCCTGACCCTGGACATCCTCGTCTCGAATGCCAGTCAGCCGCGTGATCTCTTCTGGGATCGGGCGACCAGGGTCTTCGAACCCGCTGTAGCGATCGAGCACGCGAAGCACCTGGCCCGACACCCGGTCAAACTCGGCGAGCACCAGGCCCACGTCGATGATCTTGTCCGAGTCCTTGTTCAGGCCCGTCGTTTCCACATCCACCACCAGGATCGAGCGAATACGACTTGGCTCGATCTCCTCGCCATCAAGCTGGTAGCTCTCGGACGGAACGAAGCGACGAAGCACCCGGTACTGGCCCGATGCCTCCAGCGCCTTTGCTATTTCTTCTCGTGCAACTATGTCCTGCTCTGACATCAGTGAACCGCCGTGTTATCTGAGGTCTGCACTCTCGCCTGCGCAACCTCTGCGCGCAAGTCTTCGACTTGCGTCAACGCCAGAAAGGCACGATCCGACGTCTCGGGCGTGCTGTAGGCGATCACGAACGAGTTGATGAGGCTGCGCAACAGCCCCGCGGTGTCGTCGTCTTTAACCACCGACATGACCGCAAACTGATCCAGGAGCTCCACAGGCGTCTCGGCGAAACGCTCTAGGCCCATCCCCTTGATGATCTCGCCAAAGAGAATCCTCAGACTCTCTCGACGTTTCTCGGCAGAAAGCGGCAAGCCAGTCTTCCCGTCCGCGAGCTCAAGCCGGAAATGCGGGTGCTCCATGGCCTTCTCTACTCTCGACTCGATAAGTACCGAAATCAGGTCGTCTGTTTTGAGATTTTTGGGCATCTTGTGCGCTGTCCTATTTGAAAAAGCGTTTGTGCTCAACCCACCGTACCGGCAAGTCGCGCGCCTTCAAGTCCTGTGCTTGGGATTTCCTAGCCAAACAGAGGCGCTAGGGTGCGAGGCGCCAAACGGAGCCGCCTTCCTGGTCCCGGCCGCCCCTTAACGCACCGTGTCACTTCAGGACGCGATCTGTACTGATCCGACGATGTCCTCGTCCGACATCCACCGACGCACCACCATGCGCTCTACGCCGCGCTGTGTCAGCGAAAGACTCGGGCGCTCCTCGTCGCTTATGGACACCAGCCCCTCTACCTCGATCAGCCCAGCCCGTTCGACCGCGACAAGGTGTGCCCGCCGCACTCGGCTGCAGGTCCGTGATGTCCGTTCAGACCAAAACACGCGCTTGGATCGGAGTGGGTGACGTTTCCGGAAACGCATCCAGCCGGGACCGCGTACGGAATGCGTCAGCCACCGATCGCTTGGTGGAGATCCGCGATCGTGGCCATCAGAGGCATCGATATCTCCGGTGGTCACCCGAACCGAGTCTGCAGCCGCCACTTTCAGAGCCTGGCGCTGAGGAAGCAAGCCAGGGTGAGTCTTCTGCCTTCCGTACAACGCTGCGCCTCCCGGCGTTCAGGTCTGGTCAATCTCAGGCTTTCAGATAACTTCTCCTCAAGCCTCGGCCTTCAAGCCGGGGTGATTGACCGGCTGTAACTGCGTATTGACAAATGCTACACATATGGCGAAAGTCCGTATATCGATTGTGTATGCGCAACTAGGAGAAACCAATGCGTGACGCCGCCATCAATCTGCGGGCTCTGCCCGAACAGCGCGATCTGATCGATCACGCTGCCAGCCTGCTCGGCAAAAACCGGTCGGATTTCATGCTCGAAGCGGCCTGCGAGCGCGCTCAGGCTGTAGTGCTGGATCAGGTCTTTTTCAGCCTGGATGCCGACAAGTTCAAGCAGTTCACTGCCCTGCTCGATGCGCCCCCCTGCCCCAATCCCGGGCTTGAACGTCTCATGGCCCTCAAGGCGCCCTGGAGCACGGACGCGGCATGAGCTTGCATCTGAGCGCACCGCAACCACTCGCTGCCACCCACGTCCTGGAAGAATTCGCTTGTGGGGAAGCCAGCCTCGATGAATGGCTTAAGCGCCGGGCACGGACCAACCAGTTGAGCGGCGCGAGCCGCACCTTCGTAGTCACGGATCAGGATGGTCGTGTCTATGGTTACTACGCAATGGCCGCAGGTGCGGTTTCACACCAAGCGGCAACCAGCAGTGTGCGACGCAACATGCCCGACCCGGTGCCGGTAATGGTGCTGGCCAGACTCGCTGTTGACCACCGGGCCCAAGGCATCAAACTCGGTGCCGCCCTGCTTCAAGACGCGGTCAATCGGGCTGTGGCCGTGTCGCAGAACGCTGGGGTGCGAGCCTTGCTCGTCCATGCGCTGCACGATCGCGCCAAGCAGTTTTACGAGCATTACGGCTTTCAGGAGTCGCCACAGCACCCCATGACGCTGATGCTGCGTCTGAACGCTACCAAAGCTTGAGCCCCGGTCAATCTCCAGCAACGCCTCCAGGTGGGCGCGCAGGTGCGCCTCGAACAGGACCGCGCTCATCGCCGCACCCCATCACCAATACTCCGCAGGAAGCCCCCGGATTCATCCGTGGGGTTCATGACAGGCAGGCCTAGCCAGACAGAGGGGAGGGAAGACCTTCATGGGCGTTTCCGGAAACGCACTCGCCGCCCGCTCCCACTCCCCATCACGCACCGCCCGTAGCCGGATTCGCACCGTCCGACTCTGCCGGCGAGGGCAACTCCTCATGCCCCGGCGCATCGCCCTTGTCCTCGTCGAGCCGCAGGAGCTTCCTCAAGCGCGACTTCTCCAGCTTCTCCGACTCGGTCAGCATCGATCGCGCATGAAGCTCGAAGAACCGTGTCCAGTGCGCCATGTACCGCTTCTCGGCAGGACTTGGCTCACGATCCCGACCCAACAGGCCGCCAATGTACGAACCAGTAATCGACAGCCGCGAGTGGCCAGCCGTCTCGGACACCACCGCACGGGCGTACTCCACCTTCTCCGGATCGGCCTGAGCAAGAACCTCCCTCGGATTGCTCGTCCTGATCGGTGAGGGAACGCCCGCAATTTCCTCGAACAGATCGTTCAGCCCCTGGTGACGCAACCCGTGCGCCGTTACGCCAAGACCCGATTTGGTCGCTCCGCATTTCTCCATCACGTACGAGAAGCGGCGTAGCGCACTCTTCAAGTCCCGGTCAGGATCGCCAACGTGCCCATTCACACCCTTCACGAACGTCTTGGCCTCATCCAGAACCCGGCGCTGATACTCCGTCCTCACCTGCACAACACGGTGACGACCACCCTTGGTCCCGTCCTCCACGTCTATATAAGAACCCTTGTCCGCACGGCGCGGCCGGAACATCACCGCCTCCTCTCGACGCAGACAGAACGCGTGGCACAGCCGCAACTGCATCCCGACATAGCGGTCCATCGAGCTCGCCATGTTCAGCACCGCCTCTACATCCACTCCGGCAGCCGACCACGAGTGGTCATAGCTCGCGTTGGTCTGTCTGCGAACACGGCTCGGGTCCGTCACGAAATCCGTCGACGCGCCCACCATCCCGCTCTTGCCAAGCCACTGCGCCAACGTCCGAAGCGATGAGATCCGGTTCTGGATCGTCGAGGCCGAAAGACCCTCTTGCTCCCAGTGACGGGCCAGGGCTTCAACGTGCTTGCGCTTGAAGCTCTCAAGTGTCCGTATCCGATACCCCAGCTCCTCCAGCGTCCTAAACGAACGAAAGAGAACATCGGCACGCTTGTCGACCGTGCGCTCGGACACCGGCTTCGCCTTGCGACGACCCGGCGCGGTGCTGCGACCTTTCGTCTGAAGGAGGTGAATGAGGCCGTCCTTCCAGCCCATCTGGGACAAGGGGCGTGGCATCGGGGAATAAGGAGTGGTAGGGGAGTTACTGCTCATCAAAAACTCCGGGATCGAATAACTTTCTGGATTGTGCAATCCACAATCAACAATCCCTGTCAGTTCTGGATTGCACAATCCACGCCCTCTACCTCGTCTGCAGCTACCAACTGCTTCGGTCATTTAGACCAGGCGCTCGAGGGGCGCCCCTTGGCTTCGCGATTACGTGAGCATGCGCGTTCCGACACGGTTAAACATTTCTGCCTTACCGCACCCAGCCGACCTCATCCTGCTTGGCCGACCGCCCTGAGATCCGTTCATGGAGTCCAGGTGGAGTCATAGGTGGGAGCTCGTCTTGTCTCCCTAAGATTCATTGTCGTCCCGCCCGGCCCGCCATTCCCTCCTGCGACCAGAGGGGGGTCCGTTTACACGCGGCGTGGGTTGCGCCCGTTCAGATCACACGGTCTGACGGAACGCGATGAAAAACGCGCGAATGCTGGAACTTGGTTGTTGATCAGCTACTACCGGGCCACAACAGAAGTGGTAGCAGGGCCCGGCTTGGGCTCACATCGAGGTGAGCGGGAACTGGCGCGATGGCCGTGAGGCAGTGTGCCTCTGGTGAGCTGGCTCAAGGTCGCGAAGGACCGAGCAGGTTGCCGTGAGAACGGCGGGTGTCCGCGTAGGACGGTGTTGCTGTTCGACACTGGGGTCGTCGCGGTTGCCCTATTCCGGGGCTTGGCGTTGAGAAAGGCTGCGTTGCGGTTGGCAGCTAACCGGTCATAGACGAGTCGAAATCTACCCTTGCGGCCAATGTCGCGTCAAGACAAAGTGCGTCGTAATTAACAATCTCCCGGCGTTTCGCATTCCGATCCGTGCCGGAATCGTACGCCGTTACTGGTCTTCGCCGTCACTCTCCTTTCGTCGCAATTGGCAATCACCCAATGAGTTTTACGGCAGAGCGGCGTCAATTAAGGGCTGAGCCGCAGAGCACAACGACTGCGGGAGGGGTATGGCAACGCTGGCCTGCCTACATGTTTGAGGTCGTGGCTTGAGGGGCCTGCGTGCAGAAGGGGTGATCGAGACAGGCCAAGTGATCACAACGACGCAAAAGGGCAATTTGAACGCCTGTGTATCGACGTTCCTGGCTTTTGAGTCTGAGCTTTAAGGCAACAACGCCGTTTTGGTGTCGCATTGACGGCGATAAACCGTCGCTACTCCTGCCTGGGAATAAAAACGACGTTTCGGCGACACAGGCGGGACGCAATAGCGTCTTTGGATCGCCGCGATACCTGCTGTCAACCGCACTTAAACAGTCTGAGCTGGCTCGGCGCCTCACATAAACCCAAAAACGCATGTTTTACGGGACTTGAAGATAGAGCGACCGCGCATAGGATTGGCTGATCCTTTCTCACTGGAGACCTTCTAAATGTCCGAAGCAATCGTCCGTGCCATCGATGTCGGTTATGGCAACACCAAGTTCGTCCAATTCCACACTCCGGGTGGCGAGATCGCCTGCAGCCTCTTCCCCTCGATCTCACCTCAGGCCAGCACAGGTGCGGATCTGACCGGGGGAGTCTTTCAACGCCGCAACACCGTGATCGTCGAGGTCAATGGTGTGCGCTATGAAGTAGGGCGTGACGCCAAGCTCGCCCAAGATGCGTCCTACGGCCGAACGCTCGATGCCGACTTCTCGATGACCGACGCCTACATGGCGCTGGTGCGTGGCGCGATCTCCTATATGGGTGTGCCTCACTTGGATCACCTGATCCTTGGTCTCCCGGTGAACACCCACGCCCAGCACCACGAAGCTCTGACCAAGCGCATGGTCGGTGTCCACCGCATCCCGGATGCGTCTGGAAACCCGATTGATGTTGAAGTGCGCTCGGTCACCGTTACCCCGCAGCCGATCGGTGCGTTCTTCGACTACACGATTCGGAACAATGTGTATGGGCGCATGCGCAATCAGACCAACCTCCTGATCGATCCCGGCTACTACACGCTCGACTGGGTGGTCGCCCATGGGGTGAAGATGGTCAATGCACGCAGCGGAGCGCACAGCGGGGGGATGTCCTCGATCCTCTCGACCATCGGAGAGTCCGTCAGCAAAGAGCTGGGTCATCAGCTCTCGGACTTCTCGGCAATCGATGAGGCCATCCGGACCGGCGTCCCCCCGCGTTTCTTCGGCAAGGCCCGGGACATCACCGAGCACATCCGTCTTGGCAAGGAAAAGGCCCGTCAGTTTGTCTCGGTGCTGGCCAACAAGGTCGGCAACGGGGGTGTCGACATCGACAACATCATCATCGCCGGGGGTGGGGCAGAATTTTTTCGGGATGTCATTCAGGAGAAGTTCCCCAACCATGAGTTGGTGATCACCGAGGATCCTGTGTTCGCCAACGTGCGCGGGTTCCAACTCGCCGGAGAGCAGTACATGCGCAGCCGCAGTTTCAACTCGGCACGAGCGGCCGCCTGACCAGCGCTGACGGAGCATTCAGACTTATGAGCCGCCAAACCATAACCATGCGCTTCCAAGTTCACTCTGACGAGCTTCCGTGCCTACACGCAATGCTTGCGTCTCTACCAGACGGGAAGCTTTCAAGGCGAAACGCTTTGCTTTTGCGGCTGGAGGCGCTGCTCTCCGGGCAGTCGCCTGCGGTCTTGCCTCCTGCCGCTGAACCTGTGCGGTCTGAGAATGTATCGAACAGGTTAGACCTGGAGCTCAGGCGGGCTTACTCCCCATCCGGGAAAAAACAGATCGTAAGCAGTCAGGACGTGGGCAATGACTGCCTACAAGCTGAGGCGATGCTGTGGCTTATAAGCCAGAACTGAGGAGTTAACATGACCGAGGATTCAATCTCGCTCCGGGCAACAATCTTCCGCGACGAGTGCCCTGAGCTCTTTGCCCAGCTGACGAGGATGCTGCCCGAGCAAAAGTTTCGGCGACGGTTTGTACTCATCGAGATTCTGCGTAAAGGGTGTAAAGCGCATGAAGAGGGGGGGCCGGATTTCTACGCGATGCCTGCTGCGACCCCACCAGCAAGCGTCCCGATACCCGAGCCAAGGGTAAATCGGCAAGCTGCGACACCTGAAAGGGTCGTTCCCGTGGCGCCAGAGTTGCCTTTGACTGGGTTAAAGCCCCAGGAGGTCGAGCTCGAAATGGATGACCTTGAGCACCTCTTCGGTGGCAACTAAGTGGGCGTAATTTGCCCTCTTGAAAGCCGAGCCTTCTCCGGTAGAACTGAAGGTGAGGGAAGTCCTCACTCACTATCGGAGAACCATCATGGAAACCAAGAACACCCCCAGCTTCTTCATGCGCGACTTTGCTGACAGCGATCCGCGAAGTGTCCAAGCCTCGATCGAGGGGCGCGACGACGGGCGTGCCGGGCGATACGAGCGTTACTTCAAGCGCCATCTCGACCCGACGCAGACGTATAGCGTGAACGAGATCTACCAGGCCGGGATGCGGGCGGCAAACTTGCCCGAAGCGACCGTGCCGCGTTCGATGTCGTTGCTGGGCCGTGCGCTCACCAGTGTTGCCGGTCTGGCACTGGGGGCGCTGGTGGTCAAAAACCTCTGACAGCGATGCGACGACTCTTCTTTCTAGCAGCATTGGCAGTACCGCTTGCCGCAAGCGCAAACGCAGGCCCGCGCGGGATGAACTTTGACGGTGAGCACGTTCAGACACAGGTTCTGAGCGAAGGCAGTGCGGGCGCCATCCAACAACGGGCGCCCGTGCGAGCCGAACCCCGCGTACGGCCCGCCAGTAAGACACCGGTCAGTTCAACGGGCAAGTCTCGAGGCCCGAGCCTGACTGAAGCGGCACGCAGTTGCACGTGGGAGGCGGTCGGTGTGCGATGGGGGGTGAGCCCGTTCATTTTGTATTCCATCGCCAAGACCGAGTCGAGCCTCAATCCGCGTGCAGTCAACAAGGCCAACGCCAACGGCTCCGAGGACGTCGGGATGATGCAGATCAACTCGTTCTGGTTTCCGAAGCTCGCCTCCTACGGCATCAGCCGCAACGATCTGTTTGATCCGTGCGTGAGCCTCGAGGTCGCCGGCTGGATCCTGAACCAGAACATGGATCGGCACGGCAACACCTGGAAGGCGATTGGCGCCTACAACGCAGTCACCCCATCCAAGCAGTTGAAGTACGCCGAGCGCGTCTTCCAGAACCTTCCCGACCATGTTCGAACTGCGCGCTGAGCACTTCCACCTGCTCAATGTCTTGTTGTTCGCGCGGGAGTTCAGTGCCGCTGCGATGCAGACCTGGTTGCCTGCGGTGCTCGTGCCACTGGCGCATCGGGTTGCGCCGCGCTGGATCTCGGAGGCTTCGGTGCGCGAGTTGCGGCCTTTCCTGGCTGGCCATGCGCTGGGCTTTCTGCTTTTTCTTCCTTCCATCGGCTACGCGCCGCTCGAGCTTGTGTATCGGGCGGTGAGTGCGTGCCTGGTGGTCTATCTGTTTGCCAGAACTTGGAGCCGTGCCTGATTAGGGCAGGGCGGCGCGGCTTCAGGCCAGCGCCGCGTGCTCGAAATCGCTGGGCATCAGTTCAAGCGCACGGAAAAGCGTTCGTGCCTTGCCGCTCGTTGCGGTCCCGTCGCGACCCAGATCCCCAAAGCCACGTAGCTGCATGTCGAGCTCGGCCAGCTCGAACCCGTTGTTCGTGCGCGTGAGCAGTTCAACGCGGGTGCGGGTGTCCTCCTCGACCTCGCGCGGCAGGTAGGCAAAGAACCAGCCCTCGCCGCCTTTGCGGGCAAGACGGCCGCGGAACTGGTGCAAGGTGCTCACCCCGTAGCGGTCCGCTTCCACCACGATCAGCATGCGCAGGTTCTCGATCGTGATCCCGATCTCGATGATCGAGGAGGCGACGACGATCTTCTTCTTCCCCTCACGGGCCTGCTGCATCGCCTCGAGCTTTTCTTCGGTCGATAGCTTGCCGTGGAGCACGATCACTTGGCCAGGACACAGGCGTTCGAACTTCTCGCCCGCCGTGATCACCGAGGCGACGTCGTCTTCGTGTTTGCCTTCGACGCGCGGGTAGATCACCGCCACCTGGAACCCCTCGGCGACGATGGCCTTGAGGGCGGCGAACATTTCCGCGCGGTGGGAGTGATCGACCACATGGGAGTGGATCGTTTGCTTGGCGTGGCGCTTATCGACCACGATCCGATCCTTGCCGCCGTACTGCAACAGCGCAAGGGTTTGCGGGAGCGGTGTGGCCGACGCTTCAAGCACGTTGGTGTTCTCGGTGCACAGCGCCTCGCGCTGTTCGACCGACATTTTCTGCTGCTCATCGATCACGAGAAGGTCGGGATGCCACTTCGCCTTCTTCGCCACGGAGAAGATCCGCGTGGTGCAGATCAGCACCGGGTTCTCGTCCCAGGCAACGGGCTTGCCCTTGGTCGCGTCGGTGACGAGCGCCATCGGGCAGTTGGGGAAGCATTGACGAAACTCGTTGGCGATCTGTTCGGCCAAGATCGTGTTCGGGACCAGCACACAGACCTTGGCCCCCTTCGCCTGTGCCGCCACCGAGGGCACCATATAACAGAGTGTTTTGCCCACGCCGACGTCGGCCGAGAGGATCGCATCCATGGCGTAGGGCGCGGCAAGCAGTTCGGCGATCCGAACGATGGCCTCTTCTTGGGAGCGCTCACCGGAGGTGGGTGCAAAGGGAAGCGCCTTCATCAGCGTTCGCACCTCATCTTCGCTCGTGCGGATCATCGTCTGCATCCGAAGTGGACGGGTGCTGGCTTGTTCGGCGCTGAATTTCACATAGGCGATGGCCAGCCGCTTGGCCGCGTACATTGCCCATTGCGCCATCTTCATCGACTTTGGATTGTGCAATCCATAAATGAGCAACAGCAGACTGCCGCCCAAGCCAGCGAGTTTCAGGATGTGTTCTTCTTCGGCGCCGTTGAAGGCCTGGCGTATCGCAAAGCACGCTTCGGTGACGGCTGCCTCGTTGGTGATGGCTTCATTGGCCGCCTGAGCGACGACGGCTGCGGCCAACACACCGGGCTTGCCTGCATAGACGGGCATCACTCGATGCGCCCATCCCTCGGGGACCAATTCGGGTCCGTTCAGATAGAGCCGATCGTTGTAGAGGCTGGGCTTACAGACCACAAAGGCCTTTTCGCCGAGCGCGATCGACTTCCAGGGTGAGAAGCGCAGATCGCCAAACGCGGAGAGCTTGTGTTCGTTGCCCTCCGAATCGAGGGTCCAGATGTTGAACATGCCCTTCTTGGTCGGGTGCTTGGTCGGCTCGCTTGCAATCGTGAGTTCAACCATGACGCGCTGATCGATCCGGTCCCACAACTGCGCAGGCGTGCAGAGATCGGTGTAGTCGACGTGCTTGCGCGGAGCCCACAACAACACCTCATAGGGGTACGTGATCCCGACTTTGCCCATCGCCTGCAGCGGCGTGAGCGTGGGCTTTTCAAGGGCGATTGCTTCAGACATGACTCACCCGCAAGGCGTTACGCACGTCGATGCGTTGATCGTCGGGGAGTTCCTTATAGAGGCGTAGCACCTTGGCCAGCCGAGGCTCCTTGCGCGGAAGATCCATGCCCGCCAACTGCGCGTCGAGCATCTCCTCGAGCACGGTCTTGGCGTCGCGTTCGCCCAAGGTGGTCACGACGCCCACGACTTCTTCGAGATTGCTCTCGTTGGCAACCCGGCTCGCCAGTTCCAGCGTGCTGATGTTGGCCAGGCACATCGCGGTGAGTGCCCCATCGGGCAGGGGCAACTCGAAGAAAAAGCGCTTGGCCACCCGCATGTACTGGTAGGCCGCCGTCTGGTTGATGCGCAGATCTTCGAGCAACTCGGTAAAGGTTTCGGCGTGGCCGTCCCAGCACTTCGTCGTGCGAATGTGCTCGAGCAGGACGCCCATGTGAAGGCGTGCCATGCCGTACTGCTGGCGTGCCGCGCGAAGTGCAGCGATCGGATCGGTGGGTTTTGCGGAGGTCATGCCAAAAATCCTCTCATGAGTCGCCCGAAGTTCAAGAGGCGTTCACCGCCCGCACGAGCGGCAGATCGAAGATGCGCGCCCACGCCTGGATGTGTTCATCCTGAATCGCCTGGGCTTTGCCTTCACGCACCCACCAGCCGTTGGCCGAGGCGACAATGAGGTCAGGTCGTTCATTGCGAAGCAGCACCCCGAGGTGGAACCACGGCATGTAGTCCTCGAAGCACATCGACACGTGCACCTTTTTGCCTGCGACCGTAAAGATGCGCAGGTCGGTCGGGTTGATCACGGTGGAGTCATCCGCCCACGGTTTCCACATGCTGACCGGCACCGCAAAGCGGGCGTGGATCGGTGTCCAGGTCTCGCCATCGAAGACCATCAGTGCGTTGGAGGTCTTGTAGGCTTCGCCCGTGGGCCAGGCTGCACCGATCAACACCGTGGCGCCGCGCGCCTTGAGCGTGTCGGCCAGCATGAAAGTCATCGCGTGACGGGTGTTTTTGTTGAAGTCGCCGAGGTGCTGTTCGGGCAGGACTACCACGCGGGTGTGGGTGTCCTTCAGCGTGGCCTTCACGAGGGACTCGGTCTCCGAGAAGCGAATGAGCCGTTCCTCGTGGGCGATGGGCATTTTTCCGGCGTGGGTCGTCACGCCGGCCCAGCCGTCGTAGCCCTTGGTGGGCGCTTGGCCGATTAGGGAGACGAGCGCAATCAAGGTAACGGCCAGTGCCGTGCTGAACGCGGACCTCCGCGTGGGCAGTGTCGCCAGCCACAGTGCCAGCACAAGCCCGATCAGCAGTGAAACAGCGCCCCAGCCAGGAACGATGAGGGCCGTGCCCAAAATCGGATTAAGCCAGCCTACAAAGCCCAGCGGGGGGAGTGTCACCAGCGCGAGCGCGGCCACCATTCGCCAGGCCCGATCTTTCAGACGGGGCGAGCTTGTGTGAAGCAGACCCCACGGCAAGGCCAGCAAGGCGCCGGCTGTCAGCCACAGCGCGACACCGAGCCAAAGACTCGTGTTCTCGCCAAAGAACACGGCAGCGGCGTTGGGGATGACGCGTGAGCCCGCGAGGTAGTACGCGAACGCGGTGAGGTAGGCGATGCGCTTGGAGCCAGCTGCGCCCCACACGAGGAAGAAGAGGGCTGCCAAGGGGGTGAGGCCGTATCCCCATGCCGCCCATCCGATGACTGCGCCCGCGACAACGGGCAAGAACGACCGGACCTTAGCCATTCGCGGCGCGCTGCACCGGGGCGGGGGCGGACATCTGGTACATGTCGCACACACGCTTGGCGATTTGAAGGATCTGCGCCGTGGGGAGTCCCGGGGCGTTCTTTTGCATCTGCTCGAGCAGCATGGTCATGATCGGGAAGGCGTCCTTGGCCGGAGACGGGATCGCATAGACGGTGCCGCCTCGGACCCGCATCGAGAAGAAGAACTTCCCGCCCTGATCCTCGATGGACATGCTTTTTTCGTTCTCCGCGCCGTGGCCGTTGAGTTCGACGCGCGGCATGAAGCCGTACAGCACACCGAAGACGAGCGGCAGTTCGCTCACCGTGAGCTGAAAACTCACCTTCGTGCTCCAGTCGTACTGGCGCGGTCCGGATGCTTTGGCCGTTTCCACCCGCACGGTTGGGCTGGTGCCCTTGCGAGTCTCATCCGGGCTGAAGCAGAAGGCCGCTTTGCCGCCGTACAGATGGACGGAGGAAAACTTCCTGTCGCTGTTCTCGTTGCCTTCGCCGCTGGGGGTGGAGGTTTCCCGGTTGTCGTACGCGTTGCGGTCCTGTCGCTGCGGGAACGGCCGGACTTCGGCCGGCGCACGGCGCGACTCGGGGTGTTGCGGGGGCGCCTGACGTGACGGGGCAGCGGACGAACTGGAGGGCGATGGGGTGCCGCGCGTGGGTGCTGAGTACGACGGCGCAGTCTGTGCGCGAGACGATGCCGGGGGCTCGACGGGATAGTCTGGCGGAACGGGGTCACTGTACTGAGCGGGCGGTTCGGGTGCGCGCGTGGCTACCGGTGTCGATGCTGCGCTCGAGATGGGAGGGCTTTCGCCATAACTCGGTGGGGTCTCGACCAAGGGGGCCACGATGCGCTGCAGGTACTGGCGTGCGTGCGCATTGTCGGCGTTGAACTCGGCGTTGTTGAGCATTCGGATCGCTTGGCCGAAGGTACGTCCTTCGGTTTTGCTCAGTTCGATGAGCGAAGCGATTGGTACGCCCCCGAGGCCCAGGCGATCGAGCACGACGCGGGTCGCGGGCACACAGGCGGTGATGACTTGGGCGAGGTATCGCTTGGTGGCTTCCTCGCACGCCTCACCCTGCGCGGCCTGAGCGATGGCAGCCTTGAAGCTGTCGCCTTCCTTCTGGACGATCTCCGCGATCAGGTTGGGGTTCAGTTCGGGCAGGCCGGCTTGACGCAGCAGGGCCTGGGCTTCCTTGGCAGTCTTGGGCAGAACAAGCGCGCTGGTCATGATTCGGTCCTCAAGTGCAGACAATTTGGGCTATGTCAGAAATTCTAGGCTATGTAAGCTAGACTGTCTAGTGTAGATATAGCAGACTAGACACACTAGCGCGGTTATAACAGGACAGATGTATTAAGCAAGCCCTGTCCTTGCAGACCGTGCAGGATAGTTGGCGTAGGTCAGGCAATGCAGGCCAAAGCGCCTGGTCTACAATGCAAACACGTGGCAAAACCAGACAAATCAGGAGGTCTGCCGGTGCCTATCATCGTTTTCGGGTCGTCAAAAGGCGGCTGCGGCAAGAGTACGCTCGCTACAAACGCGATCGCGATCGATCGCCACAAGGGGCGCAACACCTTGCTGATCGACGCCGACCCCCAGCGATCATCCTCAAACTGGGTCGCGCTTCGCGCCTCGACTGAGATCACACCCGAGATCGTCTCAATCGAGAAGACAGGGCAGGACCTCAAGCGCGCGGCGATGGAGATGAGTAAGCACTACGAGCACGTTTTCATCGATGCGCCTGGCCACAACTCGCCTGAGCTTCGCGCCTCCCTGGTCGTGGCCGATCTACTGGTTTATCCGGTGCGCCCGAGCAACTTCGATGCGTGGGTGTTCCATCAGGACTACGAGGATCTGATCTCGAACGTGCGGACGATCAACGAAGAACTGAAGGTCATGGTTGTTATGAACGGACTGAGCCCGGCGCCTGCGGCACGTGCGCAAGAAGTGCAGACGTTGAAGGACTATCTGTCCGCGTACGAAGGGCTCTATGTGACGCCCAATTTCGTGTGTCAGCGCAGTTCGTTCATCACTGCCGCACGCGATGGTCGCTCGGTCGTGGAGATGGCCGGCAAGGTCGATTCCTTGGCCAGGGCGCAGTTGGAGGTCCAGGGCATGTACGCCGAAATGTTGAAGGTGCTTGCCGGGGAGCGACCCGAGGCCCGGCAGACGGGCGCATAACAGGAGGGGTCAGCATGAAACCAGACACCAAGAAGATTCTCCCGCCACCCTTGAGCAAGCCCAAGGAGTCGGTGGTGAACTCCGAAGCGGCCACCTCATTTATTGAGTCGGGCGGTCGTATTGCAGCGCCTGCGGCTTCGAGCACCACCGCGGTGACGCAAACCCCGGCCACGGGCATACGCCCCGGTGTAAGCGCACCCGCCACGAGCGCGCCGTCCGAGAAGCCGTGGTTGGAGGGGGACCCACGCTACAAGCAGACCGTGATGATCAAGATGCCCGAGCATGAATACTTGATGCTGAAGTGGCTCGCGCAAACAACCTATGGGGCGAGCCAAACCTCGATCGTCCTCGATGCGTTGCGCCTTCACATGACGCAGCTGCTCGAAGCCCGTGGCCTCACGGTGAGCCGTCGCGAGGACGGAACGCTCGACGCAAACTGAGTGTGCAGTCGGTGTAAAAGCCGACTTTTGGCTGTTTTACGCGGGGTCGTATTCCAAACGCCCCCCATACACTCCTCGACTGAAGAACTTCTCCAAGTGCTGCAAGACGGCACTTGAAAATCAAAAGTCGCATGAGAGTCTGTTGTTCGGAAGCCCGCAAGGGCGCTGAACCTTGAACTCCAAGAAACGAGGAATGTATGTCGCAGCGTGACGCTTTCAACGATTCAATCATCATGGGCAACGTCGGCGCCGACGGTCACTCGAATAACATCGAACTCGACCTCGCGCCCCAAGACATCATCGACACTGAGTTTGTCGACACACCGCCACCGAAGAAGAGTCGCAAGAAGCTCTATCTGGCACTCGCCATCGCCGGCGTCGTGCTCGCGGGTGGCTTGCTCACGCAGTTGTCGTCCGTGCAACGCATGCTCGGTGCGCCCGCTAAGCCGGCTGACATGGCTGCGATCGAGGCTCAGGAACCGATCATTTCCGGGAATCCCTTTGCTGCAATGCCCGATGCCGGCAAGGTCCCTGCTGCAGTTCTCCCGGCTGCGGTGGAGCAGGAGGGGGTTCCTGTTGATGCGCAGCCCCTGGTGGCTGATCCCGGTAACGGATCTGCTGAAGACCGGTTGCTTGCTCAGAACCCGGGCGCCGCGACTGAACAAGCGCCTCCAAACCTGAACGATAGCCTGCCGAATGTGCCGGGTGCGCAAGTCACCACGCAAGCCGATGCTGCTGCCGCCGCTGCGAAAGCTGCCGAGGAGAAAGCTGCTGCTGAGAAGGTAGCCGCTGAAAAAGCTGCGGCCGAGAAAGCCAAGGCAGAGCAGGCCGAGAAAGAGCGGCTTGCCCAGGAAAAGGCTGAGCAGGAGAAGGCAGAAAAAGAGAAGGCAGAAAAAGAGAAGGCAGAGAAGGCGCGGATCGCCAAGGAACGGGCCGCCAAGCTCGCCGCTGAAAAACGCGCTGCCGAGCGTCGTGCTGCGGCTGCCGAGGAAAAGCAAGATAAATCCCAGCAAGCGCAAAAGGAAGTCGTGCGCGAGGTTATGACGGTGACTGCAGAACAGATCGGTCTGCGTGCCTTCACCCAAGGCCAGTTGGTGGTCAATAGCGGAGGTCAGGACGCCACGTATCGCGTCAATGACCGCCTGCCGTCCGGTGAGCGCATCGAGCGTATCGACGCCGTCGCGATGACGGTGGTGACCGACCGCTCGGTCATCCGGGTGAAGAACTGATGATGCAAGAGGAGACCAACATGGACACCCCGATGGCTCTTGCCGGCCGCAATCAGCGCACGAACTTCTCGATGATCCGCCAGGACAGCGCGCCGAAGAAGATCAGCATCAACCCCGCCGACGAGCGCATCACCTCGGTTGTGAGTGCCAAGACCAAGATCGAAGGCAATTTGAATTTTTCCGAAGGCGTGAAGATCGACGGCGTTGTCGAGGGGACGGTCAATTTCGGCTCTGAGGACGGCCTGTGCATTTTGTCGAAGGGCGCTCGGATCGAAGGATCACTGAACGGACCGCGCGCTTTCGTCATGGGTGATGTCGAGGGCGACATCAATGTCGATGGCACGCTCGTCCTTGCCCCAAGCGCGGTGGTCGTGGGCAAGATCCGCTGCGGCAAGTTCGTTGTTTACGACGGCGCGACGATCGCCGGCTCCATCGAGACGATCAAGCCCGGCGAAAAGGCAACGTCCTCGAAGCCGGCCGACGATCGCAGCGTCGTTAATATCAAAGCCGCCGGCGCCCGCTAAGGGGTCCCCTCGTTTTCAGTGCAATAACTGGCGGTACGCAAACCCAGCACTGGCGCGGGGGTGGTGTTGGTAGATCGTTGATTCTGCTGGCTTTCCTGTTCACCTTCAAATCCGGGATTCGTGGCGTCAAACCGTGATCGGTTTCATCCGTTGGTGCCAGTTATCGGTGCTCCCTGCCGCGAGGGCAGGATTTGGTCGGCATAACGGTCAACAGGAAAGCGGAACACGCCTCGCAGGTTGATGCTTTCCAGCCTGGTGGGAGCAATTTTTCCGATCAGTTCCGGCGGAATGGCCTGGCGGCGGTTCGACCAGCGATCCAGAACAGCCTGCATTTGTGACGTGTTCCACGCCATGACGATGTTGGCCAGCAGACTCAACGCGTCGGCCACAGCCTGCATTTCGTCCACACGTTTGGCCTGTGCCGGGCTGATCCGGCCGGTGTAAATGGCGCGCTTGAGGGCGTTGACCGCCTCCCCCCGGTTGAGCACCCGGCGCAATTCATTCCTGAAAGCGTCCTTAACAAAGTAGTCGGCAAGGAACGCGGTTCGCAGCAAACGTCCCAATTGCACGCCAGCGTCATAGATGGGGTCACCCTGGGCAGCAGAGCCAAACCGCGCCAGTGCTGCCACCGCACTGGCGTGACCACTCATGACCGAAGCCGCCAGATGCACCAGGCTGTCCCAATGCTTTTCGATCAGGGCAACGTCAACATTGGCCTCGCACACCGCAGCTATTTCGGCTGGCACCTTGGCGCCGCGAGGCACGAACAGGTGGCGTTGTTTCAATTCCTTCAACCGCGGGCAAAGATCAAAGCCCAACAACCGGGCCAGTGCCATCGCAAAATCGGTGTAGCCGTGGGTGTCCACCGCCAGTTGGCTGGTTTCAAGGCGTTCCTGACGTATGACGCCTTCAATGGCCACGCCAGCTTGGCGCTCATTGAGCACGAAGGGCTGTGCGTGAAAGATTCCCCAGCGGTCGCGTACATGGGAGTAGATGCCAATGGAGGGCGTGTTGCGCCGGGGATCAAGCCGGGCCTGCCATACCCGCTTGGTTGTCTCCATGCTCATCATGTCAGAAGACGCCAGGTCTGAACGGCCCCAAGTGGTGGCGATCGGGTGGCGTTGCATAAACTCCAGCACCGCCTGGCAAGCCTGACTCAGACGGCGTTCGTCCCGTGCCCAGCGCATGGCCTGGCGGATGCTGGTGGCAGACAACTGCGGAATCATGCGCGCCTCGATCCAGACCGATCCATTGCGCACCGCGCGGCGCAGGGCAAACAAGGTGGCAACCTCCAATGCCCGAAACGCCCGTTCCCGGTCTGGGCTGGATATGGCGGCTTGCCAGACCTTCCCCAGGCCTGGCGCGACAACGCCATCCGGCAACTTTCTGATGTTACTGGCGTAATAGGCGCTCAATTTCGTCAGGGCGTCGATGGTGGGATGCTCTCCGGTGGCTTGCCATGGAAGCTTTGCAATTGCCACAAGCAGTGAGCGTACGGGGCGAATGACATCAATCAATCCTTCGCGCACAAGGGAGGCCCGACTGGGTGGCTTGCGTTTCTGGGTTTCGATGACCAAGGCTTCAAGCCGTGCGCGCAGCTCGGCGTCCGGCACAGCGCCCTGGGCGCTCAAGGCCACGAGTTCGGCCAGTAGCGTTTTGTACATCGCCGCCCAGTTGACGGTGGCGGGGACCTCGGCAGCGGTCTGGCGCCACAGATCGGCAATCCGGCGCTGCACCATCAAAATCAACTGGTCCGTGGTGGTGAACAGGCAATACCGCAGAAAGCAGGCGACCTCCACGGTGCGCGCGGGTTCCTTGATCTTGGCGCCGGCAGACGGCGGCCGAGAGACTAGTCGGCGCGCGTAACGGCGCAAGATGAGATCGGGGATGTCGGTCAGGTGTTTATGAACGTCCAGCTCGTACAGCAGATCGATGCGTTCAAGTACCTCGCTGATTTGGCGGGTTGAGTGCTTGGCCGGCGCCGACCACAGCCAGCTTTGTTGGGTTTGTCCATCTGGGCGCAGCTCTGCAACCGAGGTTCGCCACCGATCAAGGGTTGCCGGATCGACGCTGGCGGCGATTGCAGCACCTGTCTCCGCTTCGAGCTGGGTGAGTGCGCTCGCAATCAAAGTCCGGATGGCCCGCTCGTGCACGATCACCAGCTTATTCTTGTACAGCCATTGGCGGGCCCTCCCGAGCAGTTGATCGCGGTCGGCGCAACGGGCCACTTCGTCCCGCAGTTCACGCACCAGGGAGCGGCGTTGGTGCTCGCTCATCCACCGAAAACCAAGGGCCGTGCACGCTACTTGCTGGTGATCGAACAGTGTCTTCTCCCGCCCGTACAGCGTGCGCAGCGAAGCCACATCAGGGGTGGCAATGCCAAGTTCCTCGCTCAAGTGGCGCCACAGGGCGACGGGAACCACCCGAAAGGCATACAGCAGGCGGCCACTCATGCGCAAAAACCCGATATGCAGCGCCAGACCGAGCTTGTGGGCGTCACCCCGGCGCGCATTGATTGCCTCGCGCTCTGCACCATCGAAGGTGAAAAACGCCTTCATCTCGAAGTCACTGATATCGCGGGGCAGCTCACGCATCCCCAAAAACGTCGTTTGCCAGTCCTGCATCGTGAACCCCATTAGTGGGAGGCCACGATACCCGTTTGAGAAGTGAACAGGAAAGCCAACAGAATCAACGATCTACCAACACCACCCCCGCGCCAGTGCTGGGTTTGCGTACCGCCAGTTATTGCACTGAAAACGAGGGGACCCCGCTAAGCCACTGCCGCAAGCAGGAGAGCAGGATGCAGTCCTATCGATTTCGGATGCTCGCGCTTGCCGCCGCGATTGCCTCGATCACTAGCCTTGCCCACGCGCAGGCCGGGTCTGCGAGCAAGTGGTGGTGGGAGACCTACAACGGTTCAGGAAACGTCAATCTCAAGAGTCCTGGAACGGTCTCTGCCACTAGAAACCCCACGGGGGATGCCGCCCAGCCGGCAACCACGGCCGCCACACAGCCGCCGACCGTCGTTATCCAGACGCAGAGCACGAGCGGGACGGCTGCAGCGGGGATGACATGTGTTAATACCACCACCACAATCGACAATGCTCAAAGCTACACCTACGAACACGTAAACATTGCTCCCGCAAGCTGCCCCTCTGTGTCGGGATACTCCGTCTTCCCAATAACGGCAGCCGTAAACAGCGCGGGGTACTCCGTTGCACAAAGCGGAAATCAGACACTCAACCAAAAGAGTCTGACGGGATCCGTCATCGTTGCCTGCTGCTACACAGCCAGCGCGTCATCAATCGCAGGTGCGGCGTATTCCCCTTGGCAGGATCACAACACCTCGGGCTACTCGGGCTCTCAGCGTCAAGAGTGGAAAAACCCGGGCAACAGCTCATTCACGGTTCCGCAAGGAGTCTACAAGGTCTGGGTCAGTGTTGTGGGTGGAGGGGGTGCGGGCGGACCTGGGCTGAACAATAAGGCCAAAAACAACAACTACTGGGTTGGCCGGGGTGGTGGGGGTGGCGGTGTCATATACCGGTTTCCGTTGAACGTCCTTCCAGGCGCGCAGTTGGGCGTTTACGTGGGAGGAGGAGGGCAGCAAACCACTGGGGGCGTTGGCTTCACCACAGGGGGGAATGGCTACGCTGACTTGAATAACTGGTCCGTGGTTCCGTCGGGTGGCGGAGGGGGATCGAGTGCGGTGACCTACCAGCAGATCCGCATCGTTGCGGCAGGGGGAAGTGCCGGAAGCGGATACAACAACGCAGGTTATTACCAATAGCGCCGTAAAGCCTCGGGCTTCAGCCCGGGGATAAAAGGCGCGTGGCGTGAGCGGTTCGATGCCGCACACGCCTCACGTCGGGGTGCGTTGCTGTTCGACGTACTGGCGAATGATCTCGAGGGGTGCGCCCCCGCAACTGGAGGCGAAGTAGGACGGACTCCACAGGACGCCCTTTCGGTAGCGGTGCGCGAGATCGGGGCGCGATTGCCTCAGCAGACGACTGGAAACGCCCTTGAGGCTGTTGACCAACTTCGAGAGCTGTATTTGAGGCGGGTAGCTGACAAGCAGATGCACATGGTCATCTTCGCCGTTCATCTCGTCCAGGCGTACACCGAAGTCTGCACACACCCGATCGAAGGTCATCCGCAGGCACTCGATCGCTGCCGCGTCGAACACATGCCGTCGGTACTTGGTCACAAAGACCAAGTGTGCGTGTAGCGCAAAAACACAGTGCCGGCCCGTTCTGTACGCTTGAATATCGTCCATAGGCCAATATACTGTGACCATGCCTCGTAAAACAACGCCTTCGTTTGTCGTCACGCTGCCGCTGCGGGTCTGCCTTGGCGATGAGCGACGACTGCGAGATCGTTTCGTGTGCGGCACGCGTCTGGCTAACGTCATGATCCAGCACGCTCGTACGCTTGTGGCCTCAATGCGATCGAGCGAACAATGGGCGGCTGCGCGAGCGCTGCCGCGAACCACCGAGGAGCAGCGTCGCACGCGTGCCCAAGCGTTCGGGGGCATTCGAAAGTCCTACGGCTTCACCAAGGCCGATTTTGATGCCGTGGTGTGTCAGCACGCAAAAGCGGCTGGCTTTTATGGTCGCATTGGCACTCACGAGATGCAGGCATTGGCCGAACGGGTGTTCAGGGGCGCGGATGAGTGGCTGTGCGGCAAACGTGGATCGCTGCGCTTCAAGGGGCGAAACCGCCCGCTCCACAGCCTCTCGGGTAAGAACAACAAGACGTGCTTGAGCTGGAAACCGGACAGCTACGAACTGCAGATCGAGGCCGGGTTTCGCCTCCAGGCGGTTCTGCCCGACCTCAAGCGCGATGAGTGGCTTGCCAGCGCGTTAATGGCGCCCACGAAGTATTGCCGCTTGCTGTGGCGAAACGTGCGCGGGCAACGCCAATGGTCCGTTCAGCTTATCCAGCAGGGCCTGTCGCCGCTGAAAGCTTCGGTGCTCGAGCGTCTGGCGGCCGAGGGGACGACCGGAGGGCTCGATATCGGACCCAGCACCCTTGCCTGGTGCACGAACACGGATGCGGGTGTCTTTCGATTCTGCGCCGAGGTCGACCGCCCCCACGCACTGATCCGTCGGCTGCAGCGCCACCTGGATCGTCAGCGCCGAGCGAACAATCCGGCCAACTTCCATCCGGATGGGCGCTGTAAGAAAGGAGCGCACCCTTGGACGAGTTCCAGGCGGCAGCGTCGCACGCAGGCCTCACTGACCGAGTTGCAGCGGCACGAAGCGGCTGTTCGTGCCCACGCACATGGACGCGATACGAATTTGCTCTTGAGCAAGGCCCGAAGTTGGAAAGACGATGGCGTCTCTCCGAAGGCCTTGCAAAGACGCTATGGACGCTCGATCAGCGTCCGGGCGCCCGGCGCCTTCATGAACACCCTCACCCGCAAGGCTGAAAGAGCTGGCGGTGGGCGGCACATCATCGAAGTCCGGGCGTTGAAAACCAGCCAGTACGACCATACGACCCACGACTGCGTGAAAAAGCCGCTCTCGGAGCGGTGGCACGTGTTTCGGGATGGTCGCGGCCGGGTGCAGCGGGATGTGTACTCGGCCTTTCTGGCACTGCATGCGCAAGGCAACACGCACAACCCTTCAGGGCTGGATCTCGCCTGGGGAGAACTCGCATCATCGTTGCTTCGAGCGGGGTTGTGTGCATTGAAACCACAAGCGGTGCCTTCTGGCACCCACGCCGGACCTTCGCCCGACGTCGGAGTGGTTCGCTCGAAATTCCTGAAATCCCGGTCTGAACAACTGACGCCGTCAGATGCGCCCCGTGGTTTATCAGGAACCCTCGGGCTTTAGCCCGGGGAGGATGTCAGTACCTCGGAGGACAGGGCGGTGGGGCAGCCGGACCCGGTCAAGCTGGACACCAGTCCTCCAACACCAATTCCGGCAATGGATACACGGCGAGCTCGGGCACAGGGCCAGCCTCCTCTGGCAACAACTGCCCCGGTGGCGCAAACGGAGAGGGCGGATACTCCTCCGGTGGTCGGTTCGGCGCGGGAGGAGGCGGACACTACCTCTATGCCGGTTGCGGGGGTGGGTTCAGTGTCGTCTCGAACGCGACTGTGGTGACGGGAGCCTATGGCACCGGTGGCGCAGATGGAGGCAAGGAAGATAACGCCTACGGCGGCGTCAATGGCTTTACCCCCGGTTCCGGTGGAGCGCGCTCAGCGACAACGAACGTGAGCTATGGCTCAGGACAGATCTACGGCGGAGGCGGTGGGGCAGGAGGCTTTCTCGGCATGGAATGGACCACTGGCACCCCTTATGGTGGCAACGGATCGTATTGCAACAACGGCGCCCCGGTAGCCGATCAAGGTGGCAAGGGCGGGTTTGGATTCGGTGCAGGCGGGGGCGGTGCCTCGGGATACACCAACACTGCATCCCTGTGCCCCGGTGGAAACGGAGCCAACGGCTATGTCGCCATCGAGTGGTAACCCAGCACACCGAGGACTGAACGACATGCGAAAAACATCCCACCGACTCCAAATCTCAGCACTCCAGGTTGCAATCGTTTGCGGGCTCACCGGGATGGGTGTGGGCCTTGCCCACGCGCAAGCCGGATCGGCCTCCAAGTGGTGGTGGGAGACCTACAACGGGTCAGGCAACGTCAATCTAAAGAGCACCGGAACGGTCTCAGCCACCCGCAACCCCACGGGGGATGCTGCGCAACCGGCGACCACGGCTGCAACGCAGCCCCCCACCGTCATCATCCAGACGCAGAGCACGAGCGGAACGACAGGCTCGGGTGTGCATTGTGTTCAGGTCTCGCCGACGTTTTCCTCAACGACCTACAACGGCTATTCAGCATCCTCAATCGTTTCGGGCGTTTCGAACTGCCCCGCAATTCCTGGTTATTCCGTGACGCCAATCGCGCCCGATTTTTCCGAGACGCGGTGGTACACAGGTTCGGCTTGGGTGAGCAAGTCATCCGTTTCGGCCTGCTGCTATGTACCGACCGGAACTGCTACTTCAGGCTCGGCAGCGTATTCGCCCTGGCAGGATTTCAATGCCTCGGGCTACACCGGGTCGCAGAAGCAAAGCTGGACTGCGCCAGGAACCTATACCTGGACCGTCCCCCAAGGGGTGTACAAGATTTGGGCCACGGTTGTGGGTGGGGGAGGGGGTGGTGCGGCTTCCATTTCGACCTTCAACGCAGGCGCTGGAGGGGGTGGGGCCATTATCTATCGCGCCCCGATAACGGTGACCCCTGGCTATCAAGTCACTGTCCGAGTGGGCGCCAGTGGCAAGGGCGGCATAACCGGAGTCAACGGAAACCAAGCCAATGCGGGGACAACCGGACACTCTTCTGGCGGTCAGGGATATTCACAAACCTCCTACGGCGGAGGAGGCGGGGGCGGCGCATCAAGCAGCTTGGTTTATCTGACCGACTTCCTGGTAGCTGGAGGTGGGGCCGGTGGCGGCACATATTATGCGTCGCAGACTAGCTATTCAGGTTATGTCGGGGGTAGCGCAGGGTATGCCTACGCCGGTGGAGGGGGAGGGGGCGGGAACGGTTCGAATGGCTCAACTGGTGGTGGTCCCGCGTGGGCCACAGGAGGCGGTGGGCCCCTCGCGTCGGGTTGTGCGCCCGGTGGGCCGGGGAATGGGAATTACCCCGGTTACGGTGGAACCTCGAACTGCGGCAGCTACTACGCCACGCTGGGCGGTGGCGGTGGCGGTGGCGGGGTCTCAACGTCCATTGGCGGCAGTGCAAACATTGGGACGCTTGCACAGGGTGGGAACGGCGGAGGCGGCGAAGGTGGCTACGGTGGGAAAAGCGTGTACTCGACCGGCTCAGGCACGCCAGCTACCTATTCGGGCGGGGGCGCGGCAGGGTTCATCGGCATGAGCTGGTCAACAACCGTCCCCACGGCGGGATCAGCAACGTGCAGCAATAGTGCGCGAGGGGGCTTCGGCTACGGTGCGGGCGGTGGGGCCGGCAATGGGGCCAATGCTACGGTTTGCTCCAAGGGCGGAGATGGCGCCGACGGCTTTGTAGCGATCGAGTGGTGAGGTACTGACTCGATCCTAGGCGCAGTGGCAAGGGTGAGACCGAGTGTCGCGAGGCGACGTACCAGCACAGCCGATGCCTTCTGCAGTGCGGAGGGCGCGGTCGCGGTCCCCGCGAGTGTCCGCCCTATCCGGCCGACGGCAGTGTCGACGCCGACGGCAGTCACCTCTGCAAGCGCCATACCTTGTGTGACCACCGTACTGGCGAACACTTGCGAGCATTCCATGCCGTCTTGAAAATCTTCCGCTTTTGCCGGATCGAGTGGAAATTTCTGCGCGGGAACGGGTTCTCCCGTCAGGATCGATTCGTCGACCGCCAGCCGTCCTTCCCGCAAGCGCGCGTCGGCGGCCACCCGGTCGCCTTCACGCAGCACGAGCAGATCACCCCGAACCACGTCACGACCGGCAATGCGACGCTCGACCCCGTCACGGATCACCAGTGCGCGCGGGGAGGACAATTCGCGCAGCGCCTCAAGTGCGTGCTGTGTGCGACGTTGCTGTACGAAGGTGATGCCGATCACGACGAATACGAAACTCAGCAGGAAGATCGCTTCGCCACGGTCACCGAGGGCGAGATAGGCCCCGCCGGCAATCAGCAGAATCAGCAGCATCGGTTCGGTTAGCACGCCGAGTGCAATCGCGGCGAGCGACTTCGGTCGCCCCTCCGGCAACAGGTTCGGACCGTCCCGAGCCAAACGGTGCGCCGCTTCGATTTCGCCGAGACCTTGCGCCGGCGCAGACTGACAAGAAGGCGTCGGCTCCCGGGCACTCACGACCGATCCGTTTCCTGCTGTGTAGCGGGACTTCCCCATGCCGACCAGGGAAACGGTCACTCATCCGACCCGCCCGTGGCGAATCGAGCGGTTAGCGCGAGCCAGTGAGCAAGTCCGGCGCCGAAGCGAGCGACACGGGTGTTGCGTTCCTTGGCGAACAGCATCCAGCAGAACTGGAACACGGCACACAGACCAAGAATCGTTTGCTCCAGTTGCACGAGCACAACAAGAATGAACATGCAGAGGCTGTGCAGCCAAAGATTGGGGGGCGGCGCTGACGCATCGGAAGCACGTACCGGGGTCGGCTCGGTCATCGCTGCACTCCTCCGTAATTCGAAAGTGTTTTCCTCGGACGGTGCCGTTACGAGTCAGCTTGGGGCCAGGGCGCAAACACGCTCAGTCTTCCCGCGCAGTGATTCTCACGTGGCCCGAGGCGGCCATCTGGATCGCGTATCGGTATTTCTCCAGGGTAGCTCCCGCAAACACGCGATGCTTCATCCCAGGCCGTTTCTGCATGCGATAGGTCTTGTCCAACCTGTCGAGCAGGTGCTCGATCCACACGGGGCGTAGCGTCGTCAGCCGACCTAGTGGGAGTATTCTCGATGATCGTCTAGTTGGCCTTGTTAAAAAGCAAGCACCAAATTCGGGGGGACACGCCGGTACAGTATCGGCAGTTCAGCTTCGGTTCAGGATCGTGCCGTCATGCTTCCGCCGTTCATGACCACGGAGTCCTTTCAATGAAGACCAAGACCTTGCTCTCCTCCTTGCTGCTCGCAGGCGTCGCCGGCATTGCGGCTCAGGCATACGCCGCCGAAGATGGCCCTGCCCTCCTGTCGCCTGACGTGTGCTCCTCCGCTCGCCAGGAACTCGATGCGCTTGACGCGCATCTGCGCGAGTCGCAGGCCAATCCCGAGGGAAAATTCCCTGCTTCCGATGGTCTCGGCAGACTGGCGCTCGAACTGGGCCCGCATCTCGACGCCTTACAGATACGGTTGCCGTTACAAGCAACGCAGCGCGCGCAGGCGAGCCTGCTGCTAAGCGACATGCGTGATGCCTTGGTCCTGATTCGTAGCGCTTCGCACGTCGAGGCACGCCAACTCGCGGTCAGGCGAGTCGAAGGCGATCTTCGTCTTTACAATGTGCTGCTGAAATCACTGGCGTGCCCCACGTCCAGACCGACTGCCCTCTGAGCCGATGAAATCCTTCACTCCGCGCCAGGCCCTGCTGCTGTCGCTGGCCGCAGCACTGATCACGATTGCGATGAAGGCCGGGGCTTGGTGGCTCACCGGCTCGATCGGCTATTTGTCGGATGCGCTCGAATCCGTGGTGAACCTGGCCGGAGCCGGCTTTGCGCTGTGGATGGTGTCCTATGCGCGACAGCCTGCCGATGACGATCATCAGTACGGTCACGGCAAGGCCGAGTATTTCTCGGCGGCCTTCGAGGGCGGCCTGATCTTCATCGCGGCGTTGATCATCCTGCTCACCGCCGGGGAGCGACTACTGAATCCACAACCGATCGGCGCTCTCGGTGTTGGCACGCTGTTATCGGTCGGCGCAAGCCTGATCAATTTTCTCGTTGCACGCATCCTGCTGCAGGTCGGCCGCGCACACCGCTCACTCGCGCTCGAAGCCGATGCGCGTCACCTGATGGCCGATGTCTGGACCACCGCCGGGGTGGTCAGTGGCGTGGGGCTGGCCGTCGTCGCCGGCTGGAGCTGGCTCGACCCCATCGTTGCGGGTGCGGTCGCGTTGAACATCCTGCGCGAGGGCTGGGAGCTGATGCGGCGCTCGATCGACGGCCTGATGGATCGGGCGCTGTCCGACGCCGAGGTCGCAGCCATCGAACGCGCCCTCAGCGAGGCTTCGCCGCCGGGCTGTTTCCACAGCAAGCTCACCACGCGCGCCGCAGGCGCCATCCACTTTGCCCACGTCGAATTCTGCGTGCCCGGAGAGTGGACCGTGGCCGAGGCTCACGCACTGTGCGACGCTCTCGAGCGCGCGGTGGAGGCAAGCACCGGGGCCCGTCTCGCGGTGCACGTGGAACCGCTCGCATCAAGCCGTCCGCCTGATGCGGTGGCCGATCCAGTCTGAACGCTCTCCACCGCAACATACCGCCCCAATCTCCGAATCCAGCCGATCTCGACCGATGCACCTGCTGATCATCGAAGACGACCGAACCATCGCCGAGAACATCTACGACTACCTCGAGGCGCGCGGCCATCAGTGCGACTACGCCGACTCGATCGCAGCGGCCTCGGCCCAGCTCGCAAGTCGCTCGTTCGACGCCGTGATCCTCGACCGTAACCTGCCCGACGGCGATGGTCTTGCCCTTTTGCGCCGCCTGCGCACCGAGGGCGTTGCAACGCCCATCCTGATGCTCACCGCGCGCGATGCCTTGGAAGAAAAACTGCTCGGCTTTGAGGCGGGTGGTGACGACTACGTGGTGAAACCTTTCGCCCTGCAAGAGCTCGAGGTGCGATTGCTTGCTCTGGCGCGGCGCGGCTCTGCAGGACTGGCCACCCCCTTGTTGCGCTTCGGCGCCCTGGAGTTCAACGGCGCGACCCAAGAACTGCGGCTGCAAGGGCAGACGCTGACCTTGCCTCCAAAGGCCCTGCGCCTGGTGGCCGAACTCCTGTCTCAGCCCAATCGCGTGTTCTCGCGGCGTGAGCTGGAAATCGCCATCTGGGGTCACGAACAGGACAGCAGCGACAATCTGCGCAGCGTTCTGCACACCCTGCGTCGCACACTCGGTGACGACGCTCCCACCCAGGTCGTCAATGTCCATGGTCTCGGCTACAAACTCGTCAGCCGCTGAAGGCGACGCACGCAAGTTTTGGCGGCGCTGGTTGCCGGCCGGCTTGCGCATCCGCATCGCCCTGTCGGTCACCGCGATGCTGCTGATTCTCATCGTCGCGCAGTCACTCGCCTTGGTGATGCTCAACGAAGAGATGGAGAAGGAGTTCATCGACAGCACACTCGATGAACAGCTGCACTACAGCATCGAGCACAGTCGTCGACTCGGCACCTTGATCGGTCCGCGGACACCGAACATGGCGCTTTACCGCTTCGTGCTAGGGGAAACACTGCCCCAGGGACTGAGCGCGACGCTGGCAGCCTTACCCATCGGCAATCATGAAGACTGGTCTGCCGGATATGAGTTGCACGTTGCGGTGCGGGAGGTCGACGGCCAGCGATACGTGCTCGTCTATGACGAGTCCGAGCACAGCGAACGCGAATCGGCCGTGCTCACCACGATCATCCTCGGCAGCCTGATGTTGACCGTGCTGTCCTTCGTTCTCGTTTACGTCATTGCAGCCCGGCTCACGCGTGGGCTGGAAACGCTGGCCGAACGTGTCGAGCGCGAGCGCGACGGTACGCCGTTTGCCCAGGACGGGCTGGACGCCGAGCTGCTGGCCGTGGCGCGTGCTCTGGATCGGGCCGAAGCGCGACAGACGGCCGTGCTCGCGCGCGAGCGCGATTTCAACGCCAACCTCTCTCACGAACTGCGTACCCCACTGGCCGGCATCCGCAGCGATGCAGAAATGCTGCTGACCGACGCGACGCTGTCCGACAATGCTCACCGCCGCGCCGAGCGCATCATCGCCACCACCGACCGAACCACCTCACTCGCCAACAGCCTGCTGCTGCTTGCGCGCGAAGCGCGACCGCAGGCGGTCGAACCCGTCAATCTGAGTGCAGCCGTGCGCCAGACCTGGGCGCGCCTGCAGGCCGCCGGCGCCCTGGACGATGCGCTGACAATGTCCATCGACGCGCAAGCGCAGATCACCGCCGACCCCAGTTTGCTCTCGCTGGTGCTGCACAACCTCCTGGATAACGCCTTGCGCCACGGCGAGGGGCACGCAATCGAGGTGGGCCTGGACGGCCATCAGCTTACCGTGTGCGACCGCGGCCCCGGCTTCGGCGCCGACGACCCGATGCGCAGCTTCGAACGTTTCAGACGCGGCGGGAGCAAACCAGGGCACGGTCTTGGCCTGGCACTGGTCTTCCACATCTGCACGGCCTGCGGATGGACGGTCCTCGCCGCCAATCGACCGGATGGCGGCGCCTGCCTGACGCTCGACTTCGGCCCTGGGGCCCGATCCGTCTAGCGCGATTGCGCCCGGCACTCACCTGCCGCCCTCACACTTTCCTCACATTCGCCTCACGCTTTCCTCACACGCGGCCTCGTAGATTGCGTGGATCCTCCCCGGCTCCACGTCATCATGTCCGAACAGCGTGTTTTTCTCACCTCCCCGGCAACCTCGCCCGCAAACCCTTCGGTCCGAAGCACTTCTGGCTTCGAGTCTCTCCTGGGTGACGTGCGGCGCTGGCGCCCCGAGGTGTCGACCGAAGGCCTGCTGCTTGGTCTCAGCCTTTACTTCACCATCGCCTGCAATGCGCCCTTCTGGCATGCCCTGAGCGCGAGCCGCGGCAGCGACGGAGGCGCGTTCGCGTACGCCATCGCGATCGGTGTCGCGCTGACCGCGTTGCACTTCCTGATCTTCGCGCCACTGCTCAACCGCTTGACCACCAAACCGCTGCTGGGCGCGCTGACGCTCGTCGCCGCCGTTGCAAGCTACTACGCCAGCCAATTCGGTGTGTATTTCGACCCGAGCATGCTGCTCAACGTCGTACGCACCGATGTCGCCGAGGCGCGCGAGCTGCTCACGCCAGGCTTCCTCCTGCATGTTGCCGGGCTGGCTGCGCTGCCTCTCGTCGTCCTGCAGCGTGTGCGCGTGCGCCGGAGCAGGCCCGGACGCGCGCTGATGATGCGCAGTCTGGCCATGGTGATTGCACTGATCGTTACGGCTGCCGCGCTGGGTAGCGTGTCCAAGGACTTCTCGAGCCAGATGCGCAACCACAAGGAGCTGCGCTACCTCGTCACGCCCGCCGCGCCCCTGTGGTCGCTTGCGCGAGTCCTCACCCGCAACGCGCAGGCAGCCAATCTGCCGCGCCAGGCAGTGGGCACCGATGCCCGTCTGGGCGCAAGCTGGGCCACGGCAAAGAAACCGACGCTGTTCGTCATGGTGGTCGGCGAGACGGCACGCGCCGCCAACTGGGGGCTGAATCGCACGGCAGGACAAACGCCTGTCCACGACACCACGCCCGAACTCGCCAACCGGGCGGTCATCAACTTCCCCGACGTGAGCAGCTGCGGTACCAACACCGAGGTGTCGGTGCCCTGCATGTTCTCCGCCCTGGGTCGACGCAACTACGATGAAGACGCGATCCGCAACAGCGAATCCTTGCTGAACCTCCTTCAGCATGCGGGCTTGCGCGTGGTGTGGAATGACAACCAGTCCGGCTGCAAAGGGGTGTGCACCGGGGTCGAAACCCTGCGCCCGGACCCCGCCCTCCTCCCCGAACTGTGCCAGGGCGAGCGCTGTCTCGACGAAGCGTTGATCGAGAGCAGCCGTGCCTTGCTGCGTGACGGCAAGGGCAACCTGGTGCTCGTCCTGCATCAGCTCGGCAACCATGGTCCTGCATATTTTCGCCGCTACCCGGACAGTTTCCGGCGTTTCACCCCGACCTGCGATGAAGAAGACTTGTCGAAATGCACGCGCGAACAGGTCATCAACAGCTACGACAACGCCCTGCTGTACACCGACCATGTGCTGGGGCGCACTGTCGATCTGCTGAAGGAATTCGAGCCGCAATACGACACCGCGATGCTCTATGTGTCGGATCACGGTGAATCCTTGGGCGAGAACGGCCTGTATCTGCATGGCCTGCCTTACTCGATTGCACCTGAAGAACAAACTCGCGTGCCAATGGTGATGTGGTTCTCTCAGGGTTTTGCGGCACGTCGCCAGCTTGATCTCGCCTGCCTGCGCCAAGAGGCCGATAAGCCGGCCACACACGACCAGCTCTTCTCCACGGTGCTCGGCTTGCTCGACATCGATACGAAGCTTAGAGACGACAGTCTCGACCTGAGCACGGCCTGCAGGAGCTGATGGCCATGACGACAAGAGAACTGTCTGTCCCTTTGTCCACCTCGGAACTGGACGACTCACGTAAATGGCTTGCCTGGCAGCTCTTGCTGCTCATCCTGGCTGCACTGCTGCTGTTTGTCGTGTTCGAAGGCTCCGACCTTGATCGGCAGCTCGCGCGGGCCCTGTTTGACGCGGAGCAAAATGTGTTTCCGCTACGTCGTGTGTGGCTGCTGGATGCCATCCTGCACAAAGGGGCCAAACAGGTCACCTACCTCCTGGTGGCCGCTTGCCTGTATGTGTGTTGGCAAAGCTGGAAGGGGCGACTGAGCTGGCTGCCGCCACGCAACGCGCTGTTGGCGGCACTGGGGATGATCGCCATTCCGCTCGCGACCGCAACCGTCAAGATGTTCACCGACCGCTATTGTCCTTGGGACATCATCGAGTTCGGCGGCTTTGCCCCTTACCTGCACTTGTTCGAAGCCGCCCCCCCAGGCATCAAGGCCGGACAATGCTTTCCCGCCGGTCATGCGTCGACGGGCTTCCTGTGGATCGTGTGGGCCGTTGCTTTACGACCGGCCGGCAAGCGCGCCACACGGCGCGCCCTGATTGCTGCGTTACTCGCAGGCGGCGTTCTGGGAACGGCGCGTATGCTGCAGGGGGCGCACTTCCTGTCTCACACGCTGTGGACGCTCTGGTTGGCCTGGGCCTTGAGTGTGACGCTTGCGTTCATCCTACGCGCAGACCTCCGGTTGTCACGCTGACGCTCTGGCTGCGCGGCCCAGATGGAGTGTCATCACGCAACCGGTCTGCTGCGGAGTTTGCACCTCGAGCCGTCCTTCGTGGAGACGCGCCACCCGATCGGCCAGCATCAAGCCCAGCCCCATGTGGCCAGCGTAGTCCCGCATGGCGAGGGCCCGGTTCAGTTGCTCAATGCGGTCGGGCGCGATCCCGGTGCCGTCGTCCACGATCGTGATCGAGGCATTCGGCGCATCGGTGACCTGCAGACGAATGGTCGATGCCTGATGCCGCACGGAATTCTCCATCAGATTCATGAGCGCAGCCGCAATCAGGTCGGGATCCCCGTCCAGCCACTCAGCGCCTTCGACACGAAGCTGCAGATTGCTAAAACCCAGCGCAGCGGCCAAGTCCGCTACGCGAAAGCGCTGCAGCTGAGGCTCGGAGCCACTCCGAAACAAGGCCAGCAGCGCCGTCACAACCCGCTGCAGCCGGCCGGCAGCCAGCCGCGCCTGGGCCAGTCGGGGCTGAATCAATGGAGGGGCTTCCCGCTCTGCCACTGCGAGCTGTGCGTCCAGCCCAGCCAGCGGCGTGCGCAAGGCATGTGCAGCATGGGCTGAGAAGGCCCGTTCGTTGCCCACGCGCAGGGCAAGACGTGTGGCGAGATGTTCGATCGCATCGCGGACCGGCTGCAGTTCCGCATGGCTTGCCGGCGGAAGGCTCGACCCAGGCGCCAGCGGATCGTAGTGATGAATCGACGCGGAGAACGAACTCAGTGGTTCCAGTTCTCGACGCAGCCTGTTTCGCGTCCAGAGCATCACCAGCAGACCGATGCAGAGCGCGGTGGCGGCCGTGTATTCAGCCGCCTCGAAGGCGGCCTCCTGGCGTTCTGCGGTGTCTTGCCCGACGTGCATCACACGCCCCGGCGAGCCGGGAAGTTGCAGGGTGAAGACACGCCATGCTCCGGACGCGTCGTCGCTCAGCCCCAATGTGTTCGGCCCGGCCAGCGCCGCGTCCGGAGCACGATGTGAGCGCAGCACCACTTTTCCGGCGGCGTTCGTGATCTGCCAGATCAGCTGTTCATCGTGCGCTGCAGCCGGCAAGGTGCGTACCTCTTCGTCATCGAATCGGAGTCCCGCCGCATCATAGGCCAGCAGTCCGGCGACGATTTGCGCAGACTCGATGAGTGTCTCGTCCAGCAATTCCTCAATTTCATGATCGATCACCCACCACAGGGAGACCAGAATGGCGAACGACCACACCCCCCAGCCCGTCAGGAGGCTGCGCGAAAGCCGGTGCCTCAGCGAAACGGGACTCGTCATGCCGGGATTCGGTAACCCAGGCCCCGCACCGTCTCGATAAGGCCGGGCGAGAGTTTCCGCCTTAAGCGGCTGACGTGCACTTCAAGGGTGTTGCTGCTGCTTTCGCCATCGAAACCGTTTACCAGGGCGTCCAGATCGCCCTTCGAGACGATGCGTCCGCCACGGCGCGCGAGGGACTCGAGCACGGCCCACTCACGCGCAGTCAGTGTCACCCGTTGGCCCGAAAGACGGACTTCGTGGCGCGTCAGATCGATCTGCACCTCACCAAAGCACAACAGCCTGGATGCTTCGCCGCTGAGGCGCCGGGCCAAGGCACGAATGCGGGCTGACAGCTCTTCCGGGGCGAAGGGCTTGACGAGGTAATCATCGGCGCCGCTATCCAGCCCCTGAATGCGATCGGACAGTCGGTCGCGCGCGGTCAACATGATGGCAGGCGTGCCCTGGCCTTTGGCTCGCAATCCCGAAAGCCAATCCACGCCAGAGCCGTCAGGTAGATTCCAGTCGACCAGCAGAAGATCAAAGGGCTCGCGCTCCGCCGCCCGGGCACCCGAAAGCGTCGACAACCAATCGACAACATGGCCTTCGCTGCGCAGAAAGTCGCGCAGCGCCTCACCCAGAATGGCGTCGTCTTCCAGAAGCAACACCCTCATCGCAACTCTTGACCTCGTTGCTTCGGGCGCTTGAAGCCAGTGATCATCGCACCGACGAGATTCACCCCTTCCAGTCGCCCCATGATGATTGCCGCAGCAGCGTGCAAGCCTGCCAGCCCGATCAGGACCGACGCCAGAATCTCGTGGAGTTCCTGCAGCCACTCCTCGCCCCAGAACATGTCCGTGGTCTGGAGAAAGCCGCTCAAACCCAGCGCAAGCACCGTCCCCATCAGGGCAAGCATCATCACCGCCCCGAAAGGGTTGTGTCCGGGATGAAACGCCGGTTTGCCCGCCCTCAGGGCAGCCAGATGCGCACTCAGCCGCGCCGGTGTCGGAAAAAAGCTGGCAAAGCGGGCATGCTCGGTACCGATGAAGCCCCATATGACCCGGGCCGCAATCAGGCCAGAGGCGATGTAACCGAACCACTGGTGAAGCGTCTCACCGTCGTCAATGAGGAAATAATTGATCAGCACGCAACTCACCAGACTCCAGTGAAAGATGCGCACGAAGGGATCCCAGACGCGTACCGAAAGCGTTTGTGAGCTGGGTTGCATGTACGGCCTCCCGATTGGCCCGCGGCAACAGCCTGGCGCTCTCGCCGCGGGCTCGCGTCAGATTAAGACTTGCGCTCGATCTCGGCACCCGTAGCCGGATCGAAGTAGATCTCTACCTTCTTGCCGTCTTTGTCGAAGCCATAGATCTCGTAGCACTTGCCCTTGGAAACCTTGAAGGTCTTGATCTGATAGCCCTGGGCTTCGACCTTTGCCTTGAAGTCGGACTCCTTCATCCATTTTTCTTCGGGAACATTGCAGCTGGGGCCGGCAAAAGCCGAGGCGGAAGCGATCGTGGCGATGAGGGCGATGAGAATGCGGTTCATGAGGACTCCTGGGTCAGATTGGATAAGGTTCCGGCCGGGAACGCGAATCCAACTTAACCTGCGCAAACTTAAGCCCAGCTGAATCGGCTGGCCGGTAGCATCCTTGGCATCCCTTCCCTTTAGCCGCGCAATCGCGTACAGAGTGGAGCGATGTGCTCGCGGCAATGTGCGAAGCCGGTGTCGGGCGCACGCGCCGGCGCAGAGGCTGAAACCCCAAAAGCGACAAGGCCCCGGGGTTTGTCTCCCCCGGGGCTTCGTCTTCCCTTTGACGACCAGCGTCATGAACCTATAGGCAGCGGCTTTATACGTTTGGGCCCGCCTGACCCACACGATCAACAAATATAAACAGCACGGCTACACGCAGCATCCCTTTGACTGACTGATGCTGCCATGCCCACAAGTTCGAAGCGGATGCCCGCTTCGAGCCTGGCGTCCGCGCCCACCGCCCCGCTTTCTCCGCCCCCTCCTGTCACCCGGCCCGTCACTTCGGCCAGCTCTCGTCGTGTTCGCTCGACTGATGGCGTGGCAACACTCATCGAGACCGCTTGCGCCCGACGTGAAGCGCAGGCATTGGCTCAAGCGTTATCGCCGCTGTTTCCTGACGAATCGCCGTGGGCAGCGCTGGACGACATCCCGACGGACAAGGCGCGGCGGCACGGACCAGCGCTCAGCGCGGTTGCAGCATCGGTTGCGGACTATCGGGAAGCGCTTACCGCCACCGCTGGCAGTCTTGAGGGCTGGCTCGATGCGAGCGAGGAGGACATCCGTGAGTTGGCACTTCGCTTTGCGAAGCATCAGTTGCCCGGTGTGCAGAAGCTCGCCTGGGCGGAAGGCCTGCTTGGATGCGAGATTCCTGGTGAAACGTTGATGACGAAAATGGCCCGCCTCGGAGACGCCCGCTTCTGGCGCCGGGCCATTCGCACGATCCTGCTTCGGGAGCGCGAACACTTTTATCTGCGCCTGCGCTTGGTGGGCAAAGCGGCAGAACGCTACGTGTCGGATTCACAGCTCGCAACCCGGCTTGCGCAGCTCAAGCGACAAGCCGCGTGGATGAAAGAGACGGTGCTCGTGCCGCGCTACCTGAGTCCTGATGTGCAGGGCGAGTTGCTCACCTTGGCAGCAGTTGCCGGGGATGCCCGCACCCGCTTCGCGAAGACTTACGCATTCATCAAAGCCATGGAGGCAATTGCGACCGAACGGGGACTTGCATCGGCGATGGTCACGCTGACCGCCTTGCCGGAATGGCACCCGAACCCGAGCCACGGGGACAACACCTGGAAGTGCGGTGCCAGTTCTCCCAGCTCGAACTGCCAGATCCGGGTCACAAAGAGATCACGAGGCGTTGCCTGGACATTCATCGTGGGATGGCCCTATAGAAAAAAGCCCGGCATCGTTAAATGCCAGGCTTGACTTACTCAGTCAGAGTGAGGCCATGGCCTCACTTTTGCACTTCGCTTGTTACGGAGCAGGGAACGACAGGTTAGCCATCACAGCCAGGTCAGCCAGGTCGTAGGTACCGGCCAGCTTGACCACGAGGTCAGTCGCTTCAAAGTTGCCGTTGGCGGCTGTACCAGCTTCATCTTCGATGAAGAGGTAGGTCGCGCCGTCAAACTGGAACACAACCGCATTGTCAGTCATCGCCGAGACCGTGTTCAGCGCAGCACCAATGCTGGCCGGCGCGGTAGCGAAGGTCTTGGTGACGAACTCAGTCGCAGTGGTCGTCAAGCCAGCCAGATTCAGCGTGAACGTGTCAGACGTTGCTGCGAAATCGGTGCCAGCATCGTTCAACGACAGGCTCAGACCGGTGATGGTGTCCATCTTGGTCAGGCTGGAGGAGCCAGCTTGCGATTTGATGGTGATGTCGTCAATGCCGGCACCCACGGTCACAGCTTCCTTGTTGGCCAATGCACCAACGAAAGTCAGGCCATCAAAGGCTGCGCCATCGACGTCCGTGCCTGCCAGGCCTGCGGTGTTGATGGTGACCAGCTTGCCACCACCCGTCACATTTGCCGAACCCGTGCCGGAGATGGTCAGGCTGGTCAGGGTAGGGTTTTCGGTGGTCACATTGACAGTGACTGCCGCCACGTAATCCGTGTCACCAGCGGCATTGACACCACTGGTCAGGGTCACAGCAGCCGTATCGAGGTCACCCGTCACAGTTGCCGTCACGTTGGCTTTGGCTGCTGCAGCATCCACGGTCAGAGCAGCGGATTTGGCGAACAGATCGAGCGTGCCAGTAGCCAGGCTGGTGATGTTCAGGGCAGCGGCGGCATTGTTGGTGTCAGTTGCTGCGTCATCGTAGCCGGCCGTGGTAGCGGTCAGGTCGCCGTTGCCGGAAACGATCGCTTGAGCGGCGCTGACGTTTTCAACGAAGCTGGCTGCACCGTTGAAGATGATCTTGGTGAAATTACCCAGTTCAGCTGCATCAACGGCCGTACCCGTACCAACGGTATCTTCAAACTGCAGGTATTCAAAGCTGTTCAGGTCTTGCAGGCGGACGTAGTCGCCGGAATCCAGAACAGGCGATGCCGCACCAATGACGATGGTGTCGTTGCCGTCGCCACCATTCAGGATATCACTGTCGGTCAGGGCACGGTAGTCGCCTTCAGCAGAAGTGGTCACGTGAACGATGTCGTCACCTGCACCAGCCGTCACGGTCGTGGCCACGGCGTTGATGGTGATGTCGTCATTGCCGGCACCAGCGTCAACCGTCACGGCGAAACCAGTTTTAGCGTTAGCGCTAGCCGTCACCACAATGGTGTCGTCGCCAGCGCCAGTCACCACGGATGCGGTCTTGTTGTTCGCGGTTGCGCTGTAGGACAGGGTCACGTCGTCGTCACCACCCGCAGTGGTCACGGACAGGACATCCGTGTCGCCAGCAAAGGTGATGGCGCCGGTGGAACCAGCGGCGTTCAGGGTGTTGACCGGCTTGGCAACAGCCGTAGCATCATTCTCGGTCACGGTAACAGTCGCGTCGATCGCGGTGTTGACGGTCACGGTCTGCTCGTCGACACCGGCTTCGACGTTGATGGTCAGCGTCTGGGTGGCCGGGTCGTTGGTGCCAGCAGCCAGGGTGCCGGTCACAGTAACGGCGTTCAGGTCAACACCAGAAGCGTTCAGGATGATGTCGTTGCCGTTGGCTAGGTCGGCATCGGCGGCAGCGTCCAGCGCAACGGTCACAGTGGCAGCGGCGGCTGCAGCAGCAACGTTCAGCGTGCCGTTGGTTTCACCGCGGAAGCCAGCGGTCGTGGTCGCCAGCAGCTTGGAGACATCGCCTTCGCCACCAATTTGCCAGATTTGGGTTGCTTCTGCACCCAGCTTGGAGGCATCCACATTGGCAGCCGAATTGGCATCGGTGTTATTGATGTTAATGATTTCGACGTTCTTGATGGTACCTTGAATAACACCATTGAAGTCTTCAACAGCGCCATCGGCCTTGACTTCGATGTTCAGGGTGTCGGTACCAGCGCCACCGTCGATGGAGTCGACAGAGTTCAGGGTGGTCACGTCAGCACCGGTCACGCTGTTGAAAGCGTAGGCGTTGATCGTGTCGTTGCCGGAGGTACCGGTGATGGTATCCAGACCTTGAGTGAGCGTAATAGCGTGGCACTCACCAATCCCTTTGTAAGTCAAAGACTTACGCGCGTTTTGAAGCCCTCGAAGCGCCCACTTCGGACCAGTTTCCTACCGCAAAAGGAATATTTTCAGCCTTAACGGATATTTCATTTTTCTTTTCAAAGATTTAGCCGCACTTCCTACCTATATAGACGCAATTTAAAGCCAATCCGACGTACCAACTTCCTACCAACCACAGCCATCAAGTAAAAAAGCCACCCGATATGTCTCATCAGGTGGCCTTTGTGCCTTTTTGGATAAAGGTGACGTGCGTCACCCAACCGGTAGGTCAGGTCGTTTCTTATGCAATCAACGCATCGGCGGCCTGCAAAAACCCGGCATCCACGATCCCCACCAGATCAACCGCGCCGTCCAGGGTCACGAATGCGTCAAAGGTTTCGCCATCCGCAATTTCAGTCCACAAGCCGTCATTGTCATCGTCGCGAAATACGCTGAAATCGAGTTCGCCGTTCCACTGGGTCTTCGTCTTGAGAATCAGGCTGTCGCCGTTGACTTCCACCACTTGGAGGGTCTCGTTCGCGTCGATGCGGTCTACCTTCCATCCGCGACGCCCCAGCTCCATCATTCCTGTGATGACATCGCCTTCGATGACAAAGTCACCGGTGGCGGCACTGCCGTCTGCCAGACTGAACTTGTAGGTCTCCAACGTACGCTGGTTCGTGCCGGTCAACACTTCCACTTCGAAGTCTTTCTGGAAGACGCCGTCTTGGTTGACATCGGTGTAAACACTGGTCTCCACTTTGCCGAATTTGGTCTCGGTCTGGGTCACGTCCAAGCCGTCAAACGACCACGTCTCGTTCCAGCCGATGCGCTCAGCTTCAATGCGACCGTTTTCTACCTCGTAGACAGCGGTTACCACGCCATTGGCGTCGATATCAAATTGGTAGCCTTCTTCGCCGTACAGGTTGGCATCGGGTTGGGTGGTGTCACCACCCCAGCTGTCGTGACCGTCGTTGTGATCGCCATCTCGATCGCCGTCATGATCGTCATCGCGACCGGAGCCCGAAGGCGTGCCGTCGTAGGTCTTACCGGTTTTGAAAAACAGGCCATCGCCATCGACATCGGAGTAAGTAGTGGTCTCCAGGCGGCCATCGTCCCACTCGGTCTTGATGACATTGGTGCCGTCAAACGACCACGTTTCATCACTGTCCATGCGCTCGAATTTCACGCGTCCACGCTCTACTTCATAAACAGCCACCACAGTGCTGCCGCTGAGGCTGAATTGGTAACCTTTGGATGAATCGCTCATCGTGTAACTCCTATGAAGTGCCGTCAAATTGGTTGATGGTTCCACTATACGCAGCCAGCCTTAACGGAACATGAACAGAATCCCACATCTGGCCCCCCTGGCATGGCTCTGATGTCCATCGCCTTACGATGAATTTTGCGCCTTCAGGATCACCCCTATCGCACCGTCGTCCCGCGTCACGAATTCGATGCCGGCCAGGGTCAGGGCCTTGGCCACCTTGTTGAGCGTGGAGCCTCGGCTGTCGGCCAGCGCCCCTTCCATGCGCAGCAGCGCTGACATCGAGATGCCCGAGGCCTTAAGCAGGTCCTCTCGGCTCCAGCCCAGCATCGCGCGTGCAGCACGGATCTGTCTTCCGTCGATCATGGTCGGCTCCTTCTTTTTTGCTCGGTCTTGGCAGGTGAATATTTCTGTTTTATTAGACTCTTTTTATTTCCTTTCCGGCGCATTGTATCGTAGCATGACCCTCAATAGATAGAGGAGCATGACGATGCCAGCACAAGTGTTGACGACCGAATTCCTGGCGACACTGCCACGTCGCGAGCCTGCCTCGGGGGCCGTGAGTTACTTCGATACGGAGATCAAGGGCTTCTTGCTGGAGCATCGCGCCAGTGGCGGCGCGACCTTCTACTTCCGCTACCGCGATGCGGCCGGCAAGGTGCGGCTGAACCGGATTGGCCGGGCCGATGAGATTTCGGTGTCGGACGCCCGGGCCAAGGCGCACAAGATGAAGCAGATGGTCACCGAGGGTGGCGACCCGAAGGTGGAGAGCCACCGCTTCAAGGATGTGCCGACCTTTGGGGATTTTGTCGCTGAGCGCTATCTGCCCTACGCCAAGACGAGGAAGCGCAGCTGGGAGACGGACGAGACGATGCTGCGCAATCACCTGCTGCCGGTATTTGCCGATTTCCGGATGAACCGCATCACCCGCTCGGATGTGGTGGCCTTCCACCACGCGGTGTTCGAGAAGGGTTACGCGGCCGGGACCTGCAACCGGATGATCGTGCTGATGAAGTTCATCTACAACTGCGCGATCCGCTGGGACATCCTGCCACCCAAGAGCAACCCCTGCGATGGCGTGGAGCCCTTTGAGGATCAGGGGGCGCGGGAGCGGTATCTGAGCACCGTGGAGGTGCAGCGGCTGTTTGACGAGCTGGACACCAACCGCAATGTGCAGGTGGGTCAGGTGATCCGGTTGCTGCTCTACACCGGTGCCCGCAAGCGGGAGATTCTGGACGCCCGATGGGACGAGATCGATTTCAACCGCCGGATGCTGACGGTGCCGGCGGCGCGCTCGAAGTCGAAGAAGGTGCATTACATCCCGCTGTCGGATGCAGCGGTGGAGTTGCTGCAGGCACTGCCCCGGCAGGACGACATCCCCTGGGTGTTCTTCAACCCCAAGACCAAGAAGCCACCGGTGTCGATCTTCTACGCCTGGGACTCGATCCGGAAGAGGGTGGGCTTGGGCGAGGTACGGTTGCATGACCTGCGCCATAGCTACGCAAGCTTCCTGGTCAATGCCGGGCGGTCGCTCTACGAGGCGCAAAAGCTCCTCGGCCACCACGATCCGAAGGTAACGATGCGCTACGCGCACCTGTCGCCGCAGGCGATGCTGGAGGCGGTCAATGTGGTGGGGAATGTCGTGGGGCGGCGGCCGGTGGCGGCGGCGAGTCAGGGGCAGGTCGGTGTGGCGACTGCGATGGCGTGATCAGCGCAACGCGTTCAACCTACTTTCAGCTTTGGCCCAGGGCAAGCGACGCTTGCCCTCCTTCATTTTGTTGAGCGCAACAAAAGCATCATCCACCGAAATCAATCGATTTTTCACCATGGCGCACAGCAGGCCAATGGTGCCCATCACGACAACCTGCTCCTCTTCAGCAACAATCCGAAGGTTGGCATCGCCCGTCAGCAACGTACAGGACTCCTGTTTCGCCAACGCCAGCGCCAAGTAGTCGTTGTGACTGGGCTTGGCGCCGTTCTTGGCGGGCAGCGTGCCGTTGTACTGACTGGGCAACTTTTCAGCGTATTTCACGAAGTCGCCACTGACCCCCATGATCTGCAGGCCCAGCTGCTCGAGCCCGGGACTGCCCTCTTCAATCTCTTCGTAGTACAGCAGATCAGGGATGCCGAACTGCATCGGAAGCCGGAATAGCGTCTCCATCAACGCCCCGGCTTCCATGTCGATCAAGATGTTGGCATCACTGATAAGCAACCGCATCCGACGACTCCAGCTGGCGTTCTTTGTGGAAGCGCATCATCGGGATGCCCAAGAGTTCTGCAGCCTTCCCTTCCGAGATGTACTGCTCGGCCAACGCCCGGTAGACCAACTGATCGAAAAGACGTGGATGCTCCTGTGGCAACTGGTCACCCGGCTCGTTCTTACGCCAGCCTTTGGCAGAAAAGCGCTTGACCATCGACAGGTGGAATGAGTCGGTGATCACGCCACACTGCTTGGCCCGCTGCAGCCATCCGGCCATAGACAGCCCGAACTCGTGCTTGAGCACGTAGAGCTCTTGCCATTCCAGCGCGTGACGCTGTTGCCCCAACAGGTGAAGTACAGCTACACGCGGTGCCAGGAAAGCGCCGGCAAAACGGTCACAGGCTTTCTCTTCATCCAGACCCTCAGCCAGCCGCCCCTCCAGGAGCAAATGTCCCAGCTCGTGTGCCAAGGTGAAACGCTGCCGATCACCAGGCCAGAGTTTGGACACGGCCACCACGGGATACTCTCGACCATCGTCGGTACGCGCCTTGGCGGTCAATCCCGAGAACTTGGGGTTGTCTTCGTCAACCACGATGACCAGCAAACCAACCGCTTCGAGGGTGTCAGTGAGATCAGCGATGGGGTTCATACCCAGTTGCCAGGCATTGCGCACCCGATCCGAGAAGGCCTCGATCTCATCGAGCGACTCGATGCGATCAGGTAGGCCTTCGGGCGGTGCGAACGCCAGTAGGGGCGATTCCGGAAAGGCACCGAGCAACTCGACACGCTTTTCCACCAACTCCACTACTTTAAGCTTGAGGGCATCCTGCGCCGTCTTGCCAAAGGAGGAGAGTTTGCGGAACTCCGGCTGGAGCAGCTCTACCGTGTGCGTGCGGAAAAAATACTCAGTGCGGATGCCGCAGGCACGCGCCAGCTTGAGCAGCTGCGACGAGGATGGCGTCAGCAGGCCCTTCTCGTACTTCTGGATGGCGGTGTGCGATACACCGACTTTTTCGCCCAAAGCACCCAGCGTCAGACCTGCCGCCAGTCGTGCTTGACGAATGCGATCTGCAATCATGACGCCTCCTTGGGTTTGGTTTAAATGAACGAATATCATAACAAATTTTTAAACCCACGAGAAGCCCCAAACGCAAAAATCCCCCGACCCCACCGCCAGCAAAGGCAGTGAGATCGGGGGATGATCGTCGTTTCAGGTTGTCGTGCCGGGCAGCACCAGTCACCGAGCCGGCCCACGCCACTTGTCGAAGCTGCGCGCCCCGGTGTAGCCCAGGTAGCCGGCACCGAAGAGCCACCACAGGCTCTCGGGCACCGCGCCCAGCAGCTTGTTCAGGTTCTCGGCCGCCTGGAAGACGTGCATGGGCCACCAGATGCCGATGATGGCGCCCATCACGCACAGCAGGATCACGCCGTAGATCACGTACAGGAAGGTCGGCCGTGCCCGGCTGGTCCAGGGGTCGGCCGAGTTGGCTTCCGCCAGGATCGCCGAGAGACTGGTCTGCATCTCCTGTAGCGCCAGTTGCCCTTCGGCTTGCAGCAGCGCGAGCTTGGCTTTTTCGCGCTCGGATGGATCTGGTATCCGGCGGTCGATGAGTCGGCTGCCGGCTTCCAGCAGGCCCGGGGCCAAGGTGGTGAGGATCGGGGTCATACCGTGCCCTCCACGAATTCGGCCATCCGGTTCATCCAGCCGGCAGCGAACGCCGACTGCTTCGGATCGTTGGTGATCAGCCGTCCGAGGTGGCGCAGGCGCTGTCCCAACACCTTGCCGTAGAGCACACCTTGGTCGGCGGCAGCCAGTGCAGCTCGGGTCTTGGGCCCGATGACGCCATCGGCCGTGACACCGAGCGCCGACTGCAGCCACTGCACCGCCCACTTCGGTCCGGAATGCACACCGGCATCGACCAGCAGATGCAGCAGCGCCGGATGCGTGATGGCTTCGAACCCGGGGCCGGTGATGTACTGCTGGCGGTAGATGGCGCGGGCTTCGGTTTCCGTCAGCGCCTGCACTTCAGCAGCCGTGGCCGGGCGACCGAGCTTACGCCAGCTGCCCAGCGTCTGCGCGGTGATGCCGAAGTTTGTCGGCCCGCCTCGGTCGGCCGGGTGATTCACATAGCCGCCTTCGCGGCGAAGGATGTCATCCAGAATCTGTTCGATGGCGTTCATGGCCGCTCCTTGCTGGTGGAATTACCCAAGCGCGTCTGTGCCCAGCGCTCCAGTTGATAGATAGCCTGGCTGCCCATGTGGCCGGAGATACCGACCAGGGCGGCAGTAACCAAGGGATTGAACTGTGCAGCCTCACACAGCCAGAAGGTGATGAGACCGGCAAACGCCGAGGTGGCGATCTCGCCGATGAGCTCGACCACGTTGAAGGCGCGGGTCTCGCCGGACTTCACCTTGCGGTAGAAATTGACCAGGCCACCCCAGGCGGCCAGACCGGTCACCCACAGATAGGTGATCAGGCCGTAGGTCGAAGGATCTTTGTCAGGGGTCACGGTGGTTGTCTCCTTACTTGTTGGGTTCGGTGGCGGCGTCGGTCACCGGGGCCGGTGAGGCAGTCAAGCGCTCGCACTCGACCTGCGTCGTGTAGCCCTGGGGGCCCAGGCGGTGCTCGACCCGCTTGATGCGCCAGTCGGTTGGGATGCCTGGGCGCAGAGAGAGCGACAGCCGTCCCTCTGCGGCTAGCCTCGGATCACCGGGTAGGCTGAACGAGAGTTCGCCCTGCCCCCGCTCCCCGGTGTTCTTGCGGGTAGCAGCCGCTGCCTTGGCTTCCGCCTCGGTGGCGTGGACGTAGCGGATTTCCTCGAACGGAGGCGATCCGGTAGTCACTTCCCGGCGCTCACCTTTCTCGAAGTCCCACCAATACGCCTTGGTGCCCCCGGTGGCCGTGGTCGGCGGCTGTTGCGTGTCGCGGTCCTTGGTGGAGCCGCTGCCTCCGGGTTTGCGCGCTGAGTGTCGGTAGCGCCATTCGGCGACAGCACTGGATCTGAGGTTGATCGTCGGCATCACCTGGCCGGTGATGGTCTTGATCGCCCCCTGCTTGGCCAGCACCAAAAACCCGGCCACGGGTTTGGCCACGGCATCGTGCTTGGTAGCGAGGCGCGTGAGCAGCGCCATGTCCGATTCCTCAGTCTGGTCCAGATGCGGGATGGGGATGGCACCCAGCTCAGGATCGATCTTGGCCTGATAGCGGTGCTCGGCAGCGATAGCCTCGACCAGTTGGCCAAGCGTCGTCGCATCCCAGGAGCGGGTCTTGGGACTACGAAACGGCCCCACCATATCGGCGGCCTTGGCCGACACGGTCAGCGTGGCCGGTGGCGAGCGGATCTCCACCTCATCGACAATGAAACGCCCCAAGGACACCAGCCGGGTTTCGGCATAGCCCAGCGACACGGTGAGCACCGTGCCGATGCGCGGCAGTTCGGCAATCGCACCGTCCTCACGGCGGCGATCATCGAGGGTCAGCTTCAGCTCATCAGACTGGATGCCGGCTTCGTCAGTGACCACCAGTTCGATCAGCCGGTCGCGGATGGCGGCGGTGATCAAATGCGCGTCAAACCTCTCCGTTCACGGGGAGGAAGGATAGCGCGTTCGCCGCAGGCGAACTGGGGGCTTGAAATCGGGATTGGATGTGTGAGCCTGATCGCATGAGTGAGGAATCGGACTTCCATCGTGCGTACCGGTACCGGCTGCGGAGTAACCGCAAGGCCGAGGCGGTGCTGCGGCGCTGGGCGGGATGTAGCCGCAAGGTGTGGAACCTCGCTCTGGCCGAGCAGCAGGCCCGGCGCGAGCGGGGTGAGAAGTATGCCGGTTACGTGACCATGGCCAAGTGGGTCACCGCCTGGCGCAAGGCCACTGAGACGACCTATCTCGCCGAGGTGCCTGTGCACGTGCTGCAGAACGTGGTGCGTGCGCTCGATGGCGCCTTCCAGCGCTTTTTCAGGAAGGAAGGCGGCTACCCGAAGTTCAAGGGCCGGGGCGACCTGATCGGTCTGCGCGAGACCGATGTGAAGTGCTTTGCGGTGGACGCGGCCAACGGTCGAGTGCGCTTTCCCAAGGTAGGTTGGTTGCGCTACCGGGCGAGCCGCCCGATCGAGGGGCTTCCGATCACGGCCACGCTGCGCGCCGAGGCCGAAGGCTGGTACGTGTCGATCGCCTGTGCGTTCGACCCCAAGGCACTCGAGCGCGGCCCGAAGGCCTGCGGCATCGATCGCGGGGTAGCGAACTTCGCCGCCTTCGACTCCGGGCAGCGGATCGCGCCGCTCGATGCGCACAAGCGTGCCGTCCAGCGCTTGCGTCGCTATCAGAGAGGGGTGGCTCGCAAGCTCGAAGCGGCCAAGGTCGCCGCTGGCATCCCGAAGAACAAGCCCTTCCCGAAGGGGTTCCGGCTGCAGCCCTCGAACCGACTTCGCAAGGCACAGGCCCGGGTGGCGAAGATCCACCAGGGGATCGCCCGCCAACGCGCGGACTTCCTGCACAAGCTCTCGACGCAGATCGCCCGCGATCACGCGCTCGTGTGCCTGGAGGATCTGAGGGTTCGATCGATGAGCGCGTCGGCCGCAGGCACGCAGGAGGCGCCCGGCAAGCGGGTGCGTCAGAAGGCGGGCCTGAACCGCTCGATCCTCGATCAGGGCTGGTCGATGTTCAAGGACCAGCTCGCGTACAAGCTCGAATGGCGCGGTGGCGAGCTCGTGCTCGTCCATCCCGCTTACACCTCGCAGCGCTGTCACGCCTGCGGCCACACCCATGCGGACAATCGCAAGGGCGAAGTCTTTCGGTGTCGGTCCTGTGGCCACACCGACCACGCGGACGTCAATGCCGCGAAGAACATTCTGGCCGCGGGACACGCGGTTCTGGCCGGCGACGGCCACGCGCTCGTGGAGGGACAGGTGCAGTCAGACTGCCCGGTGAAACGAGAACCCACCGAAGGGCGACGCCGTGCGGCCTAGCCCAGCAGGAATCCCCGCCCTTCCCGCTGCGCGGCGAGCGAAGCGAGAGGGCGGGGAGGATGTCAAGCTGACCTTGTTGGCCGCTCAGCTTTCCGGCTGCGCCGTTGTCGCGGTGGCAGATGCGGTGGTGACGGTCGGGGCCGCAGCCGTGAGCGTCACGGCAACGGTCGTGGAGACGACGGTCGATGTTGCCGCCGCAGGTGTCGATGCGGTGGTGGGCGACGACGATGAGGACTGAGAAGCGGGCTCAGTTGCGCCGCAAAGAACCCAGCAGCGCAAGTGCTTGCTTCTCTGTTCCGTACACCAGGTGCAAAAGCAGCATGACCGGCTTCGGTATGTCGCGTCCGCTCTCGTAGCGCGAGCCACCCGACTGGGTGACGTCGATACGACTCCAAAACTCACTTTGGTTCAAGCGTAATTTCAGACGCATTGCTTTCGCATCGGCGCCGGTCTTGAAGCGGAGAGCGGGACGTTTGACTGGTTTAGCAGGAGCGTTGGCGTTGAGCACGGAGATTGCCTCGATTCGTTTGTAGAATAACGATAGAGCATAAATCAGCCGCTGTCAGGTTTTGCTTGAGGCGATCCCGCCACCGAGATCACGTTCAGGTGGCGGGCGAAGCCATCAGTTCTTGCTGACGGTCGAGACCGAGTCAACGAAGGCACCGCTCAACCCCAACTACCCAAACATGTCCACTTCTTAGCAAACATGTTCAGCGAGCCCCCGGAGCGACAACGGGGGCTGGTGCCGGGGTTTTCACCCGGTCGCGCGGCTGGTTTTGCGGATTGCGCCTTTCCGGCTTTTGGCCGGCACGACGGCAATGGCTGGACTCGCGTCCGCAGCGCGTACCTTCTCAGTACACCGGCTGGCCCAAGTCTTTCTCGACTTGCCCAGCCATGGAGCGAAACGACGCCAGCCTGACCATACATGCCGCATGTGCCGCGCTCGAGCGGCCTGCATCAACATCGTGCGCAGTGCGGGTGACATGGCTCGGGAACGCAATCGTTCCGTACAACCCAAACCTCGGCGCGCGATCGCAATCGCCGCTGCTTCATCGACCGACTTGCGGCCGACGCCAAACTTTGCATACCCCAGAATGCTCGTGAAGGCCGGATTCACGACAATCACTTCGACGCCATGCCGTACGGCACAGCGATCGAGCAGCCGGTAAAACGTCGCATAGGCAAAGCCCGAGAGCATCGCCGCGTAGCGCGCCCCCGCCTCGCCCAGCATTTTCTTCTTTTCGCCGAAGTCGAGTTTCTCGCACACGATCGGCACCCCAGACGCCGACGCGCGCATCACGACATCATGCGCGACCGCCGAGAGCAGGCTCTCGACCTGCTTGTCCGACTTTCGGTTCAGATCGAAAGGCAGCGTGTCGGTGCGCAGCGTGTTGCCATCGGGCTTGACCCAGGCGAGCGTGACGCTGCGCGCATTGAGATCGACACCAATCGCCCCCTTGAAGCGACAGGTGCGAATTTGTGGGGCGATCTCATCGACGGAGATCAGCGCGTACGCGACCCATTTGCCGCGCGTCTTGCGGATCACAATCCGCGTGGACACGGCTGTTTTCATGGCCTGCGCGGCTTCTATCCTGCTCTGACCGTGCGGGAAGACGACGTTGTTGATGATGAGCGCCTCATCACCGCCATTGAGTTGCGCTGCCGCCTGTGTGAGCCGAATGCGCAGCGTTTGCTTCGATGGATCGTACTGGCAGGTCTGACTGCCCAGCGTCTCGCCGCGCGAGCCCAGGCTCAGGAATTGGCTCCCCCGCGCCGTACGCCATTCCCGCAGCCAGGCCGCGTGATCGGCGTAGCCGTTTTCTTTCAGGTGGAACTGACGCCGGAACAGGTCGCGCGAGCCAAAGCAGATCGAGGGGATGCCGGTCAGGCACGCTTCATGCTTTTTGATGCGCGCCGCCAGCGTGGCAATACGGCGCTTTTTCTGGTGAATGACGAAAGCCAGGCGCTTGCGTTCATCGGCCTTTTTGGATTTGCCGCGCTTCGATTGCAGCGTCTTCACTTTCTTCTGCGCGGCTTTCAGCTTGCCGTTGAAGGTGTCGATGCAGCGCTTCTCTGCCTCTTCCCAGGCGGCAACCTTGCCTTGCACGTTGATGCGTAGTGCGTTGAACTGGCGCGCGGTGATGCCGCAGCGAGCGATGAAATCGCGCTTGAGCACGTTCACGTCGATCTTTTTCACGTACAGCGCGACAAACACCTGACGCTCGAGGCGAGAGAGCTCATCGGCCTGGGCCATCAGAATGGCCAGCGCAGAATCATCGAGCGAGAGGCGGGATTCGAACGTGCTTTGCATCGTCAGCCTGCCTTTCCAATCGCCTGTTCGGCCGCATCGCGCACGGTATCGAGCAGCTTCTGGTTCTTTCTGGAGCGCGCGCCATACAGACGCGCACTGAAAACGGTGATGATCTCGAGTACATCACGCGCAAGATCCTCTTCGAAGCTCGTGTCCTCACCTTGGTTGAGGATGATGACCTCGACGCCTTTGGCTTCGCATACGGCGAAGACGAGTTCCGCGCCGAAGCGCAACAGTCGATCCTTGTGCGTAATCACCAGGCGCTGGATCGAGCCTTCGATGATCGCGTCCAGTAGGCGCTTGAGCCCCTTCTTCCTGTTATTCATTCCCGATCCGAGATCGGCAATGATTTCATGCGCCCATCCATGATGCGCGCAATACAGCTCGAGAACCTGCTTCTGGCGCTCGAGATCCTCTTTCTGGTCATGACTCGAGACGCGCGCATAGGCGATCGTCTTGCGAACAACAGCATCGTGACGCACGAGGTCAGGGCGAAGGCTCGAGAGCGCATATCGACGCCGACCGCCTTTCGTCCTTTCAGGGACGAGTCTGCCTGACGATTCCCATCGACGTAGTGTCGTAAGAGAGACGCCAAGAAGTTTTGCGGCCTCGCCGATTGAGATCAATCTATCCATAATGGCGTTATACGGACACAAATGGATATGTTAAGCCGCAACTGTTAAAGCCCTCTGCTTTCGCAAAGTTTGCCCTTGTAGTAATGATATACGGATTTACATTCCGAAACAAAGAACGGTGTTACGCGGTACGCCCGCCAAATACGTCTTCGAGCGTCTCACTCACCTTATCGTGGAATTGTTCGTCTGCAAGTGTGGAATAGATTGCAGTGGTGTTGATCGAGCTATGACGACCGAGCTGCTTGGCCAGTTGGAGATCCTGGGTGGCTTGCATTGTGGCGCCGAGCGTTGTGTGGCGGAGCCAGTGCGTCGAAGAGTTCGTCAGTAAGTGCGCCAGATCGGAGAGTTCGCGCTCGGTGGCGATCGCCGCACCGCCTGCGAGGATTGCTTTCACCTCGCGATAGACCATGTTGTCCGTAATCCCTTCCTCGGGGCGCAAGAGCTTGGAGAGCAGGGGCAGGCGCTCGCCACTTAGTGGCAACGCAGGCAGTCCGTTTGCGACACGGTAGTCCGACAGGTCTCGCATGAGTGTGGGCGGCATCGGCAGCCCAGCCTTCTTCCCGCCTTTGCCAATGACCCACAGCGTCCAGCGCCCTTTGCTTTGGACGAGGTTTTGCGTATTGGCCCCGGTGATCTCGTTGAGCCGGCCTCCGGTGAAGAGAAAGAGCGAGAGTGTGGCGCGGTAACGCAGCTTGCGACATTGCTGTGTTGGGGTCTTGTCGGGTAGGGCGTTGATCCACTCTTGTGCGAGCGCGAGCGCTTCGTCGGAGAGCTGGTGTCGACGCGCTGAGGGTGGCGCAATCGGTTCGTCCGGTGAAGCCACCGTTCGCGTGCGTTTCCTCGCCAGAGAGAAGGGGTTCGCTGCCAGATAGCGCGCTTCGACCAGATACGAAAAAAACGAGTCGCAAACGAGTTTCACGTAACGCAGTGAGCTGCCCTGCAGGGGGCCACGGAAGGGGCGCCACTCGGGCGAGCCGATCTCATGGCGTCCGGTGCTGATCCAGTCTTGAGGAGGATCGGACAGGAAGGCGAAGTAGTCGTCGACATCCTCGCGCACGAGGTCCTCGAACGCCTTGCCTGCGATCGCTTCACACCACATGAGAAGGCGCAGCACTTCACGCTTGTAGGCGCGATGGGTGTTGGGCGAATCCTCGTACTCGCGCAGGAAGCGTGCTGCCGCTTCACGGTCTGTGCGGGCGTGGATGAGCGGCTTACTGTGTCCGGTGCGGACATCAGGAAGGTGCTCGATCCGATCGGGCTGCAGGATTGCGGCCTCGATGCGTCGGATCGTATCGGGAAGACTCAAGAGATCTGGGGGCATGATGGGGTGTGTTTCTAGCCGACCCTCGAAATGACTTTCGCTGCGTTTTCCAAGTGTCTGCCCAACGCATGAAAACACGAGGAAAAGCTGGCAGAAAACCGTGGTTCAGCCATCATGCGCTTCAGGAGACGATCCGCAATCGGCAGCATGTCGTGCCAGACGTCATGGGGCACCGAGGTATGTAACGACACCGCGGAAATGTGATTTCCGAGCGCTCCGCTTGCCCGTGGGGCGAATGCCATCGGTAGCATGTCGTAGGCTGGCGACAGGCTGTACAGGCGGGCGTCATCGCGCACGAAAGACAGATTCCCAGGGTGCATGTCGGTGTTGCCGATCAGTTGGCCGAATGCGTAGTAGGCCTGCGCCAAAGGGAGGGCTTGGGCCTCCACAATACGATGCTCAACCAACTCGGCGACCAGTATGGGCCAAGGTGCTGGCGCCTTGCCGACGAACTCGGCTTCCAGTGCGGCCAATGAGAGCAGCGCACGGCGTCCGTTTTTTCCTACGCGATCGAAACGGGCGACTTCCAGAAATCGCTGACCGCAGGCGTCCGTGATTGTTGTGTGCGCTGCGGGCAGTCCAGCTTCTCGAAGCGTTTCGAGCGCGTGGTGTTCCGCGAGCAACAGATCCCGCCACCGCTCGGTCACAGGGTTGTGATCGGCCAACGAGAACTTCACCATCACATGGGATACACCGTCGGGTGCTTCAGTCAGCGCGGTGAATTTGGGTTGTTCCCCACCGGCCGACGAGCCCGGCATTTCGCCCATGACAGCTTCCTGAGCAAGGCGGACATAGGAGAGTGCTTTATCGCTGGCTGGGATGACGGGCGCAGGGGAGAGTGCGAGAAATCGATCTCGCGCCACGTCGCCCAAGAGCACGTTGCCAATGGTGTCTTGGCCATGATGGATCAGCGCACGGATCGCATCGGTGTCACTCCACTCAAGTAGATTCGGCGGAAGCCCCAACGCTTGGGCATGCCGATGGGCATAGGCGCGCCCCAGAAAGCCTTGCGGGCGCATATCGAAAAGCCACCACGGCAACCCCTCTGTGTAGTCCGCTGTGCCGTCGCTTCGCTGCATCACAAAGCCATCCGGGCGCACCGGGATCAACGTGCCCAGGTGCAGCAACTGTCCTTGGCTGTTGACCTGATATACGGGCACATCCAGAAAGCCTCGGGTGGTGTCTCGCAGGGCGTATCGAATGGATCGAGCAGCCCCGATGCGAACGATCTCCCTCCCAAGCTGTGCGACTGCGCGAGACAGCGTGGGCTGACTGATCTGCATGACTTCTTGCAGAAGCCGCGCTGGGCGAGGGCCTTGGGCGAGGTGAATGCGAAGTCGGTCGTTATGAAGCGGCACGAAAACCTTGAGACGCTGGGATGCTTTGAGTAATTGTGAATGGTACGGTGAATGAATATAGAACGATCGACAATGGCCGTCTAGGTATGGGCCTGCAGGTCTGACGCCTCCCCACGGCTAAAACCGGGCGCTTTTTGTGCACTTCCGATTCATCCCGTTTGAGGAATGACTGAGGTGCCCTACGTTTTCCGCCTTCCAGCTGGTCGTCCTCATGCGGCCATTTCTTGCTGATTCTGTCGTTCGATCCAGTTCTGCAGGAACGTGGTCGGGGACAGATATCCCAAGGTGGGGTAGATCAAGCAGTCGTGTCACCAGCCGCCATTTCGATCACGGCAATGGCAGCCGGGCGTTCACGTTCAAATTGTTCCGGTCTGGATGAGGCCGACTGACGTCTCGGATGGCGCGTGACATACGAGCGCTGTGACTCCTGCAGGGGCGACTCAACAGCCTGACCGAACGGCGAGCATCGGCCCGTCTCACGTATTCGTCATGTCAGCTTTGACGCTGCGCACGCGACGGCACCCGACCCAAACCGGGCATCCGGACTTCCCCGAAGCCGCCGCTGAGGCACGGGGCCCTTCTGTGAGTTTCGCTGCCACGAAGCTGCCGTTCGTGACCTCACGACTCCGGCCAACTGCAGCCGGTCGTTGTTTCCACAACTACCCGATTGAGAGGCCGCTCCGGTTGGAGAGCTGCCGGACCCAGGGCTGCTGCGAGGCTATCTGACAGCAGAATACGTCTTGAGTCGGCTACTGACCACGACGCATTCAGACGCAGGCTCAAGCTAATCTAGGCGCATGTCTCTCCTCAGGCCGTCGTCAGCCATGCAATCCGACGCGATTTACGGCGACGTATTCATCTGCATCCGATTGGCGGAAGGAAGGGGCTGCTTCGGCAATGACACGCAAGGCGGGAACCCAAGTTGAATCGCAGGAGCTTCATTCGATCGGGCTTAATGATCTTCGGCGGCACGATGCTCGCTGGCCGAGGGGAGTCGTCAGTGACAAGCACAGCGGAGCCCTACGGTTGCGTCAGCGCGGTCCGCATCCTGGGCATCGGTGGCGCGGGCTGCAACGTGGTTGAACAATTTTGTGGTCACCCCGATTTGCCACGTCCCCTGAGGATCGGCCGTACCGGGGAAGGGCGGCCGCTTGATTTAAGACTGGGCAGTGATCTCGACGCAGGGCTGAGCAACGACGATCGCGGGAGGCTCGCCTTGGCGGTCGCTTCCGCCGAACTTACGATCGTCGTCGCGGGCTTGGGAGGCAACACAGGAAGTTACGTAGCCCCGTGCGTGGCAACTCTGGCAAGGCGGAGCGGTGGCCGCTGTGTCCAGGTCTACTGCCTGCCCTTCTCCTTCGAGGGAGAAGAACGCCGAGCTCGAAGTCTACGCGTGCTGACGGAACACAACCGCGCGGTGGATCAACTCCGGATCTTCTCGCACGACGAACGCCTGCAGGATCTACCCTTTGATGTCATTCTCGCCCGCACCGATGCCGCTATGGTCTCTGCCGTCAGGACAGTCGTGTCGAACCATCGCGCCAGCGACAGACGGCTGTAGACGAGCCGCTTTCGCAAACAAGCATCATGACCGCGCCCGGATTCATCACGTATCCGGAATTCGTCGCAGCGCGCGACCGGATTCAGCGATTCGTCAAACGACTGGAACATGCCCGACTGGCTACCGGAAGCGCAGCCGACATGCAGAGTCTCGCCATACCGGGGTGCCTCCACATCCATGGGCCCGCCGGGAACGGCAAGACTCACATTCTGAATGCCATGGCGGCGACGTTACGTTGCCGCCATCCTCTGGTCGATGACAGGTGCGATCCGGTAGTATTGCTTCGCGCTGACGACCTGAAAACGCAAACCGCCCTGCTTGGAGAGGACCGGCCGCGCACCGCTAACCGTTACACTGACGGTCGCGCACTCCTCGTCGACGACGTCGAATGCCTTCATGAAGACCCCGCAGCACGAGCCTGTCTGGCGAAAATTGCGCTCAGCTTTGTGCAACGCCAGCGACTGGTGGTGCTCGCCGAAACGTCCTCTGCTGCTCCCGCCGGTCGCACGACCGTCCTGAAAACGGACGACCTCGCGTGGCTACGACCAATAACGGAAACCGTAGCGGTCGTTCCACCCGGGAAGCGGGGAATCGAACTACTGATCCGCCACTTCGCCCACCTGCACAATCTGCGCTTTCCGCGTCGGCTGGTCGCGGCGCTGGCCGTATCCGTGCTCCGGCTCGACCAGCCGAACATCCGCGACTGCCAGAGGATTACAACGAAGTTGGTCGCCTGGTGCCTCTTTCATCGCGTTAAACCTACCTTGGACGCACTCGAAGCGATGCGTGCGGATGCGTTGCGATGCGTGGGGCTCGACATCGGTCTGGCTAGACAGCCCGAAAATGATAGTCTTGGCGATGACGGAGCATAACCCACCGAAAATTACCGCTCACAGTAACCGCGCCACATCCAGGGTGTTGAACCAGTCACCATAGATACGCAATAGACGAGCGCGGGATTCAATGGCGAAGGTATGAACACGAGTGATGGCATCGGGATTCGCTTCTTTCACATCCTCTGCGCGTAAAGAAAAAAAGTCCTGCCGGCCAGTCTTATCCCACAACAAAGCGCGTTGCCAGTCGTCCTGCTTCCATGCCGACAAGGCTTCGGTGAGCGGCATGTCACCACGCGCCCGGTTCAAGCCAAACGGCAGCAAGTGCAAGTTGGCAATCGTGTATCCCCATGCTTGGTATGCCTCTTGGTACCTGCCTGTGTAGCGGTAACTCAACAGACTTTGCTGCAGCAAATGATCAAAGTCCCAAGGCACATTGTGCTTGTCCCAGAACCCCGTGTCACGCGTGTCCACCGTGCTGAAAAAGTGATGCATTTGTTCCCTTTGGGCATACATCAACAACAGAGCGTTCGCGCCACCATAGCCACCCGCGCTCAACACCTTGATCACGCCGGACCACTTGCCCCAATGCAGATCACGCGCCTCATCTAAAGTTTGAAGTTTGGGCTGCGTTTTCTCCCATTCATTCCTTGTCGCGGCAACCACCAAGGTATCCCACCACCGCCAGTCCTTGATCGAATCGTCTTTCGTGAGAGTGCGCTCGTCAATATAGAGGGCAAGCTCGTCGGGTGTTGGTATGAAAGGGACTGCGGGTTTGGCGTTCTGGAGATTGCCCAATACCTTGAGCCATTTCTGTTTTTTGAACGCATCACCATTCAGCCAATCCCTTGGCGCGGTCATCCACAGTTCGCGCACTGCACGCTCGGAGTTGGTTCCAAACCAATGAATCGCCGTCGCTAACCCCAGCAGCGGAAGCCGCACGTCCTTGTCTGGCATTGGGGCCGTTCCGTGGTGGTAAGCCAGCCACAACAGGAACAGATAAAGCTCGCTGCTCTGGGTGGCCATGCGTGAGAGCAAGACCGGCGGCAGTCCCCAGCGCTGTTGGGCGCTGTAGCCAAACCAATCATCCACCCGCGTCAGTGCCAGGGCAATCGGTGTATCCGAAGCTTTTGGGGGCTCGCCTTCCACAGAACCCAGGCCAAAAACCGTTTCCATATGCTCGCGCCACGCCTGCCGTTCAAGCTGTTGAGCGCGTTGCTGGTCAGCCGGTCCTTCGGCAGCGGCCACCGACTGCCTCCTGACCGCACCCAATTGACGGATGGCCGCGACGTTTGGCGCTGCGGGCAAGGTAGGTGCAGACGCACCGACAGCACGCCATACCGCTTCGGCCCGTGCCAAACGCGCCCCCAACAAGGCGACCTGGGTTTCGGGCGGGCGCTTTCGGATGCCCTCAATCGTCCTCTCTATGCCAGGCCAGTATGCTTTAATCATCGAATACGACATGTCATCTGCACTGAGCGAGGTTCCGCCGTTGTTTAACCGCGCAAACAAGTGTTCAAGGTTGGCGATGTTTTCAGTTTGGTTCTGGCGAGACTCATCTATTGACTCCAGCCGGCTAGGCGCGTCCAAAGCGTCCTGGGGAACCGACAAAACAACCATCCGCGCATCGACGGCGCGCCGCAGTGCTTTCGCCAATCGGATGGACTGAGATTCAGGTTCGCTGGCCGTATTTGCTATCCAGTTGGTGAGCACTTGGCAGACCTTTATCCACCACGCCGAGGCTGTCTCCGCTGCCGAGCCTGCCGGCGTGAGTTCGGAGCCCTCGGCTGAATCAATGGCACCACATACCCGCCCGCGTATTCGGACCTCATCGACACGCTTCAAGACCTTTGTCCAAAGCTTGTGCGCCCATGCTGCATCCACGCTGGCATCCTGAGCATCCTTTGCGAGTTCGTCAGCTGCCAGCAAAGCCCAGGCCAAGGGCAAAGGCGCTCCAGCCACGACAGGCCAGCCCTCGCAAGGACTAGGTCGCTTGCGCGACGAGTAAGCTTGCTCCGGTTGAGCGTCCTCGGAATTCGTGCTGTCCATTGGTAAGGGATGAACCCGACGGAACGATGCGATGGCATCGTAAGCTTCCCCACTTGAGAGCCGCACCGGATCTTTGTCGTCACTGATCGCAAATCCCCAAGGATGGGCCTCCGTGGTTACACGCAAGAGATGGTTGCGAGTGGACGTGGCGGGGAAGCGGTTTTTGAGATTCGATGGATCGAGATCAAGCCAGAGAATCGTTTTGGGATTTAAGCCGTCTTCAAACGGATCCTGGTATCCGAAGGCAATGGCATTGGCGCGTTGTTGACCGTCCAGCAAGTGGTGGGTGTATTGATCACCCCATGGTAAATCGCCATCTCGGCCGGGAGCGACAACGCCGGAACGCGTGTATTGCTGTGCAGCAGGCAACCGCCGGCAGACTACGAGCGCCCCAATCGGAAAACCTCGTAGGATCGAGTCCCATAGAAGCTCAATCTGATTGGGTTTCCACACTGCTCCACGCTGTAATGAGGGCAAACCAGCTAGTACGTCAGGCCGGATTCTTCCACCCGAGTCATCTCGAGACGCCAAAAAAATCAATTGCCAACTTGCCACCTCACGTAAACACAAGGTCCTAGGTGTGTTGTGGGCATTGTGAGGTGCAGAGCCTTGGGTGTCGCTGATCGCCATGTGCAAAAATCGCTACGTATTTAGGGAAATAGGGGCTATGGTACTGCGGCTTTACCTCGTATCCTTCGCATTCCCTTCGTTCGCTGGGATGCGCCGAAGTCTTTCCTACACGGCTACGAACGCACCGCTTAGCAAATCGTCATTCGTCACTGTGTTATCCCAATGAATCCGTGCCTTCGTAATACGCCGCAGCTTCGCCGAGTTGCCGCCCGATCTCTTTGCGCAGTCCAACGGGTAAAAGCACCTCAAAGGCGCTCCCCTGCGAAAGGATCCACCACCGCAATTGCCAACTGTCCGGCACCGTAGCGGTCAAAAGCGCCGACTCCGGGCCACGCAGAATTGCCTGATCTGCCACCAGCGGCGTCTCTTCAAGGATTGCCGCCAATTCGTCCGACACCCGGGCCTCAAGCCGGAGTGTGGCGCCCGTGCCAAACTGCAGCGCTCCGCCAGCGAGGTAATCGTCGAGGCCAAAGCGCTCCGGGCGCGCAACGGGGTCGTCCGTGATCGTCGCAGCCTGAATTCGATGCACGGCGTAAAGTCGCACGTCGGTGTAGCCAAAGGCGGTTGCCACCAGGTAGGTCACCGGCCCACGTTGCACCAAGCCCAGCGGATGTAGTCGGAGCGGGTGTCCGCCGTCAGCGCCTGCGGAACGGTAGCTCACGTCCAACTGACGATCGTGAAGCAAGGCCGTCTGCACGGTATCGAGCACACCTGCCGAGATTACGGGGGGCAGCATTGGCAGCGCCGGGGGAACGTGGCGCACCTTGTCGGCCCAGCCCACGCCCGAGTTCTCAGCGGACAGGGCATCGAGCTTGGCGGCGGCTAGGCGGAAACGTGGCACCAGCGCATCGAGCATCGCTCCCGGCAGCAGCGGGCGGAGCATGTCTTCAACAAGACGCAGGGAGACCGCGTCCGCCACCGTCAGGCCCGGCAGGTCGAGGCCTTCGCCTTCCATCCAATGCCAACCGTACGGTGTGCCTTTGTCGTTGCAGACCAGCGGGAAGAGGCTCGACAATTCCTGCAAGTCCCGCTCAATGGTGCGCTTGGTGACAACGAAGCCATGCTCGGCCAGGACGTCCGCCAGTTGCCGAGCCGTGACGCCCGGACTTCGACGCGGCAGGCGCTTGAGGATTTCCCACTGCCGGGCAACGGCTTGATGATGGCTCGCCTTGGGCATCGAAGCTCGTCCTATTCCGTTTCTTTTGTTCCGCGTTGCTCGAAAAAGCGGACGAGCTCCACCATCGCCAAGGTATCGCGTTCGCAGTATTCGAGCAGGGCATCACGCAAGTGGCCTCGCCTCTCGACTGTTGTCTCCGGGTCCAGAATTTCCGCATAGGTTTCCTGCGCCATCACCCCATCTGCCACCTCGAGATCATCGTAAGCGAGATGCGGAGCAATCGTCGGCAGAACATCCTTGATCGACCAGGATCCACGCATGTCCGGGTGGTAGTAATGCTCGCGGGCGATGGGCAGCAGATCGACCAGTCGCTCGATGGCGGCATAAAGAGCCGGCGCGATGTCGGGGAAGTGTTGCGCCAACTCGAGCATGCGCCCACGCTCAAAGCCAACGCTATAGACGAAAATCGGCCCCGCGACCGCCGCCGGGTGCGGCAAACCCGATTCCGCACAGCGCTGTTCGAGCAATCCCGGATCAAGCGCGGCAAGCAAGGCTTTGGCAAACGCGCGGCGCGGGTCACCCGTGCCGTCGGCAAGAAAGGACAGATGCAGCAAATGGTCCGGCTCAACCTCGACGTGGCAGGACCATTGGAAGGGGACCTGCCGGTAGGGCCGAGTGCCGGCCCATTTCGGGATGGCAAATCCGATGGTTTCGAAGTCGAGGTAGAAGCGTGGGTAAGGCAGATCGACCAGCTCGGCCCTCGCCTCCAGGTCGAGTTCCGCCTTTCCGGACCGGGTCGCACGCCAGACGCGCAAGTGCCGCGGATGTGTGAGGCGCCCCTCGGGCACCGTGCGCAAGTCAGCGTGGCCTTCGGCGCGCAACTGTGCGGCCACGGCACCACCGCGCGGCAGGATCTCCGGCGGAAACCCCTCGTCATCGGGCGCCGGCGAACAGTGCCCGATAAAGGGACAAGGAAACGGATCGTTGCACTGGGCTCCCGCCACGATCATCGGCTCACTGCCCGCCAGCGTCGTCCGGGCAGCATGGATCCACGCCGGAATCGCCGGCAACAGCGAGCGCACCTCGGCGCCGATGTCGGCAAGGGCGAAGAGGCCGCGATAATCCCCGCCGCCCGGATAGACGAAGCTGTTGTCGATATGCGCGATCTCGGTCCGGGTGACTGCAACTCCGGCACGTTCGGCGACCCACGTCTGCACGGCTGCGTCTTCAAGGTGGTAGGGCTTGACCGCAGTCGACGACTTGACCTCGACCATGCGATATCCATCCGACTCCGGCAGCAGCAGGTCGGCCCGCACCAGTACCCCCTCGGCTTCGAGGGTGGCCTCGAAGATCGGCCGCCCGCCGAGCTGTAGCGCACGCCGAGTGTCCGCAAGTGCCTTCGACAGATCGTCTGCGTCGATAAGGATTCCATCCGGATGAAGCGTACGGGCAAGCTCGCCCACCTCGGTGCCGGTGCTCATGCGTGCGAACGTGTCGGCGCCTTCTTCCGCCAGTTCGGGGCAATGCACCTGCAGCCACAGGCGCTTCGGGCACTGACGATGGAGCAGGATGCGCGATTTGGAGAGGCGGATCATATGGTGGCTTCCGGACGGGATCATGATGCGCTCAAGCGTACGTCATGATCAAGTCAAAATATGTCGCACCCACGAACTGCGCTTCGGCGGAACCAGAAGCCAAAACCTACCGATCAAGGTTTCCACGAAGTTCATTGGCCTGCAACCGTTCGCCAATCGCTGCGATCACCGCGTCAACGTTGGGCGAAGGTCCATCGCCGTAGTTCCAGTGGGTATCAGAAATCCACTCGCACAGCACGGTCCGTGGCTCACCATCGGGCCGATTGCCGAGTTCGAGTACGAAGTAGCGGCCAGGTCCAAGTGATTCCTGAGTGACGACGACTAGGAACGCTTCCGCGGCGTTGATCGGCGCCGGAAGCTCGATAACGACAGCCTGACGACTGGCAATCAGACATGGCGTAGCGTGGGTCTGCGACGTGTCGATATCGTCAAGCGCCTCACCCGTTAGCTGGGCAGTTCGCTTCCATAGCCAAGAAAGGAAGCGCTGCACCTGCTCGGAGGTAAGCCGATCGAAGAATTGGGATGAATGTTCAGCAGTAAAGGATCTCAGGACGCAGTGTGCAAAGGTGTAGTGATTGTTCCGCATGTCACCTCCGGTGGAGCGCTGAAAGGTCCCAGTTCAGCCCAAGTTTGGGGCTGATGCCTGCAAGCGTAAGGCCCGAGTAGGTCAGACTGTGTCGCACGAACGTCCATTCCGCGAACACGCTCGTCGAGCACCGGAGAGAGGTTCAACGCGGATCGGATCAAGAAGTGATCGTGGTGACTTCCATTTCCGATGAATACATGCTCGGAGACCTCTCCCGTCCCGCTAAGGAGATGCTGAATAAACGACGAACCCGTCGGCGATGTTCGCCGGGGGCAACGTTGGGCCCGAGAATTCCGTCGGAGAGATCAGGAACTGTTCGCGCGGACGGTTGTTCGAGGCACTTTCGACGCTCGTTCTTCGATTTTAGTCATTCACGACACAATACCGGCGTCTGGCACAAGCAGTCACCGACGCGCCATGACCAGATTGACGAACCCGAAGAACGAGAACAACTGCGCTGTGTTCTTCGCCAACCCGCGTTAACGCGTCTTGCGGTGACGAAACAGGTTCTTCACGACATGGAAAGGATGCTCGCCCTTTGCCCGGATGCATGCTTTGGCCTGCGCGTGCTGCTCCAGCAGTCGGTCCAGACCGCTGGAGTCCAGCGTCTTGCGCTTGCCCGGGCGCATCGAGACGTGCCAGATGATTGTGAGTTCCTTGTTTTCGTCGCGCTTGTGCACGCCCTGATAGCCGGCGTCGCCGAGCACATCGGTCTCATCCCCGTGCAGCAGCGCATGCGCCTGCGTGACGTCCGCGACATTGGCGGCGGTGCCGACCAGCGTATGGACCAGACCGGAATCGCCATCGACACCGATGTGTGCCTTCATGCCGAAATACAACTGCTTACCTTTCTTGGCTTGATGCATCTCGGGATCGTGGGCTTGGCCCCGATTCTTCGTCGAGGGCGGCGCAGCGTTCAGCGTGGCATCGACGATCGTGCCTTCGCGCATCATCAGGCCTTTCTGTGCGAGGTGGGCGTTGATCGCGTCGAAGATCTTGCGGGTCAGCTCATGGGTCTCGAACAGCCGCCGGAATTTGAGCAGCGTCGTGGCGTCCGGGGCGGACTCACGCGCCAGATCGATGCCGACGAAGCGGCGGATCGACTGGCTGTCGTAGACCGCGTCTTCGATCCCTTCGTCGGACAACCCGAAGCACTGCTGTGCCACGTACATCCGCAGCATTCGTTCCAGCCCGAACGGCGGACGACCGCGGCATTCTCCCTTCGGATTGTGCGGTTCGAGTTCGGCCATCAGCGCCGACCACGGCGTTACCGCCTCGATCTCGGCCAGAAACCGGTCGCGCCGCGTGAGCTTCTTCTTCGCAGCGTACTCAAGGTCGGAAAAGCTCGATTGCATGCTCAGTTTGGGGGGCTATGGGCTGTCAGAATTATCTCAAACGCATCGATCGCACGGGGCGACAATGTCCGAATAAATCAGCGTCTACCTAAGGCAAGTGGCGTTGCTGGCACTGCTGATCCCGTCCGTTGAATCAACCACGAACGGCAGCTCCACTCAATCAACTGCCTTAGCATCTCTGGAGCGGCGTACAGCCGCTTTGGGTCGGGTGGAGACGCTCATTCGCATGAGTCACAATGTGTTCTGATGTCCTAACCGTAAACTCCGAGAGCGTCTTCTAGATGACTACCCAATACCTTGACGACCTGCAGGTCAGCCAGACCTTCAAGACGAACGGTGTCACCCTCACCGAGGGCGATATCATCGACTTTGCGCTGAAATATGACCCCCAGCCTTTTCACCTGGATGTCGTCGAAGCGGCCAAGTCGCCGTATGGCGGACTTATCGCCAGCGGCTTCCAGACCGTTGCCTATTGCTTTCGTTTGTTTATACAAAGCGGTGTCTTCCTTGAGTCCAGCATCGGTTCTCCAGGTATCGACGAACTCCGGTGGCTGGCTCCTGTACGACCAGGGGATACCCTGTGTACCGAGGTCGAAGTCCTTGAGGTGCGCCCATCATCCTCGAAGCCCGATCGTGGGATTGCAAAGCTCAAGTACCAAGCAAGAAACCAGCAAGGTGATGTGGTCTTGTCCTTCTTGGTGAATCACCTGCTCAAGCGTCGCATGGCGTCATCTGTTTGCCAGAGAGGTGGCATAGCTGATTCCGTCGCGCCCACGTCTCCTGCCTCCCACCGGTAGCCTCTCTCCCTCCCAGCCACCCCGACCGCGCGCAGCCCATCACCACGAACTTTCTTGCCGCCAAATTTTGTATCGCGGCCGGTGGTGGCTAGACTCTGAAGTCAGTCGGCGTGGTTTGCCGACTCGCTACGCGTTTTGATGCAATCGCATCCCGCAACGCGGCGTAGCTGACGAGGAGGCGGCCTGCATTGAAACGTGCTTGAGCGTTTATGCAGGCGGCCTCGGCCGAACAGCGACGCCACGACGCGGCAGGGGTAACCGGTGGGCGCGTGGTGGTTTCATCCGATACAGACGAACTGGAGTAGTCGGAACCCGGGAGATGGCCTTAGGCGTCGATGATGTCTGAAGGTGCCAACGCAGGGGTCTCCAGCGGTCGATGGTAAAGACCGAAAGCTGCGGGCTAGCGAGGTGTGACCAACAACCTCGTACCGGGCGCCACCAAGCATGGCGATACGGGGGAAATCATCGAAATCTCCGGTGGATACCCCAACCTAGCCGCACGCTTGCGAAGCAAGCTCAGCGCGTGAGCGCGACGGCAGGTTGTGGGAGGAAACCGGGAAGTTGCCTTTCCCGAGGTTAGATGGGGTGA
>Ga0209066_10000297_pt1 | contig 74183 bp, 50 predicted proteins | sample All_14_2_FD_187198 | JGI IMG/M metagenome (GOLD analysis project Ga0209066, IMG submission 187198) | Freshwater microbial communities in response to fracking from Pennsylvania, USA - Allegheny Zone_MetaG_DW_15 (SPAdes) (version 2) ...
GTCCCCCGCCGTCCAAAACCCCGTCCCCCGTCCGGCCTCATCACTCCATGTGCGAAAGCGTCGGCTTGCCGATCGCGTGGACGTTGAAGCCCATCTCGAACAGCGCCGCGTGGTCCACGCAGTTGCGGCCGTCGAACAGAAACGCCGGCTGGCGCATCCCCGCATAGACGCGGCCGTAGTCCAGTTCGCGGAAGCAGGTCCAGTCTGTCAGCACCGCGACGGCATCGGCGCCGCGCGTGGCCGCATAGGGATCGGGCTCGTAGGCGACCTTCTCGCCGAGGTCGGCCAAATCCAGCCGCGCGTTGCCGAGCGCCTGCGGATCGCAGACCACGACCTGGGCGTGCTCCTCGACCAGCATGCGCGCCACGCGGATCGCGGGGCTCTCGCGCGTGTCGCCCGTGTCGGCCTTGAAGGCGAAGCCCAAGAGCGCCACGCGCTTGCCCGCCACCGTGTTGAACATCGACTTGAGGATGCGCCCGACAAACCGGTCCTGCTGCCAGTCGTTCAGCGTGACCACCTGGCGCCAGTAGGCGGCCGCCTCGTGGAGGTTGTAGGTCTCGCAGAGATAGACCAGGTTGAGGATATCCTTCTTGAAGCACGAGCCGCCGAAGCCCACGCCCGCCTTGAGGAACTTGGCGCCGATGCGCGAGTCCATGCCGCATGCGCGGGTGACCTCCGCGATGTCCGCCTCGGTGACCTCGCACAGCGCGGACAGCGCATTCACCGAGCTCACGCGCTGCGCCAGCAGCGCGTTCGCCGCCAGCTTGGAGAGCTCGCTCGACCAGACGTTCGCGGTCAGGATCTTGCGGCGGGGCACCCACGAGGCATAAATGTCCACGACCGCTTTGAGCGCCTTGCGCCCGCGCGGCGTGGCGTCCGCGCCGATCAGCACGCGGTCGGGATTCTCGAGGTCGGCGATCGCCGTGCCCTCCGCCAGAAATTCGGGGTTGGAGAGCACCTCGAAGTGGTAGGGGGAATTGCCCGAGTGCAGGATGCGCGACATCGCCGCGGCGGTCCGCACCGGCAGCGTGCACTTCTCAACCACGATCTTGTCGCTCTGGGCGCAGTCGTGGATCAGGCGCGCCGTCTTCTCCCAGTACTGCAGGTCAGCGGCATAGCCCGCGCCGTGCCCGAAGGTCTTGGTGGGCGTGTTGACCGCCACGAAAATGATGTCGCACTCCCGGATCCCCTTTTCGATCTCCGTCGAGAAAAACAGGTTGCGCCCGCGGCACTGGCGCACCACCTCGTCGAGGCCGGGCTCGTAAATGGGAAGGGCCTCCGAGTTCCAGGCCGCAATGCGCTGCGCGTTGACATCGACGACCGTCACCCGGTAATCGGGGCACTTGAGGGCGATCATGGCCATGGTCGGCCCCCCCACGTAACCGGCCCCGATGCAAAGGATGTTGTGATTCATGGTGTCAACTTATCACAGCGTCCGGTTCTCTGGCAAGCGCCGCAGCGGAGTCCTGTCCGCGCCTGCTGACCGCCCTATTGAATCCCGACGCCGACCTTGAAAAAGCCGTTGGAGGAGAGCGCCGGGAGCACCACGGGCATCCCCGCCGGAAGGTTGGTGAAGGGCAGCGGCGGAAAGCCGTCCAGCAGGCTGGAGGTGCCGTAGACCGAGTACACCCGCGCCGGCACCGCGCCGGTCAGGTCGGGCGACCAGTGGACGCGCACGGTCCCGTTCGACGGCTGCAGCACCGCATAGAAGACGGACGCGCCGTTGGTCGGCACCGTGCCCGACACGTACTCCTCGCCCGCGGTCAGCCCGTCGCCGTCGACGTCGGCCGCGTCGGCGGCCTCGTAGTTCCCGCCGCTGACCAGGCCATACTGGTCGAGCCAGGCATAGGGCGTGCCGGCCGACGTCGCCTCCGCCACATCCACGACCGCCACGCTCAGGGCCTTCTCGACGAACAGCCCGTTCTGATCCGTGGCGCGGATCCGCACGGCGTAGCTGTTCTTGGCCTCGTAGTTGAACACCGCGGCCGTCTTGAGCTGCGCGTTCGAGATCGTGAAGGCGCCGTTGTCCGCGCTGCCGCTCCCCGGCACGAGCGTGTAGGTGAAGGTGTTGCCGAAGTCCGGATCCACCGAGGCCAGCGTGCCCGCGACCGCGCCGGCCGGCTGGTTCTCCGCAACCGCGGCCGGCGAGAGCGTCAGGTCCGTCGGCGCCTCGTTGGTGATGGCCGCATAGGAAACCTGCACGTCGTAGTTCGCCGCGGCCCCGCTGCCGCCCGCCTTGTCGCTCAGCCGCAGCAGATGGGTCCCCGTGCTCCAGCAGCGCCAGACGATCTTCGACGCCCTGGGCTGCGTCCCGCCGTCGTCGTCCTGCAGCAGCTGCGTGACCCCGTTGGTCTGGTAGACGGCGAGCACCGTGTCGCAGGCCGCGCCCAGGTTCGTCGTCGCGATCGTGTACCGGCGGCCCGCGACCGTGCCGAGCCTGATCCAGTCCACGTCGCCGGCCGCGCTGAAATTGTGCGTCTGCCGGAAGTTGTAGACGTCGTCCGGCGCGATCGTCACCGCGGTGTTGGTCGTGTTGTCGCCGGCCGCCTCATAGTGGTCCACCGGCGTGCCGCCCGGCACGATCTGGTCCATGTCCAGGTTGCCCCACGACGAGGCGAAGAAGTTGACATACTCGCTCTGCGTGCCGCCGGTGTTGCGGTGGATGTAGACGGTGCTGTTGACCGTGTTCGACATCTCTTTGTAGCCGAGCACGGGGATCTGGTGGGCGCCGCCGAAATAGGTGCCCCACGAGCCGATGCTGATCGGCCGGCCCGCGTTGATCTCGCCCTTGATCGTGTTCAAAAACGTGGTGCGCTCCGCCGTGGTGCTCACCGGCCCGTGGTAGGTCGCATTGAACGCGAGCCCGTTCGTCGCGTTGGCGAACTCCTCGAGCATGCCGTCCTCGTCCGCCCGGCCCAGCCCGTAATACTGGGAGGCCAGCCACGCGACGACCGACTTGACGTCGGCCTCGCCGTGGCCCGGCCCCGTGGGCAACGCGGGCTGGCGCAGCGGCGCGAGGCCGTTGTCGATCAGGTTCCAGTAAGTGACGCCGTTGTACGCCGTGCGCTCCCAGTAGGCGAAGATGTCGGCGTTGGCCGAGGCCCAGCAGAGCCCGCCCGACGCCGCGGGATAATACATGTCCGGGTCGTTCAGATAGAGCGGGAAGAGCGACGGCGAATTCGTCGCGCCGGGAAGATAGGCCTCGCTCTTCACGCCGTCCGCCGTCCCGCCCGCGTACGTGACGATCAGTTCGGCGGAACTGTAAGAGCCGTATGCCGCCTGTGCCGCAACACCCTCCTTTGAAAACGGGATCTGATAGCCGCCGCTCGACAGCGCGTTCCGCAGGTGGATCGAGAGCGCGTTGCCGCTGCTCCACCCCGGCCGGTCCACGATCTCCTGGACGATCGTCTTGAGGTCCGGGCTGGTGTAGACGCCGTCCATCACCCACGCGGAGGAGACCGTCCACGTCGCTGACGCCGTAGTCAGCGTACGGTCGGCCAGCCATTCACCGTCGTAGAGCACGTCCGACGAATCGTAGTCCTCGCCTTGGATCGTGAATTTCGAGTTGCCCGTTCCGTTTAAGTACGCCTGCACGCGCAGATAGGCGCTGGAGATGACCGTCCCCTGCGGGATCGAGACGTTGGCGAAGCGGAACACCCCCGTGATGAAAGGTGCCGAATACCCCGTGTATTGCCCGCATATCACATATTCGTTGGTGTAGTTTTCGCCATCCGCCGCGTACGCGAAAGCATCGTCATACTCGTCCACAATCGTGAAGGTCGCGGTCGCGGCCGACAGGGGGAGACTCCCGGCGAACACCGTGATCAAACCCGCCAGAACCCATCCGGCGCCCCTATTGCTGTTGCGTTTCATGCCGATACACCCTATTTGTTGTCAGCCGCAGGCCGGCGGGCAGGCACGGCCGGCGCCGCCTCTGCCGCGCCTGGACGCCCCGCGCGGACAGGCCCCGCCGGCTCCGCCGCCGCACCCTTGCGGCTCTGGGCCACCGCCTCCCGCCACGCGGCCTGACACCTGCTGACGCGCTCCGCATCGTCCGCCGCAGCCTGTTTGCGCGGGGCGCGCGAGAGCGCCTCCGAGGTCGGCAGCACGGCGCCGGAGCGCATGTCGGCCACCTGCTCGCCGTGCGCGCCGGACACGTCCTCCAGGCAAAAGGCCTCGTCGAACATCCCCAGCATCAGCCGCCGGCTCACGCGCCACGACCCGGCCCCGCCTTTCTTCGCGACCAGCGCCAAAGCGTCCTCCTCTTTCACCACCTGGGCGGGGAGGCCCTGGAAACAGCGCAGCACCGGCGGCTCCGAATCGTCGGCGCTGATGACGATCGAGGCGTAGGCGGACTCGCCGTACAGCTCGGGCGCATGGCCGTTCACCGCCCGGCCTTCGGCTTTCAGGCGGCCGCGGGTCCGCGCCACGAACGAGGTGGGCGCCAACGCCGGGGTATCGGCGTCGGCCACGCCCTGTTTGGACGCCCGGGAAAACATGAAAGTGAACGCCTGCGTCTCGCCGGACAGGCTTTCCAAGACATACTCGCCGCTGAGCTGCCACGGGCCGGGATAAAAACCGGGCAGCTGGCTGACCGCGACCTGATACGCGGTGTCGCGCGCGACCGGCGCCGCCTCAAGCAGTCCGGCCGCCAAGCCTGCGGCCAGCAGCGCGGCACCCTTCGCACGCCCCGTTCTGCACGTCTTCATGGGGAACCTCCTCAGGGCCGGCGCACACAGGCACACCCGCCCTTTTTTCGAGGTCCATTTTACCCGATTCCGGGGTCAGCATAAATCCCAATCGGCAAGATGACAAAAGAGTCATTTTGCTGACATCTTCAGTCCCGCACGTCAGGTCGTCCGAGACGCCTCACGCCGGCTGGTCGAGGTGCCCCTCGCGGACCACCCGCGAGCGGCCCGTGGCCGGATCGAGGTCGTAGACGTTGAAATTGGTGCGGATGTCGAAACCCTCGAAATGGGCGGCCAGATTGATCGAGGCCGAACCCTCTTTGGGGCAGCTGACGATCCGGTGGAAGACGCGGCGCGGCCAGACCAGCATCACGGCCCCCTCGTAGGCGTTGCCGTTCTCCTTGCGGACCCCGTTCGGCGTGACGGTGAAGCGCTCGATCCGGCCGTGCTCCGGCGTGTAGATCTCCACGAACCGCGTGCCGTGCAGCACCATCAGGTTGTCCTCCTGCTGCGGGTGCATGTACCACGGCGCCTCGACGTCGCCCACGCTGCCCGGCGACCGCGCGCCGGGACCGTGGATCACGCGGTCGATCGAGGCGATGGGGCTGATCAGCCCCATGTCGAGCGCGTCGAAGGCCACGTTCGGCGTCCGCCGCAGCACCTTCAGCGAGAGAATCCGGTAAAGCCCCTCCACCTGTTCGAGAACCATACGCACCTCCTTATTGACTCGCATGCGGCATCCGCCCGCACTCACCCGTTGGCCGAGAACGCCTCCACCGCGTCGGCCACGGACACAAAGCGCGTGACCCCGCCGAGGCGCGCATCCACCCCTTCATTGCGCAACCGGTCGCGCACGACGGCGCGCGCCTCGACCACCTGCACGCGTATTCCCTGCGCCGCCAGTTCGCCCGCCAAGCCCGCCAGCGTATGCGCGCTCTGCATGTCCACGTAGGGCGACGCGGAGAGATCCAGGACGACCAGCCGGGGCGCGGACGCCTCGGCGCCGAGCCGCCCGAGAATCTCGTCGCGCACGTGATCCACATTGAAGTACACCAGGGCGGACTCGGGGCGGAAGATCAGCACGCCCGGCACGGCTTCATTGTCCGGGTGCCGCTCGCGGTCCGAGAAGCGGCGGGTCCCGGGGATGCGGCCGAGCACGGCGACGTGGGGTCTGGAGGCGCGCCGGATCAGCTGGACCAGCGAAATCGCGGCGCCGATCAGCACGCCGTGCAGCAGGCCCGCCCCCAAGACGCCCAGCAGCGCCGCCAGCGCCGCAACGAACTCCTGGCGGTCGCCGCGCCAGAGCTGCCTGAGGTGGGAGAGATTGAACAGATCCGCCACCGCCACCAGCACCACCGCGGCCAGCACCGGCTGCGGCAGCGCGCGCAGCGGCTCCGCGCACAAAAGCAGCACCGCCAGGATGCAGGCCGACGCGACGACGCCCGAAAACGGCGTGCGCGCGCCGCTCCCCTCGTTGACCACCGACTGCGACAGGCCGCCGCTCACCGGGTATCCGTGGCCGAGTCCCGCCACCGCGTTCGCCGCGGCCAAAGCGATGATCTCCCGGTCGGAGTTGAGGTGTCCCCCGTGCTTGGCGGCGAACATGCGGCCGATCGCAGCCGTCTCCACGACGCCGAGAAGAAAGCAGGCAAAGGCCAGCGGCAGCAGCAGGTTCAAATCCGACAGGTGGATGGCCGGAAGCCCCACGGCCGGCACGCCGTAAGGGACCGCGCCCAGCGTGGCCACGCCCCGGGCTTCGAGCCCCAGCAGCAGCGACGCGGCGATGCCCGCGACGACGACCGCGAGCGCCACCGGCTTGTTCTTCACAAACACCTTGCCCAGCACGAGCAGCATCAGCGCCGTCCCTCCGACGACATAGGAGAGCGCGTGCGTCTCGTGCAGCCGGCCCGCAAACGAGGCGACGTTCGACCAGAAATCGCCGTGCGCGCTCCCTCCGAGCCCGCAGAGCTTCGGCAGCTGCGTGCTGGAGAGAAAAAGCGCCACCCCGCATTTGAAGCCCACCATCACCCCTTCCGACACGAAGCGCACGATGGCGCCCGCCTTGACGAGCCAGGCGGCCGCCGCGATCACCGCGACCAGCAGGGCGGTGCCGGAAGCCAGCGCGCCGAAGCGGGCCGCGTCGCCCTCCGCCAGACCGCCCAAGGTCGAGCCGACCAGCAGCGACAGGGCCGAGGTCACTGAAACGACGGTGTGGCGCGAGCTGCAGAAGATCCAGAACACCAGCCCCGAGAACAGGCAGGCATAGAGCCCGGCTTCTGGCGGCAGCCGGGCCAGCGAGGCGTCGCCGATGGCCGCCGGCACCAGGTAGGCGGCCAAGGTCAGCCCGGCCAGCACGTCGCCGCGCAGGTCGCCCGCGCCATAGGTCCGCAGCCATGCGGCCGCCGGCAGCCACCGCAGGGCGGCCGCACGCCGGTCTTCTGAACGGAGTGTCGCTTCTTTCACGTTGCCCATTTTAGCACGCCGCGTTCACGTGCCCAATCCAAAAGAAGGCGGCGGCACGCGTTTGGGCGGACGTTTCTATGGGGTCCGATTCCGGTTGTGCCCGGCGGCAGACGTGGCATAATGTCGAACGTCCGGACCGTCAAGCGCCCGGGCAGAGGAGCGCCCCATGAACATGATGGCCGGACTGCCGCCGGAAACGCTGGCGGCCGCGCGCGAAGACATGCGCAAGCTCGCCACCTACACCATGCCCTTCGGCAAGTGCAAGGGGCTGCGCGTCATCGACCTGCCGGAAGAGTACCTGCTCTGGTTCAAGCAGAAGGGCTTTCCGAAAGGCGATCTCGGCCGCATCATGCAGCTCGCCCTCGAGCTGAAGGTCAACGGGCTCGAAAACCTGATCCCGGGCTGAGGCGCACCTCCGCCGCAGGCTCACTCGCCCCAGTCGTACGTGACCTCTTCGTCCCCGAAGCGCCAGCGCTTCGGCGCGGCCGTCTCCATCCAGTCCAGCGGCTCGGCCGTAGGCGCCGGCCGCGACGCGCGCAGGAACGCCTCGCGCAGCGCCTGACGCTCCTCGGGCCCGGCGAGCTGGCGCCGCCACGAGACGAAGAGCGGCGTGCCGCTGCGCGCCACCAGGTCCAGCCACTGGCGGTTCTTCTCCCACGGCACCGCGCCCGCGTGGGCCAAGCCGACGCAGTCCGCGTCCACCGCGAAGAAGGCCCGGTCCTGGACCGCGCGGAAGGCCAGCGTGTTCACGCCGTTCTGGCGCGTGCGCTTCCACTCCAGCCCGCTCGTGTCGTCGCCCGTGCGCTGCAGCTCAAACAGCCCGGCCGCCAGGTGCCCGAGCGCGTTGCAGCCGATGATCACGACGCCGTCGCCCGCGCCCTGCCGCATCGTGCGGTAGAGGTCGAGCATCACCTCGGCAGTGGTGCGGCTGGAGTCGGCCCACGCGCGGTCGTCGTGGACGACCCGGTCGCCGAGGTTGTAGCCCCAGCGGTTGTTCATGTCGAAGGTCAGATAGTCGATCTTCACCAGCTCGAAGCCCCACGCGCGGAAGCGCGCCATGTCCTCGGCAATCTGGCGCTTCACCTCAGGCAGGGTCGGGTCCATGTAGTCGCGCGCCTTCTTGACGCGCCACGCCTCGGGCACCTCGGGCCACGCATAGAGCGGCCGGTACCAGAGGCCCGGCTTGGCGTTGAGCGCTTTGACCCGCCGCGCGAACGTCGGCATCTCCATCGCGAAGCGCGCGTTGCTGCGGTCCCACGGGCCGAAGCCGCTGACGCCCTGCTTGGCGGGCGGGTTCACCTGCCAGCCGTCGTCCATCACGAGATAGGGCCGGTTCTTCGCCTCGGGGATCAGCGAGGTGACATACGCCGCGTCCTCGAGGAAATTGGTGCCCGTGTTGATGCCGTACGCGCAATACCAGTCGTTGAAGCCATAGACCGGCTCGCGGGGCAGGCGCGGCCGGGGACACATCTGCCGGCAGAACGCGGCGCCCGCCTGGAACGGCGACTCCCCAGGCACGCCCGCGCGGGCCACGACCGTGCAGGCCTCCAGCACGCGCGACCCGAGCTGGACGCCCACGCCGCCGGCCCGCACATCCAGCGCGAGCGTGAGCCCGCCCCTGTCCGCGCTCCAGCAGCAGAGCGCGTTGGGCTGCACGGCCACGCCGTAGCCGTGGGTCACGCGGCCGTCCGAGGCCAGAAAATACCAGGGCATGGGACGCGCCGCCGCCCATGGCCGCCAGGCGAGGTCGCCGTACGAGCGCTCCCACGTGTCGCCGAGCAGCTTGACCGACTCCGGCATCTCGCCGGCCCAGCGCAGGCCGACCGTCTCCAGCGCGACGCCCGGCGCGGCCACGCGCACCTGCGTGCCGTCCGCCGTCGGCTCCAGCTCCACGCGCACCGCCGCATGGCGCCACACGCGCGCGCCGGCCGCCTCCAGCGTCTGGGTGACGCCGCCGCTCACCGCCCAGACGGCTTGCGGCGCCCGCCGCAGGTCGATCGCCTCCAGACCCTCGCCCCTCGCGCCGCACGCCGCCCCAACCAGACAGGCGCCCAGCACCGTTGAATGAAACCGCACATCCATGTCCGTTCCCCTTTCGTGAATGCGCGCCCAGTCTACAGCAATCCCGCCCGCGCGCAAAGTCCAAGCTGCGACGCACCCCTGCCGGGGGCGCACGCACGGTTTCTTTGCGGCGGGCAAAGGAGCGTGCGTTCGGTTTTTCTTCGCAGCCATGTTGGGGCTCGAATCCGACGGCGGACCGAATGGGTTGGTGTACCGGCTACAGGTATGGGTTAGCCGCCTAAAGGCGGGACACCCACAGGCGGCGTGATCACTTCGCCCATAAACCGTGCGTGCCCCCCCTGCCGGCCTGCCGCATTCGCACTTGGTCTGGACGCGAAAATCCTCTATCCTTCTGCCCTATAAAAACTGAGAGGCCGCCTCACGCGCGCCTCCACATGTAAAAGGGAGATCGGGATGAAAAGGATTGGCTTCTCCGCGCTGGCGGCCCTGGGGCTCATGACCTGCACCGTCCAGGCCGCGGTCAAACTGCCTCACATTTTCGGCAACGACATGGTTCTGCAGCAGGGGGCCGCCGTGCCCGTCTGGGGCTGGGCTGACCCGGGCGAGAAGGTCACGGTCGAGTTCGCCGGCCAGAAAAAGCAGACCGAAGCCCGCGCCGACGGCACGTGGCAACTCAAGCTCGACGCCTTGAAGGCCTCGGACCAGCCCGCCGTCTTCAAAGTCACGGCCTCGAACGTCATTGAACTCAGCAACGTCGTCGTCGGCGAGGTGTGGTTCTGCTCCGGACAGTCGAACATGGAGTGGATCATGCGCAACGTGGACAACGCCGAGCAGGAGATCGCCAACGCCAAGTTCCCGCTGATCCGGCACTTCAAGGCGCCCAAGAACTTCAAGCCCGCCCCCGAGAGCGACATCAACGCCGCCTGGGAAGTCACCACGCCGGAAGGCCTCGGCGACGAGTCGGCCGTGGCCTTCTTCTTCGGCCGCCGCCTGCATCAGGAGCTGAAGGTCCCCGTCGGGCTGATCAACTGCTCCTGGGGCGGAACGCGCATCGAGCCGTGGACGCCGGCCTGCGGCTTCGACGGACTGCCCGATCTGGCGGGCATCAAGGAGCGCGTGGACAGCGCCAATCCCGCCACGGAGCTGCACAAGAAGGTGCTGGGCAGCTACGTCGCCGCGATGCAGGCGTGGATCGCCGACGCGCAGGCGAAGAGCGCCGCAGGCCAGCCGCTGACCGCCGCGCCCGAGTTTCCGCAGAACCTGATCTTCCCCATGACTCAAGGACGGCACCAGGAGCCGACCGTGCTCTACAACGGCATGGTCGCGGGGCTCGTGCCCTTCGCCATCAAGGGCGCGATCTGGTACCAGGGCTGCTCCAACAACGGCGAAGGCATGCTCTACCTCGAGAAGACCAAGGCGCTCGTCAACGGCTGGCGCCAGGTGTGGGGCCAGGGCGACTTCCCCTACTACCTCGTGCAGCTCGCGCCCTACAATTACGGGCCGGCCCGCGCGACCCATCTGCCCGGCATCTGGGAAGCCCAGGCCGCCGTCCCCGCCGCCATCCCCAACACCGGCTACACCGTCATCAACGACATCGGCAACGTCAAGGACATCCACCCGCGCAACAAGCAGGACGTCGGCCTGCGCATGGCCAACCAGGCCCTCGCCCGCACCTACGGCCGCACCGGCATCCGCTGGGAGAGCCCGGTCTTCAAGGCGTTCGCCATCGAGGGCGCGAAGCTGCGCGTCACGTTCGACTTCGCCGAAGGCCTGAAGACCCGCGACGGCAAGGCCCCGACGTGGTTCGAGCTGTGCGGCCCGGACGGCCTCTACAAGCCCGCCGACGCGGTCATCGAGGGCAACGCCGTGGTGCTCTCCGCCGCCGGCATCAGCGAGCCCATGGCCATGCGCTTCGCGTGGGACCAGCTCGCCGAGCCCAACCTCGTCAACGGCCTCGGCCTGCCGGCCGGCGCCTTCCGCTGCGGCAACAAACCCAAGCTCGACGGCGCCCTCTCGCTGCCCGAACTCCAGGGCTTCCGCAAGGTCTACGAGATCGACCTGCCGGTCAACGGCAACTTCAACGCCGCGCCCCCGACGTACACCACCGACGCCAGCGCCGGGGCGGGGGCCTTCACCCGCGTCGCCTACGTGCTCCAGCTCCAGCAGGACGGCGGCAGCGTCCGCTACGTCTGCGCGGCGATGGACGCGTTCACGAAGGACGCGAAGAAGCTCGGCATCCCCTATGCCAAGAGCGGCATCCGCCACCAGACCAAGGTCACGAACCTGACCGTGCGCTCGAACGTCGAGGGCCTCCCCGCGCTCGACGCCTCCGACGGCGGCAACATCGAGTTCTGGGACGCGAACTACGGCAACCCGAACGGCCTCAACCTGCCCGGCGCCGACAGCCGCAAGTACGACTTCGACGACCAGGCCGCCGGCGACGGCGGCTACGGCTGCATGCAGGTCCACGCGTGGAAGAACAAGGTCACGCTCTTCGCCTACAACAACTTCAACGGCGGCGGCCCCTGCGACATCGGCATCGGCAACAACACCGCCGGCGAACACCCCGACTACACGTTCATGGGCAACGGGGGCCAGTACGCCACCCGCCGCCTGACCGTGCTCGTGAAGTAAAGCCGCGCGCCTTGCGTTCAAGGAGCCCCGCGCCTGACGCCCCGCGTCGGCCGCGGGGCTCCTTCTTTTGCGGACGCGCCGTCACTTCACGGCCACCTTGATGAACGGGCCTGCGGAGACAGGGACGACCACGGTCGCCTCACCCGTATCCGCGAGCGAGACCTGATAGTTCCCGACCGGTTCGCCCCAGCCGCCTTTCAAATCGGAACAGGTGTAAACGGTTAGCGTGCCATTGAGCTGGTCGAAACGGACGGCCGGTGAAGATGCAGACACCGTGATGGTGGCGGTGCCGGCAGAGGCGTTGTACGCGATGGACGAGATCATGATCGAGGCGTCTGTGTCCGGCGCGACATTCAAAAGATAGTCGTCCAGCCAGTCGTTGCCGGAGGACTCCACGTCATCGGCACTCTTGCCGTTCGCTTGCGCCCATGACGCAAGCAGGACCTCATCCACCACATTCGTGCCGAGCGTGACGCCCGTGAGAAGCGACGTCGAGATCACGACATTCGCCGCGTGCCCGGCCGTCACAAGCCCCGTCGAGCTGCTGACCCTTTCGCCGACAGGCCCGCTGTATTCCACGCACCCACAATTGCCGGTGACGGAGAAGGCATGCCAGCCGTCCGTACGGATCGAGATCTCCGCCCCGTTATCCACCGTATCTCCCGGCTGCAGCACCTGCCCCGCAAACAGCACGTCAAGGTGCGCATCGTTGAACACGAGCAGCATCGGGCTGTATTTGTACAAATCGTTGTCGGTCACCCTGAGCTCATCGACCCGTCCTCTGCCTTCAAAACCGACCGCTTGAATGGACCCGTCCTCTGTCGTGAACGGAAACAAGTATCCGACTGCGCCAGGCTCACTCCAAAGGGAAAGATAGGAGGCGGAAGACGTGACGAGCATTCCGTCGATGTAAACCTTGCCACAAGGAATCCCGTATAACGTGTCGAACGCATTGACGGTCAACCGATGCCAGCTAGCCGGATCAAGCGTCACGTCCGTGACCGTGGAGGTGACGAATAAGCCGCCGTGATAAACGACCAGATTGGACTGTGCGTTCAGATAGACGGCGAGCTTGGCGAGCGACTGGGAGATGACAGGCGGCTCATCAAATGGCACGAACTGAACCAGCATGTCGATGTAGACCGTGCCTGCGTGACAATTCATCCCCCCGCCGGAAACCCTGCGCGTCAGGCAACCGCCGCCTGTGTTCAATTCGAGCACCCGATCGGTCGTCGTACCGATCATCGGGCGATCATTGCCATACCCCGTGTTTCCCGCATCTGCGCCCACCAGTTCGGAGGCATCGCCCTCAGAGGCAAACCACACGGCACTTGTGACGGCACCGGAGTCGTCTTGCACGGCCTTGTAACAGGCGGCAGGCATGCCGTTAGTCCCCTCTTCAAATGAGTCCGCATCCCCGACACAGTACATTTTGGCCAAAGCGGCTGACGATGCGCCAACGATCAGTGCGGCAACAAGACTCTGCGACAGATATGATGTTTTCATCCAGAAGCCCTCGCTTATCAATAACTATATATATTTCATGAGCCGAAGTCAAAGCGTCGCTCGAAGTCATCATGCGCACGCGGCACCCCGGCGCGCGAGCCGCCAAGCCCAGAAACGCACGTCAACCAACCGTCGGCTGGCCATCGCCAATTCCTTCACCCCCCCAGGCGCTGCCGCGTCGCGGCGTCCGTCGCGTCTTCAGAAACAGCACGGCCGCGTAGTATGCGATCCACGCCACAAAGGTGAGGATCAGCCCTTTCTGGCACGTCGGCACGTAGGGCGCGAACGGCAGCAGCTTGAGCGAGTGGCCTACGAGGAACGTCTCGAAGAGGGCCACCAGCGTCACGCACCAGGCCAGCCAGCCCCAGCGCACCCCGCGCGGCACGCCGGGGTTGGTGCGCTGCGGCGTCAGCACGAGCAGAACCACGCCGCCGCCCGCCACCGCCGCCACGCACCCCACGTTGTGGAACAGGCCGTCGACATTCTCGGGCACCAAGGCGATGGTCAGCAGACCGGCCGCGTTCAGGGCCCCGCCCCACAGGAGAACCCGCTTGGCCGCCGCCCCTTTTGCGAAGCAGCTGAGCGCCGGATAGAAGCGCGCCACGATCCCGGCGCTCAGCGCGAGCCCGAACGTGAAGAGATAGTGGCACGCCGGGAAGTCGACGCCGTTGACCCGCGTCCGCCCCAGCAGGCTCAGCATGCGCATGCACGGGTTGTACGCGGGGCCCGGGCACAGCCACATCGCCGACAAGAAAAGCACGCCGACCACCGCGCAGCCCCAGAACACCGCGACCGGGGCGAGCCGGAGCTCGCGGATCTTTGACGGCCCCCGCGGCGCGCGGCCGCACCGCGCGATCGCTGCGGCCACCAGCAGCAGGCTCGCCAGATAGGTCACGCCCACGAGTCGGCCCAGATAGGGAACGCGCAGAATGTGGCCGAAGCCGATCATCGCGTCGGAGAACAGCAGCAGGCAGAGCCCGTACCGCCACGCGCGCGAAAGCCGGTGCGTGCCGCACGCGTAGGAGACGCTTGCGACCGACAGCAGCAGGTAGCCGCCGAGCGCCGCCGCAAGCGGCGCCGAACGGAGCGCCGGCAGCAGCCGGACGCCGAACAGGATGCCGAGACTGAACAGGAGCGCGGCCGCCATGCGGAGGCTCGCCTGCCCGTGGCGGCGCAGGAACGCGATCCAGCACGCCTGCGCCACCGCAAACCCGGCCACCCCGCAGAGGAACCCGCCGGAATGAAGCGGCGACGCCTTCACCGCGAGAAAATAGTCCCCCGCCATCGTGGCCGCCAGCCCGCACCACGCCAGCCCATACGGGCGGCACGGCTTCCCGCCCCGCACGATCGCCACCGCCGTCACGGCGAGCAGCGCCGGCGTAAATCCCATGAGCCACACCGTCGACATGGATGCCCCCTGATTTCCCAGAAAAACGGGGGCCGCCGCGGACCGCCGCCGCGCCCCCCGACCCGCGGACTCAGCGCTGCGCCGGCGCCATGTCCACGACCTGCATTTCGACCGAGGTCTCGCCGCCGAACGTGTTCTCGCGCAGCTCAAAGACCACGTCGAAGCGGCCGCCGCGCGCCCGCAGCGCCTCGACCGAGACGCCGTGGCGGAACCACACGCCGCGCGGCAGCGCCGCGCCGCCGGCCGCGAAGGCGAACTGCATGTGGCTGCCCGAGCTCCCCATGGGCCGGGCGTCCAGCATCTCCACGGCCCGCACGCCCCAGCGCGGCGCGGGATTGCCGTGGCCGAACGGCGCCAGCCGCTGCTGCTCGCGGTAGAAGTCCGGCCCCACCTGCTGCGGCGCCAGCCAGCCGTCGACCGTCAGCGTCCGGACGCCGCCGCCCTTCGCCGCCTGCCTGCCGCACGCCTCGCAGAAAAGCGCCTTGAAACGCTCGAACGCGCCGGGCTTGACGTGGAACCCGGCGGCCCGCGCATGGCCGCCGAAGCCCTCCAGCGTGTCGCCGGCCGCGGCCAGCGCCTCCAGCGCGTGGTACCCTTCGCACGCCCGCACCGAGCCGCGGCCCGCGCCGCGCTCGTCAAAGGCGACCACCGCCGCCGGGCGCCCGGTGGCGTCGCTCAGCCGCGCCGCCACGATGCCGATCACGCCGGGATGCCAGCCGGCCTCCCCCGCATGCGAGCCCTCGCTCCCCACGACCACCGCGGACGCCTCGAACCCGGCCGCGCCCTCCAGCCCGCACTGCCGGCGCGCGGCCAGCACGATGCGCTCCTCCACGCCTTTGCGCTTGCCGTTGAAGCCTTCCAGCTTGGCCGCCAACTCGGCCGCGCGGTCCCGGTCCTGCGTCGTCAGCAGCTCGTAGGCCACCATGGCCGAGTCCATGCGCCCGGCCGCATTGATGCGCGGGCCTAGCAGAAAACCGAAGGTGGTGGCGTCCGGCGACGGCACCGTCTCTTGCGCCGCACGCGACAGCAGCGCGCGCAGGCCGGTGCAGGCGAAGCGCTCCCAGTGCCGCAGCGCGCCCCACACCAGCAGGCGGTTCTCGCCGGTCAGCGGCACGATGTCCGCCACCGTCGCGAGACCCACCGGAACCAGCAGCTCGCCGCCCAGCGAGCCGCCCTCGTACCAGCCGTTGGCCTTGCCCAGCGTCACCAGCGCGTGCGCCACCTTGAAGGCCACGCCCGCGCCGCACAGGTGCTCCGCGCCGGGCGAGGCGCCCACGCGCGGGTTGACGATCACCGAGGCCTTGGGGCGCGCGCCCGCCGGCTCGTGGTGGTCGGTGATGATCACCTCGACGCCCAGGCTGACCAGATGGTCGACCTCCGCGGCGGAGCCGATGCCGCAGTCCACGGTCACCAGCAAATCCGGCGTGCGGCCGTGCTCGCGCAGGCAGCGCTCGATCGCCGCGAGGGTGAGCCCGTAGCCTTCCGGCTCGCGCACCGGAAGGAACACCTCGACGCGGCCGCCGATCTTCCGCAGCGCCGTCACCAGCACAGCGGCGGCCGCCACGCCGTCGGCGTCGAAGTCGCCGAACACCACCAGATCGCGCTGCGCGCGCACCGCCGCCCAGAGCCGCTCTGCGGCCTCACGCACGCCGGGAAAAGCGAAGGGGTCGCCCAAATGCAGCCGCAGATCGGGCCGCAGAAACGCATCGGCCGCCTCGGGCGTGACCGATCCGCGCGACACCAGCGTCCGCGCCACCGGCAAGGCCAGGCCCAAAGCTTCCGACACCCTCTGCACGGCCGCCTCGTCGGCCTGCGCGTCGCACCATCTGTACCGCGGTAACATACCTTCTATTTACGGTTATTCCCCTTCACATCGCAAGCCAAAAGAGCGGACAAATAGCGGACACCTCCGTCTGGGCGCATCCGCGGACGAGGCGGGCGTGACAGTCGCCCGCCTTGAAAGAGCTGTGCTGAAGTAACAGGTCACCCCTGTCCGTCATAACCGCTCCAGCCCCGTCCGGCACGCGGCCGTCGGACACAGGCCTCTTTTTCGGGCCGGTGCGGCGCTTGCGCTGCGGGGGTCCGCAAACGCCCGATCACGCGGTCATAGCAGCGCTGACAAAGGGTCACGGGCCTCCGTTCGCCGCAGGCCATTCTGACCGTGTTTTCCGAGAGGAGTCCGCACGCCAGACAAGGCCTGCTTTTTCGGGGTTCCATACGTTCACCAGAAATCGCCGACGCCGATCCGTTCGCGTCGGTCGACAGTATACGATTTCCGGTGTGACAGAGATCCATCCCCCCGCATGACAAGATTGTCATCTGGAGAGCGACGGACGGCGCGTTCGCCGCGGCCTGCCGCAGACGCCCGGACTCACTTGGAGGGGCGTGCGCCGAGCTTCTCCAGCAAGAAGCCGAACAGGTCGGGGTACTTCATGTGGCCGTAGTCGTTGTTGTAGTTGATCTCGTGCTCGATGCCCACGGCCTTCAGCCGCTCCGCGAGGCCCGCGCCGAAGTTGCCCGAATGCGGCGGATCTTTATAGGGCTCGCCGAGATGGGGCGGGTTGTCGTAGAAGAGCAGCACCGGCGGATCGTCCGGACTGGCGAGCGCATACGGGGAGAACGCCTTGATCCACGGCAGCAGCTCCTCCCGCTTGTCGAGGAACGCCTGCATCGAGCCCAGGCCGAAGGCGTGCGCGCCGTAGGTGTTGTTCGGAATCCACGCCTGCAGCTGCTGCGGATCCAGCGTGGTCTGGGGCACGAAGCACAGCGCGCAGCTCAGCCGCGTGGACTCGCGCGCCACCGGGTCGGCGCTCGCCGGGTCGGCCCGGTCGGGATGAAAGGCCAGCCACAGCGCCGTGAACCCGCCGGCCGAGCCGCCGCAGCCGCCGATGCGCGCCTTGTCGATGCGCCACTCGCCCGCTTTGCTGCGCACGAACTGGAGCGCGCGCGCGGCGTCGTCGAGGCAGGCCTTGACCGGCGGCGCGATCTTCTCGGCGCCGGCGTCCGGAATGAGGCGGTAGTTGATCGAGACCACAGAGATGCCGTTCTCAAGGCACTTGGCGAGAAAATCGGGATTCGCCTTGTCGCCGGTCATCCAGCCGCCGCCGTGGACGAAAAACAGCAGCGGGGCCACGGGCTGGGACTGGGCCTGGTAGAAATCCAGCACCTGCCGGGGGTGCGCGCCGTACGGCACGTTCCCCAGAGTCGGCTGGATCGGGGCCGGCGTCTGGGCGGGAACCTCCGGCGCCGCCAGCAGGACTGACACGAGCGCCAGGACGACAAGAGCGGGTGTGTTTCGGGATGTGCGCATGCGAGACCTCCACGTGTGGGTTGCGATATTAGCCCAGAGCCGCGCGACGATCAAGCCGGCGGCCCGTGCCGCGGACGGCGGGCCTCAGTAGTGCGGCGGGCGCTCGGCCGCCTGGCCGATGACGCGCGCAGCCTCCTGCTGCTGGCGCAGCTCCGCGACGAGCGCGCGGTTCTGGAGCTCCAGCGCGAGAACCCGCTTCTGGAGGTCCGTGACCACCCCGTTGAGGGTGTCGGCCAGATGCTCACAGTAGGTGATGCGCGTTTCCAGCGCCTGCCGGGGATCGGGGGATTCCGTGTTCATGGGCCCAGCATAGCACAAGTTGAGCCGTCCAGGCTCGACAAGACAGATAAGGCGCGGTATTGTTTAAGTCACGCTTCAAGCTGGATTCGGGGGACACGATTCCGCTTGCGGACGATCATTAATAACTGAAGGAGCATGCTGATGAACAGGCGGACAGTGTGGATCGGGTGCGTGTTGCTGGCGGGGACCTTGGCCCGCTGCGAGACGGCGGAGAAGACTTTTTTCTTTAAAGACAAGGATTCGGTCATCTTCCTGGGCGACAGCATCACCGAGCAGAAGCTCTACACCACTTACCTTGAGGCCTACACGCTCACCCGCTTTCCCGACAAGGCCTTCCGCTTCCGCAACGTCGGCTGGGGCGGCGACACCGCCTGGCTGCGCAAGCGCTTCGCCACCGACGAGAAGGCGCTCTTCTCCGCCACCGGCCCGCTGCTCGACGCGATGGTGACCCAAGCCGTCCACGCGGGCCTCGACCGCGACGTGCTGCCGCACAAGCCCACGGCTGTGACCGTCAAGTTCGGCATGAACGACCACGCCTACCAGGCCTTCCGCGAGGACATCTGCCGCGCCTACGTCCGCAGCCAGACCGAAATCGTCAACACGCTCAAGAAGAGCGGCGCGCGGGTCGCCCTGTTGACCCCTCAGCCCATCGAGGACAAGCGCCCCGACCCGGACAAAGAGGTCAAGAACCAGTCGCTGCGCAAATTCTCCGACAGCCTCAAAGAGGTGGCGGACAAGAACGGCGCGACGTTCGTCGACCAGTTCGACCCCTACATGAAGATCATGCTCGAGGCGCGCGCCGCCAAGCCGGACGCCCACATCGGCGGCGGCGACGCGGTCCACCCCGGTCCGGCCGGCCACACGCTCATGGCCTGGACGATCCTCAAGCAGCTCGACGCGCCCGCGCTGGTGTCGTGCGGCTGCCTCGACGTCTCGCGCTGGCTCCGCAGCAAAGTCGTCTGCGAGAACAACTGCGACCTCTCGAACGTCAAGGTGTCCGACGGCGCCGTCAGCTTCGACCGCCTCGACGCCGCGCTGCCGATGCCCATCGACGCCCGCGCGACGTCGGCGCTCACCCTCGCGCCGGTCACGGACGACCTGAACCGCTACGTCCTCAAAATCATGGGCCTGAAAGCCGACAGCTACGACCTCGCCATCGACGGCCTCAAGGTCGCCACCGTCGCGCGAGCGGAGCTTGAGAAGGGCTTCAACCTGGCCGCCGTCTCCACGCCCAACGCCGTCCAGGCGATGCAGGTGCTCGACCTCGTCTTCAAGAAAAACAACGCCTACTTCGAGCGCTGGCGCAAGGTCCAGCTCGCGAACGGCCCCGCCGAACGCCTAGCCGAGCTCGACAAGCAGATCGCCGACTTCGAGGCGCAGATCGAGGCCGCGCGCCAGCCCAAAAACCACCGCTTTGAACTGAAACCCGTCAGCAAGTAAGGAACAACCCGTCATGAACATGAACCGCCGCAACTTCCTCAAGGGCGCCGCCGTCGCGAGCGCGCCGTTCATCCTCCCCTCCCACATCTGGTCAGCCGAGGTCAAGCCGAACGACCGGCCCGGCGTCGGCTTCATCGGCATGGGCAAACAGATGGGCGGGCTGCTCAGCAACTTCCTGCACCAGGATGTGCAGTGCCTCGCCGTCTGCGACGTGGACACCACCCGGCGCGACGCCGCCAAGAAAAAAGTCGACGACTACTACGCGCAGAACCCGGGCAAAGGCGCGGCGGGCTGCCAGGCCTACATCGACTTCCGCGACATCATCGCACGCAAGGACATCGACATGGTCTGCATCGCCACGCCCGACCACTGGCACACGGTCCAGTGCGTGGCGGCGCTGCGCGCGGGCAAAGACGTCTACTGCGAGAAGCCGCTGACCCACAACGTCCACGAAGCCATCACGCTCATGAAAGAGGTCGACGCCAACAAGCGCGTCCTGCAGACCGGCTCGATGCAGCGCTCGAGCAAGGAGTTCCGCGTGGCCTGCGAGCTGGTTCTCAACGGCGTGATCGGCAAGGTCGAGCGCGTGGAGTGCCAGTTCGGCGACCCCGGCATCCCGTATGACCTGAGCGAGGAGCCGATGGAACCCGGGCTCGACTGGGACCTGTGGCTCGGGCCGGCTCAGAAGGTGGTTTACAACTCGGTGCTCAGCCCGCGCGGCATTCACAACCACTTCCCGTCGTGGCGCAAATACCGCGAGTTCGGCGGCGGCATGGTCACGGACTGGGGCGCGCACCACCTCGACATCGCGCAGTGGGGCCTCGGCATGGACGCCAGCGGGCCGGTCGAGATCCGCCCGCCCGAGCAGGCCGGCGCCAAGCGCGGCGCGTCGCTGGTCTATGCCAACGGCGTGACCGTCACGCACAAGGACGGCTTCGGCGTGCACTTCTTCGGAACCGAGGGCGAGGTGCAGGTCAACCGCGGCAAGTTCACGCTCACGCGCGGCGGCAAGATGCTCTACAAGTTCACCAAGAAGGAAGACGGCTCGTCCTGCGAGGCGCAGGTCACGCTCGCGGAGCGGGAGTTCCTGAAGGAGGCGAAGACCAAGCTCTACGTCAGCAAGGGCCACATCCCGGACTTCCTGAACTGCGTGAAGAGCCGCCAGAAGCCCATCACCAACGAGCAGGTCGGCGGGCGCTCCGCGATCTGTTGCCATCTGATGAACCAGTCCTACTATCACCAGGCCAAGATCCTGTGGGACCCCGCGAAGCTCTGCCTGCGCGACGGCTCGGGCGACCCCGCGTGGCTCACCCGCGACTACCGCGGGCCGTGGAAGGTCTAAAGGACTAGGCGCGACGCGCCGGGTGCGTTCCGTTGACGCGCCCGGCGCGAACGAACATACGCTGAACAAGGGAGGCCGGGATGGCGGGCAACGCACCTTCACGTCGCTTGAAAGCGGGACTTCCTCCCGGCACCTTGATCCCCGTCGGCGAGAAACGCGTCGCGCAGACGACGCTCACGCTGATCGAGTACAACGGCGACCGCGTCGCGGAGCGCGTGCTGCCCGACGCCGACGCGTGCGCCGCGCTCAAGGACAGCTCCGCCGTCCACTGGCTCAACATCGAAGGGCTCCACGACGTCGGCGTGGTCCAGCGCATCGGCGAAATCTTCGGCATCCATCCGCTCGTGCTCGAAGACATCGTCACCACGGGCCAGCGCCCCCGCATGGAGGACTACGGCGACTACATCTACATCGTCGTCAAGATGCTCTACCGCAACGGCGACAAGACGAAGATCATCTCCGAGCAGATCACCTTCATCCTCGGCGCTTTCGGCGTGCTGTCGTTCCAGGAGATCGGCGCCGACGTGTTCAACCCCATCCGCGAGCGGATCCGCGCCGACAAGGGCCGCATCCGCAAAGCCGGCCCCGACTACCTCGCCTACCGCCTGCTGGACGCGATCATCGACAACTACTTCATCGTCCTCGAGGATGTCAGCGACCGCGTCGAGCAGATCGAAGATCAGGTGGCCGACAACCCGGAGCAAGAGGTCATCCACGACATCCACCAGCTCAAGCGCGACATGATCTTCCTGCGCAAGGCGCTCTGGCCGGTCCGCGAAGTGGTCGGCGGCCTGGAAAAAACGGAGTCGGACCTCATCGCGGAGTCCACCAACATCTTCCTGCGCGACGCCTATGAGCACACCATCCAGGTGATCGACACCATCGAGACCCTTCGCGACACGCTCTCCGGCGCGCTGGACATCTACCTCTCGAGCATGAGCAACCGCATGAACGAGATCATGCGCGTCCTCACGGTGATGTCCACCATCTTCATCCCGCTGACCTTCATCGTCGGCGTTTACGGCATGAACTTCGAGCACATGCCCGAGCTCTCCTGCCGCTACGGCTACCTCGCCGTCTGGATCACCATGGCCGTCACGGCCGTCGGCATGATCCTCTTCTTCCGCCGCCAGAAGTGGTTCTGAGGCGCGCCCTCACGGCACCGGGCCGCTGAACAGCCGCACGCGCTCGATCAGACCCTGAAAATGCGGCGGCCTCGGCTCGACGACCGCGCTGCCCAAGTCCGCGCCGATCTGCATGAGGTCATTCGGGTCGCGATCCATCAGCCCCGGCACGGCCCGCTCGCCGACGACCCCGCCGTCCACCGCCAGCGTGATCCGCTTCTCGGCCAAGCTGCCGGCCAGCGTCACCCACCCCGTCACCGCCTCCGGCGCCTCAACCGAATAGGCCTTGTTCTCGAGCGTGACGGTGAAGACAGGCCGTCCCTGCTTGAGCCACAGCGCATAGCCCGCCGTCTTGCCGCCGCGCGCGAGAATCACGCCGTCCGGGCTCGCCGGCTTCACAACCGCCTCCACGCTCCACACGCTTCCGGACGGGTTCAGCGCTTTCGACTTCGGCACGTCGACGTAGCCCTGGCCGTCCAAGCGCAGCGCCTGGCGCCCCTCGCGGCCCTCCGCCAGACGAACGTCGACTGCTTTGCCGTCGTTCCCCAGGCCGCTCAAATCCGGCACGCGCGCGCCGTCGAGCGCGGCGAAGCCGTAGTGCAGGCGAACGCCGGGCCTGAAGGCCTGCGCGTCCGGCCCTCCCGGCTGCCCCCACCACTCGGGCCGGTCCACGTAGTCCGGAACGCGATACCCCACCTCGCCTTTCAGCCGCGCGAGCTCATCAGCCATGCGCCCGCGCAGCGCCGCATAAGCGGGGTCGCCCATCACGTTGCGCGTCTCATACGGATCGGACTTGAGGTCGAACAGCTCGCTCCACTCGTCGTGGCCCGCGTAGGTGATCAGCTTCGCGTCCGCGGTGCGCACGGCCGCGATGTCCGGCACGCGCGAGTTCTTCTGCTTCTCGGCGAAATACTCGTAGAACCAGCTCTGCCGCCAACCCGGCGCCGCGCCGGCCAGCAGCGGGCGCCAGCTGCGGCCCTGCATCTCTTTCGGCGCGGGCACCCCCGCGTAATCGAGCAGCGTCTGCGCGAGGTCGAGGTTCAAAACCATCTCGTCGCGCACCTGGCCGCGCCCGGCCGCCCCCAGCGTCGGGTCGCGCACGATGAACGGCACGCGCAGGCTTTCGTCGTAGGCGCTGCGCTTGTCGCCGAGCCCGTGCTCGCCGAGATAGAAGCCGTTGTCGCTGGTGTAGATCACGACGGTATTGCCGGCGAAACCGCATTCGTCCAGAGCCTCCAGCAACCGCCCCAGACAATCGTCCGCCGCGCTCACGCAGCGGAAGTAATCGAGGTTCGCCGGAACCGCCGAAGCCCCTTCCGCTGCGCCGGGCGAGGGCACCCGCTTCGCCTTCACGTCTGCCATGTACGGCGTCGGCGTCGCGAGGTTGGGAACGCTCCGCGCCTGCTCGCCGGCGAAGCGCTCCCGCGCGCGCTCAGGCGGGGTGAAGGGACCGTGCGGCGCCTTGAAGCCGACCACCATGGACCAGGGCTTGGCGGCCCCTTTCTGACGGCGCATGAAGCCGATCGCATAATCGGTGGACACGTCGTCGATCCAGCCCTGTGTCGTCACGTCCTTGCCGTCCACGACGAACGGGGCGTCCACGTAGCGGGCGTGGCCGATGAACGAGGCATGGTAATCGAATCCCGGACGCTCGCGCTGGCTGTCCATGTGCCACTTGCCGATATAGGCCGTGGTGTAGCCCGCCGCCCGCAGCAGCGTCGCGTGCGTGACACTGTCGACGGGGAAGGGACGGAAGTTCGACGCGATCCCGTTGCAGTGGCTGTAGCGCCCCGTCAGATTCACCGCGCGGCTCGGCGCGCAGAGCGAGTTCACGACGAACGCGTTGCGGAAGCGCACCCCTTCGGCCGCCAGCCGGTCCATGTGGGGCGTCTTGAACCACGGGAAACGCCCGCGCTCGCCCAGCTCCTGCTGCACGGCCGAGAACGCGTCGTACCGCTGGTCATCGGTATAAATGAACAGGATGTTCGGCCGCTGCGGCCCCTCGGCCGCACGCACGATGCCGAACCCGAACACCGCGCACACCGTCAGCCACTTTTTCATGTTGAGCTCCAAGGTCCTCGCCAGCCCGTCCCTACTGTTTCACCTTGCCCGCGGTGATGTACTCCTCGCGGTCGATCAGCCCGTCCTTGTCCGTGTCGAAAAGGACGTAGCGCTTGGGCGCCTCCTCGGGATCGGGCTGGTTGGCCAAGAACTCCGCCCGAGTCAGCTTGCCGTCCTTGTCCTTGTCGCGGCTCTCGAACATCGCCGCGCGGTCCTGCTTGGCCTTTTTGGGAGCCGGCGCGGCTTGCGCCTGCTTGTCCGCGCGGAGCTGCGGCTTGGCCTCGGGCTGCCGCGCCAGCAGCGCGCGGAGCTGCGCAACCACCTCGGGCCGTTCGGCGGCGAGGTTCCGGGTTTCCTCAGGGTCGGCCTCGTAATCGTAGAGCTCCAGCACCGCCGTGTCGGCCGGCTCGCCGATCTTCTTCCACTCCACAAGGCGGTAGCGCCCGGTGCGGACGGCGCGGCCCATGCGCTCGCCGCGAGGGTAAACGTGGAACACCGCCTCTTTGGTCTTCGCGGCCGGCGACTTGAGCGCCGCCGCGAAGCTCGCCCCGTCTAGCCCCTGCGGCGCAGGCAGGCCCGCCAGCTCGCAGAGGGTCGGATAAAGGTCCACGGTCTCGACCAGCGCGGGGCTCTTGACGCCTGCCTGCGCCACGCCGGGCGCGACCACGATCAGAGGCTGCCTCGCGGCCTGCTCGTAGTTGGTGTGCTTGCACCAGATGCCGTGGTCGCCCAAATGCCAGCCGTGGTCGCCCCACAGCACGATCACCGTGTTTTCGGCGAAGCCGTTGCGGTCGAGGGCGTCGAGCACGCGGCCGAGCTGGGCGTCCATGAAGCTGACCGCCGCGTGGTAGCCGTGAATCAGGTGGCGGGCCTGAGCGTCGCCGATCGGCTCGACTTTCGGGATGTCGGTGTAGCTGCGCAGCTCGCCGGAGTTCTGCCCGGCGAACTCCGGCGCACCGGCCGGCAGCGTCCGCTGCGCGGGGAGCTCAAACGACTCGGGGCGGTAGAGGTCCCAATACTTCTTCGGCGCGTTGAAGGGCAGGTGCGGCTTGTGGAAGCCGACGCCGATGAACCACGGCTCGCCGGGCTTGGCCTTGGCCGCGTCGAGGCGGCGGACCGCCTCGTCGGCGATCATGCCGTCGCCGTATGCGGTGTCGGCCACATCGGCGCACTCGGTGGCCACGCTCTTCGCCGTGTTGGCCACCTTTTCGACGGACAGTCCGGCGGCCTTGGCCTTCGCAACCGCCTCCCGCTGGGACTCGATGTTGGCCTGCAGGGCGTAGCTGCCGCCCTGCGGCTTCCAGTGCGGCACGCTCCACGAGGCGGCGTCCTCCCCATTCCCGTGGCCGACGTGCATGATCTTGCCCATGGCCTCGGTCCGGTAGCCGTTGCGCTGAAAATGCTGCGCCACGGTGACGGCGTCGGGCACCGCAAGGCGGAAGTTGGTGCCGAGGTCGTAGATGCCGAGCGTCGCCGGGCGCAGGCCGGTCATCAGCGCGTTGCGCGACGGCGCGCATACCGCCTGGTTGCAGAAGGCGCGCTCAAACAGCACGCCGCGCGCGGCCAGCCGGTCGATGTTCGGCGACTTGACGCTCGCCGCGCCGTAGCAGCCGAGCAGCGGCTTGAGGTCGTCCACACAGATCAGCAGCACATTCGGGCGGCGCGCAGGAGCATCTGCCGCGAAGGCGCAGCCGCATACGAGTGCCATCAAAACCATGAGCCAAGACCGACCTGTCATGCTGCCCCCCTGTTTTCTGGTGTGAGGTCCGGCCTCCGCCTGCAAAAGGCGCGGGACCGGGCAATTCTTACAGAAACGGCCGATGCGCCGTCCTATTGCCGCAGCCCGTTCAAAAGCGACACGATTTCGTCGGAGGTCACGCCGCGCTGCTGCGCCGCCTGCAAGGCCGACACCGCCTCGCCTTTGCGGCCGAGGGCGAGAAGATAGTAGGCATACGTGTAGGCATAGCCGGGGTTCAGCGGTGCCAGCTCAGACGCCTTGCGGCACCAGGAGACGCCCTCTTCAGTCGCGCGGCCGCGGTTGAGCAACACGCCCAGATTGTAGGCCGCCTGCGCCAGAGACGGATCGGCTGCCAGCGCCGCGCGGAAATGCCCTTCCGCCCCCGCCATCTGGCCTTTCTCCGCCAGCGCCATGCCGAGGTTGAGGTGCACCGCCGGATTCCGGGGCTCCGCGCCTGCGGCCTTTTCCAGCAGCGAAACGGCGGCATCGAGATCCCCCTGCCGCGCCCGCATCATCGCCGCGTTCACCAGCGGAGGGACCACGTCGGGGCGCAGGCGCGTAGCCTGCTCATAGGCCGCCAACGCCCGGTCGCCCCAGCCGCGCCCCTCGTAATAGTTGCCGAGGTTGTAGTGCGACGACCACGCATCGGGCAGGCAAAGGTAACTCGCCTCCAGCTCACGAAACGCCGAATCGCAGGCCGCACGCGCGGACGGCAACGCCAAAAGGTCTGCCGGATAGCGCGCCAGCGCGCCAGCCGCCGACACGCGCACGAGCCGGTAGTCGTCGCGGGCGGCGGCCAGCAGCAGGCCGAAGTGCTCCCGGGTCACGTCGCCCGCCAGCAGCTGCGCCGCGGCCGACCGCACCAGCGGATGCGGATGCCCCAGGGCCCCGCGGACGGCGGCCCATTTGCGCGGCTGGTCGCACGGCTCGAGCAGGCGCAGCAGCGAAACGACGAAGACCGCGTCGCTCTTCGCATCGCCAATGTACGCCAGCATCTCATCCAGCCTCGTCCAGTCGCGGCGGCGCGCCGCGTCGACGAGCCCCGCGCGATGAAGCACCGGCGCCTGGTAGTCGCGCGACCGCCACTGCCGCACGTAGCCGTCGGCCCACTTGGCGTCCTTGTCCGTGTGGCAGAGGTTGCAGGCGTTCGGCGACTTGTAAGCCAGCGTGACGGCCGGCGTCGGGGGCCGCAGCGAATGGTCGGAACGGCGCATCCGCGCGAAGGTGGTCATCGGCATGTGGCAAGAGACGCACTGGTTGCCCTTGCTGTCGGCTTTGTGATGCGTGTGCTCCGTCGCACGCTCGACGCGCTCGCGGTGGCACGGCAGGCAAGACTCGTTGGTCTTCTCGCCGGCGAAGCGGTAGCGCCCGCTGGAGGTGTGGCAGTGGACGCAGTCGAGCTTGCCGGCCTTCACGCAGGGGCTCGTGAGCCACAGCGTATAGGTGTAGTTCTCGCCCAAGTCGCGGCCGTCCGGGTAGAAATCGGGGTTCTCCAGCGTCACGAGGTCGTAGTGGTCGAAGAAGCGGTCCCCCGGCGTGAAGCCCGGCGTGATCGGACGCATCTTGGCGTGACAGGTGGCACAGGTCTCGTCGCGCCGCAGGAGCGACATGTTCTTCATGCTGATGAGCTTGAGGTCGGCGGGCGGCTGGTTGGTCGGCGCCGCCTTGCACACGCGGATGTGCTCGGTGCCGGGGCCGTGGCAGGCCTCGCAGTTGATGCCGGGCTCGCGCCACACTGTCCGGTACGAGTCGCTCTTGAGGTCGTAGTTCTTGGCGATCTGGCTGACGTGGCAGCCGAAGCAGGCCGTGTTGAAGGTCAGCTGCGGATCGCGCCACTGCAGCGGCGCATCGTCCGTGCCGTCGGTGAAATGTCGCACCATGCTGCCGCCCGCGTCGAACCACTCGCGCTTCGCCACATCGTAGGCCAGCGGCAACACCTGCAGGCGGCCGCGCTCCAAAGGCGTCAGCAGATAGTAGATGTTCTTGCCGCCCAGCGCGTGCACCATGGGATACGTCCGGGCCCCGTCCGGCCCCTCTTCCACCATCGCCCGCGCCGCGACGTCGGCGCGGAACCGGCTCTTGCCGACCACGACCGCGTTCGTCTGCGGCGTGAGCGCCTTCCGGACGAACGCCTCGTCCACCGGCTGCATCGCGAGGCCGTGATGGGAGGTTGACCAGAGCGCGTAGAACTTCTCGTGGCACTCGCGGCAACTGGCCGAGCCCGCGAAAGCGTCTCCGGACGCGCCCTGCCTCGCCTCGCGCGAACACCCGAGCCCCAGCAGGAGCATCCCCGCGAACCACACGCCCGCCCACTCTTTCAGCGCCATCACCATAGGGAACAAAGCATACCTTGACCCGCGAACCGACGCAAGCGTGCGCTCAGCGCAGGGTCAAAGGCCGCTCCATCACCACGCGGTAGGCGTCCAGGCTGCGGCTATAGAAGGCGTAAGCCGAGCCCCAGAGATAGAGGCGAAAAATGCGGTACAGCCGCTCTCCCCATTGGAAACAGACCTCTTTGCGGGCCTTCTCCAGATTCTTCGCCCACTCGCGGCACGTCAGGTAGTAGCTGTGGTAGTCGTTGAAAACGCTGTGCACGTCGAAATCCGTCTGGGCGACATGCGCCAGAAAATCATGCAGGCAGAAATAGCGGTGGTTGCCCGGAAACACGTAGCGCGAGATGAACGTGGGCTTGGAATACCGCTCCCGATAGGAGCTGGCGTCCAGATAGACTCGGCCTCCGGGACGCAGCAAGCGCTGGAACTGCCTCAGCACCGCACGGTAGTCCGGCAGATGCTCCATGACCCCCAGAACCACGATGGCGTCGAAAGGGCGCTCCGACTGGTACTGATAGAAATCCCCGAAATGGACCTCGCACGGGAGTCCGAGCCTTTGGATCAGCCCTTTCAGATACTGCTCCGAGGGGCGTGCCAGCGTCAGCGCCGTGACGCGGATGCCCTGACGACCGGCGTGTTCGACAAAGGCACCCCAGCCGCCACCGACATCCAGAACCCGGTCGCCCGCCTTCAGCTGGCAGGCCTGCACGACAACGTCCAGCTTACGCTGTTGCGCCGTCTGCAGCGGCTCGTCGTCCCGCTCGAACAACGCTTGCGAGTAACACCGGGTCGGATCCAGAAAGGACAGGAAAAAAGCGGTGTCATGGCCGTAATGGTCGGCGATCGCCCGCGTGTCGGTGCGGACCTGACCGGCGAAAAGTGGCGTGAGCCGGCGGAAGAGGCGGTGAACCGGGTGGAGATCGCTCAACACGGCGCGACAACTCAAAGCCCGCCACATGTCACCCTCGATATCCAAGCTGCCATTGATGTAAGCCTCCGTGAAGCGCAGCTCGTCGAAACGCGTCAGCGCCCGGAGACCGTCCCGGTCTTTGACTGCGATGACAAAGGCCGGATCACAATCGCCGAACCGGCACACGCGGTCGTCCGGCAGGCGGATTTCGAAAGGCGCCAGGCCCTTGTCTCCCAGCCGTCTTGAGAGGCGACCAACCACCTCGTCCTTGAACGCCTGCTTCGCTCTGGTTAGCGTGCTCATGTGGATCCTCCGACACAGCATGTTTGATCGGAAAGCCAACACGTCATCAACCCAACCTCCATTAAAAGTGTTCCTGTTCTGCCGACAAAAGGCAAGAAAGAACCATCGTGACGGGCTTCAAAAACACGTCCCGTCTCCCGCAGCCAGCCGGTTTGGGGCGCGGTTGACACCCTCGGCACCGCATGCTAAGGTTGCTCCTTTATAAATCAGGTGGTTCCCTCGCATTCACAGCCAGGGCCGGGAAGGGGATACGGAATGAAAACAGGATTCGGGTTTGTCAGTCGTTGCGCCGTCCTTGCGGCGGGAATCGCGTGGTCATGGATCTCAACGTGCGCCGCAGACGTGCAGCCGGGGCTCTCGCACAAGGTGGATACACTCATCGGCGTGGTCGGCCACGGCTCCTGCATGCCGGGTCCCTGCCTGCCCCACGCGTCCATCTATCCCAGCCCCAACACGCTCAAGCCCACGACCTCCGGCTTCGTCTACGGCGATGACGTGGTCGGCTTCGCGCAGCTCCACACCCAGGGCACCGGCGGCACGCCGACCTACGGCAACTTCCTGGTCTCGCCGCGCCTCGGCCCCGGCATCGCCGAAAAAGACCAGGCTTCGCCGCTGGCCGACGTCGCCACCGCGCCCTTCGCCTACCGCGCCCGCCTGACGCGCTGGGACACGCGCTGTACCGTCGTGCCCGCCGCGCACAGCGCCCTCTACCGCTTCGAATTCCCGGCCAACGAGGACGCCCGGCTCGTCTTCAACATCGCCCGCAAAATCGGGAAAGCCACCGCGCTCACGAATGGCGCCGTCACGATCGACCCCGCCAGCGGCACGATCACCGGCGGCGGCACCTTCGACGGCAACTGGAACCCCGCGCCCTACCGCCTCTTCTTCGCGGCCAAAGTCGACGCGAAGCCCGTCGCGTGCGGCACGTGGACCGGCTCCAACAGCGTCGACGGCGCCACCTCGGCCCGCATCGAGAAGCGCGAGGGCCTCGGCGCCTGGCTGCGCTTCGACGCGCGCCAGACCCGCACCGTCCACCTGAAGATCGCCGTCTCCTTCACCTCGGCCGAGCGCGCCGCCCAGTGGCTCGACCAGGAAATCCCCGCCTGGGACCTCGACGCCCTGCAGGCGCAGGCCGAAGGCGCATGGGACCACGCGCTCGCCGCCATCGCGGTCGACGGCATGCCCGAAGCGGAGCAGCGCCTCTTCTACACCCACCTCTTCCACAGCATGGTGCAGCCCCGCGACCGCACCGGCGACGCGGACGGCTGGCCCGTCGACGCGCCGTGCTGGGACGACCACTACACCCTCTGGGACACCTGGAAGACCCTCTTTCCTCTCATGGCGATCATCCAGCCCGACGTCGTCGCCGGCAACGTCCGCTCCTTCAGCGAGCGCCTGCGCCGCAACGGCCAGTGCGCCGCCGCCTTCATCCAGGGCAAGGAATACCGTGTGGGACAGGGCGGCGACGAGGCGGACAACGTGATCGGCGACGCCTATGCCAAACAGATCCCCGGCATCGACTGGAACGCCGCCTGGGAGGTCCTCGCCGCCAACGCGGGCCGCCGCACCGAGGACTACCGCACGCTCGGCTGGGTGGCCCATAAAGGCAAGCACGACTACTGCTGGCGCATGAAGTCCGGCTCGGGCACCATCGGCTTCTCCTACAACGACTGGTGCGCCTCGCAAGTCGCCGCAGGGCTCGGCAAGGCCGAAGAGGCCCAGCGCCTGCTCGCGCGCTCGCGCAACTGGCGCAACGTCTGGGACGACTCGCTGGCGGACAGCGGCTTCACCGGCTTCATCCGCGCCCGCAACGCGGACGGCACGTTCCTGAAAACCGAGGCCCGCAAAGGCTACAACACCGACTTCTACGAAGGGACCTGCTGGCAGTACTCCTACGTGCTGCCCCACGACGTGCCGGGCATGATCGAGAAGATGGGCGGCAAAGCCACCTTCATCGAGCGCCTCCAGTTCGCCCTCAGCAACGGCCTGATCGATTTCGGCAACGAGCCCTCGTTCATGACGATCTGGCTCTTCGACCACGTGCAGCGCCCCTACCTCGCCTCCTACTGGGCCGACAAGCTGCGCGGGCTCTTCACCCAGGACGGGCCGCCCGGCGACGACGACTCGGGCGCCATGGGCTCGCTCTACGTCTTTCTGGACGCGGGCTTCTTCCCCTTCGCCGGACAGGACACCTACTACCTGCACGGACCGCGCGCGCCGCGCTTCGCGTTCCGCCAGCCCAACGGCAAGACCTTCACCGTCACCGCCGAAAACGCGGGCGGCAACCGCATCTACATCCAGTCCGCCACGCTCAACGGCAAGCCGCTCGACGCGCCGGTCATCCGCCACCGCGACATCACGGCCGGCGGCACGCTGGCCTTCGTCATGGGCGACACGCCTTCGGCCTGGGGCTGCGGCGGCGAGTTCGATCCCGCCCTCGCCCGCCAGCAGACGAAATGATCCGAGGTTGTCCGGTCCGCGATGGCCGGCAGGGCGGCGCTCCTGCGCCGCCGATGTCATGCGGCGGCACGGGAGTGCCGCCCTACCTGTCCCGCCGCGCGCTCCGCTGAATCTCGTCCGCGGACAGCGCCCGGCCATAGAGCTTCACCTCGTCGAGCAGCCCCGTGAAGTGGGCCGCATGGCCCGCGTCGTAGTTGCCGAGGCACAGCGGCTTGTCGTTTGGCTGCAACGCGCCCGGGCGCGCGAGCGCCCCCTGCTCCGCGCCGTCCATGTAGAGGCGCATCGTCTGACCGTCGAACGTCCCCGCCAGATGCACCCAGCGCCCGACCGGCAACGGCCCCTTTCCCGTCAGGTGGTGGCTGAACGAGGTCACCGGCACGCCGAAGCAGGGACGCCCGTCCTGCAGCCCGAGACGGAAGCCGGACGACGTGCTGCCGCCGAAAATGCGGTTGATGAACCAGACGTGCTTTTGCTCCGCGAGCTCTGTCTTCACCCAGCACGACACCGTGAACGCGTTCGAAGGCGAGAGCGAGGGATCCGGCGCGACCATGACGCTGCCGCCGAGGCACACCAGCGCGGGGCCGTCGACCCCCGCATCGCGGCCGGCCTTCTCCAAGACGCCGCCCAGGCCGTGACCCGAATAATCCAGCGTCACGGCCTCCTCAGCCGACTCGTCGAACGCCCACCAGCCGATGAGACCCGGCTCGTCCGCGCCGGGTTTGGTGACCGTCCGCGTCCGGCGCGCATCCAGCACCGCTTGCTCCGCCGCGTGGCGCCGGTAGGCCGTGTCGTACGGACCCAGCCCGATGTCCTGCGGCAGCAGATCCTCGTGGGGCCCCGCATCCGGCGCGAACACGTTGCGCACCGCGTCGAGGTAGCCGAAGCCGTATTCGCGGTACGGCGCGAGGTAATGCCCCTCGCCCCACTCGTTCCAGTTGTCGAGCAGCAGCATCCGGCTGCCGAGCTGTTCAGGCGGCAGCGTGGCGATGAAGGCCTTGGCCTCGCGCAGCAACCCCTCGAAATCGGCCGGCGGGATCTTCCAGATGCTGCCCTCGTCGCGCCAGCCGCTCCACGCCTGCGACACGGTCACCACCTGCGGCAGGATGCCCAGCTCCTGCGTCTTGCGGATGTACGCGAGCTGCGTCTGGACCGCCTGCTGCGGCTCCGGGCTGTTCGGAATGCCCCAGCAGTAGGCGAAGGTATAGTCGAGCCCCAGGTCTTTCATCTGCGCGAGATGCTTCGGGTCCAGCCCGCGGTACTCCCCCAGCAGGACGAGTCCGTCGAAGCCCGCCTCGCGGCACGCCTGCCGCATCTTGCCGAAGGCGGCGCGGACGTTCTCCACGCTGCCCAGATCCTTGACCAGAAACTCCGGGCGATAGATGAAGAGCAGCGGCCGGTTGCCGATCTTGAGATAGCTGGGATGCTTGAAGTAGTTATCGATCCAATACGGCATCAGATTCTCGAACAGGTCGCGCTCGTCGGCCACGCCGGCGACGCCCTTCGACTGGTTCTCCCACATGATGGTGAACTTCATCTTGTCGGCGAAGCGCGACTTGAAGAGCGCGTCGTGGATCGCCGTGCCATAGCGCGTCTTGACCGCGCCGCCCTGGCTCGCGCGGTACCAGCAGTAGATGAAAAACGAGACGCCGTGCTCGACGGCCCACTTCGTCTCCCAGTCCGAGACTTCGGGATTCTCCTGCGCGTAGAAGCCCAGCGCGGGCGTGCGCTCGGGGTGCTTCACCACGTTGTCCCACAGGCGGAACTTGTCCGCCTCCCACAGCGGGCAGTGGTGTGCGCCGACCAGCACCTCGGTCTTCACCGGAACGGGTTCAGGAATGTAATCGAGCTGGCGCTTCGCCATCTCGGGCAGAAAGCGCACCCGGATCTCGGCGCGCGCCAAAGCCTTTCCGTCGGCCTCAAGCGCGACCGACAGCACACCGTCACACGCGCCCGGCGCAGTCACGCTCCACGTCACATTCGTTTCAACTCCGGGTGCCAGCGCGAGCTCGCCCGGCAAAGCGGAAACGGACACGCCGTCCGGCACTCCGATCCGCGCCACGAAGCGGACCGCGTCTTTGCCCGCATTGCGAAACGCCGCCGCCACCCGCTCGGGCCGGCCCGCGCGGCAGACGTTGGCCTCCGGCTCGAAGCGCATGATCCGCAGCGCAGAATCGTCCGCGCGGAGCCAGAGCGCGGCCAGACAGAAAGGCAGACAGAAACGGGCAGTGCGCATGTTTCACGCTCCAAACATGGGGTTCGTGTTTACTGATGGATGCTGTCCGTGACCGGCTGAAGCCGTGAAATCAACGGCGCGGAGCACGTCTTGACCGGCACGGGGAAGCGCCGGGCGACCTGAGGCGGCGGATCGGGAATCTGCCGCACCTCCTCGTCGCCGCGGTAGACGCAGTTGCAGTCCACCCACGCGATCAGCCGCTGCAGCCCTTCGCCCTCGACCTTCACGCCGTGGTGCTTGCCGCTTGAGGCCAGGTCGATGAGCCGGCTCGTGGACGACAGCATGGTCATCGGCCGGATCGGTTCGTAGTGGTGCGAACCCTCCACATCGAGGCAGCCGGCAAGGCCGAGCCCGGCGCCGCTGCCCGCGGGTTTGGGGCCGCTCCACGCCTGGCCCACGAGCGTGAGATAGGGCTCCTTGAACGGCAGCAGCTTGGGGTCGTCGATGCCCTGCTCGGGCACGCCGCCGCGCAGCGTCAGGTCTAGCTTGGCGCGGGCTTTGCCGTTGCCTTGATGGCACGCGCCGCAGTGCTTGTCCAGAACCGGCTGGCAGAAGCGCTCGTAGCTGACGCTGGTGCCCGCGCCCCACGGCGGCGGCGTGAGCGCCGCCGGCTTCTCGCGCAGCGCGAGCGCCCCGTAGGCCCGATCCGGCGTCGCCGTGTGCAGCGCGTGGCAGCCGAGGCAGCCGCGCGTCTCGCCCGGCATGACGCCCGTGAAGGAGCGCATGATCTGCACGCAGCGCATGCGTTCGTCCAGCAGCTGGAAGTGCAGGGCCCGGCCCGCCGGCACCTTGAGCGCGACCGAGCCGTCGGGCTGGATCGGAACGGTTCCGAGGATGCGTTTGACGCCGTCCTCCTGAATCACCGAGATCACGGGGCCGGAGTGGCGCCACGATTTAAAGCCCATGCTGTAGGTCTTGGCGTCCATCTCGATCACGCGCAGAAACTTCGCCGTGCCGCGCGGCAGTCCCTCGACGCCGGAATAGACGTCCGGGCTGAACAGCACGCCGTCCTGGGGCGCCTCGCCCGCCTGCGGCCACGCCACGCGGTCGGGGATGAGCGGCGGCGGCGTGCGGGGCAACAGCGGCCGCGCATACCAGACCGATTTCAGTCCCGCGTAAAGCAGCTCGCGGTTGCCGTGGACGTCCATCAGGAACAGCGCGAAATCGTCCCCCTCCGTGCGGGCGGCAGAGACCAGAAAATCCTCGGGGCCCAGCGGCCATGGACTGCGCACCGACCAGAGCGCGCCGCTGGCGTGGTAGGTCGGCGAGGCAGCCGGGCTGCCCCCTTCCGGCTCGCCGACTTCGGGCCACCTCAGCTCCTGTGTGACTTTGGTGATGCCGTCGGGCCACTGCAGGCCGCGGCCGACGTCGAGCAAGCCCAAACACCCGGTGAACACGTTGTGGTGTCCGACGCCGACGAACATCACCTGCTGGCCGCCAGGCACGGGCCGCGCCTCCCAGAGCATGTCGGGATAGGCGCTGTTGTTGCCCCAAAAGACCGCCTCCCCCGTGCCGTCGGGGTTGATCGTCCACAGTTTCTGCAGCCGCCAGAGCGGCCGTTCGGTATACTCCCAGCGCGTGTAGAGCACGCGGCCGTCGGGCAGCAGCGTCGGCGTGTAATCGGGCTCGTTGTTGCGCGAGATCATGACGATGTTGCGGCCGTCGCCGTCGCAGCGCGCGAGCACGGTCGAGGCCGACTGCGGCAGGCAGCGCACGTAGGAGTTTCCACGCGACGTCGAGAAGAGGATGTGCCCGTCGGGCAGATAGATCGGGTCCATGTCGTCGTAGAGGCTGCCCGTGAGCTGACGGCGCCCCTGCCCGTCGACGCCGCTCTCATAGAGATGGAAGCTGGGCTCGTCTTTGGGCTTGAGACTGAACACGACGCGGCGCGCGTCGAACGAGAGGTCCATGCGCATGAGGTATCCCTCCTCGCCCGTCACCAGCTCGCGCTCGGCGCCGTCCGGACGCAGCCCGTCAAGCACCACCAGTCGGCTGCCGGTTGCGGCACCATAATAGTACCCGTTGCGGTGAGCCGACTCGTGCGGCCCCGCATACGACGGCGTGTCGACCAGCAGCACGCGGTCGAAGTTCAGCAGCGGATTGCGCAGCAGGAGCGCGCGCTTGATCCGTCGGACAGCCAGATAAGCCTCGCGTGTCGCCGCGTCGTCCTGCGACGGCGGCAGCGCCTGAAGACCGGACTCGATCCCGGACAGCGCACCGAGCTCGCCCGCGAAATCCAGCGCGGGCGCCTGCTTCGCCAGCCTTGCCGCAACGGCGCGCGCCCATCCGATTTCGTCCCGCACGCGCTTGGCCGTAGGCGCATCTCCGGCCTGGAAAATCCAGTCCTCCTCGATCATCGCACAGGCCTGCTCGGCGGTGACCGGCTTGCCGGGCACCCTGCGCGTCAGGCTCATCATCGGCTCGCGCAGATAGCTCATCCTCGAAGCCCACGGCGCCATGGCAGCGGGTCCGAGGACCATCGCCGCCTTCCACGCCGCATCGTCGTAGCCGCTCTTCTCCCAGCCGGGCGCACGCACGTCCGACGCTTTCCATGACTCGCCGGTCACCGACAGCACGCGTTTCTCCAGCCCGCTGCGGACGACGAGCCAACCGATCAGCCCCGCCGCGGATGCGCCGTTGTCCACCTCCACGGCCAACACGTTGCGGCCCGGCCGCAGCAGGCGCGTCACGTCGTACGTCTTGAAGTCGGTCCAGCCGCTGCGCTTTTTGGCCAGGCGCACGCCGTTGACGTACGGCGTGCAGGTGTCGTCGGCGTTGACGATGAATTGCGCGCAGGAGACCGATTCTGCATCCGGCACCATCACCGCAGTCCGGAAATAGCGGAGACCCTCCGGCGCGCTCTGGGCCGGCTTGCCCTCGGGATACCAGATCCAGCGGAGTGTGTCCGGATAGTCGGCCGCAGACGCAAAACTCGACGCGACCGCGAGAAACACCGCGACGCCCCCGATCGCGGCCCCCTGCAGATGCCCCTTTTTCATAGTGCTAAAAGTTTAGCAGAAGAGATCTGTCCGGGGCCACCCGATTTTGAGGCACAGGGCAAAGGCCCTCATCGTTTCACTTCGCGGCCTGTACCAGCGCCTTGAGATAGCCGTTCGCGAAAAGCCGCCCGAGCGTGCCGTAGCCGGGCACGAAGCCCGGCTCGTCGCCTTCCCCCTCCATGGCCGGCACGTGGTCGCAGCGGAAGGGCACGTCCAGCCCCAGCTCGCGATACGTGCGGAAGAGCGCGAGCTGGTCGGTGTCGCCCTCGTCGTGGAACAGCTCGACGAACTCGTCGGCCGTGCCGCGCACGTCGCGCACATGCACGAAGGCGATGCGGTCGCCGAAGTGGCGCGCGGTCGCGGCGAGGTCCGCCCCCATCAGCTTGAAGTTCGCCTGACAGAAAGTCACGCCGTTCGCGCGGCAGGGCGCCAGCGCGTAGGCGCGGTCGTACGCCTCGACCGAGCCGAAGACGCGCGCCATGCCGCCCAGCGCGGGCAGCGGCGGATCGTCGGGATGCAATCCCATGCGCAGGCCGAGCCGCTGCGCCTCGGGCATCACGGCCCGGAGAAAGGTCGCGTAGTTGTCCCACACCTGTTCGGCCTCCAGCAGCGTCCCGGGCATGATCCGCTGGTTCTCGGCAAGGCTGAAGTAGGTCGCCTTCGCGCCGCCGCGTCCCTCGCGCTCGCCGCTGCGGTGCCAGCCCGTGCCCACCATGAAGTTGTAGCAGAGCAGTCCGATGCCCAGCTCCGCCATGTTGCCGAGCAGCAGGCGGTAGTGCTCCAGCGCCTCGTCGCGGCTCGGCAGCCCCATCTTGATCGGCGACATGTCGAAGGGGTCGCCCTCCAAGGCCACCACGCGCAGCCCGGCCTTCGCCAAATCGTCCACCACGCCCGCCAGCGCGTCGCGGTTCCACGGCTCGGCCCGCCCGGTCAGCTCCGGCGCGACCTTCACCACCACGTCGGTGATGCCCATCTGCAGACACAGCTTCCACAGCCGGTGCGGCCGCGGGGGGACAAATTCGATCAGTTTCATTTTCTCCCTTTCTACAGGCTCAATACGGCAACGGATTGCCCCGCCCCGCTTTTTCCAAAAAACGCTCGTTCGGCTCCGCCTCCGGCGGGACCTCTTCGGCACCCACCGGCCGCTTCCGGATGAGGAAGCGCGAGGGACGCCTTCTCTCCCTGAAGATCGACGGCTCCAGCTCTTCGCGCAGGCGGCGTTCGCATGTGCACAGCGCCGTCTCGGCGCGGATGTCCCGACGCAGCTGAAAGCCCGCCGCGACCAAGATCCCGATTCCAACCGGCAGCAGGAACAGGTTCCCGTAGCGGCGCTCATGAAAGCCCTCCGTCCGCACCCCCGCCTGCAGCTGCCGCAACAGCCTCTCGGCGCGCCTATATGAACCGGAGGAGAAGGCGCTCAGCGGGATCTCCCCCGCCATCGTCTGCATCACCACAGAATACGACACGTGGTGACCGCTCCAATCGTTCTTCAACGACAACGAGCGAACACCCTCAACCGGGCAGGCCTGACGCACGGACCGCCATCCCCAATGAGTCCGTGAATCAAGGGTCACCACGCCGTCCGCAACGTCGATCACTTGAAACGAATAGGCCGATGCGCCGATCATCAGCGTCGACAAAATAAAGAATATCACGAACAGAAGAAGTCCGTATCGCATCGTCTATCCCACAGATGCCGGCTCCGCAAGAGCGTGCCGAATCCCTGATCCTGCTCTCCGTAAAGTCCCGATGGTATCATGATCGTAGAAGGCCGACCAAGAACGAACCGTCCTTTCAGGCGGATGCTTTACTCGCAAGCCTATCGGTCGTCCGGCGCGCCGGTGCTCCCGCGGCCGGCTCGGCGAGCCGTCCCTACCGTTCTCGACAGGCTTTCCACCGATTCTTGACTCTCAAGGGCGCGCATGTCGCGTGGGCCTCGCGACAACCCAAAGGTCCGGCCCACGTACGCGTTCACCTCACACGCCGCTGGAGGCGAGGAAGCCGCCGTCGACCGGCACGGTGATGCCGGTCACGAACGCGGCCTGCTCGTCGTTGAGCAGCCAGCAGACGCAGCCGAGCAGGTCCCGCGCCTCGCCGAAGCGGCCCATCGGCGTGTGGGCCATCACGTTTTCGCCGCGCGCGCTGAGGCCGCCCTCGGGCGTCATCAGGATCTTGCGGCTGCGCTCGTTCACAAAGAAGCCCGGAGCCACCGCGTTCACGCGGACGCCGGCCGGCGCGAGGTAGACCGCCAGCCATTGCGTGAAGTTCACGATGCCCGCTTTAGCCATCGCATAGGCCGGCACGCGCGTGAGCGGCCGGCAGCTGTTCATCGAGGCGAAATTGACGATCGAGCCGCGGCCGAGCGCCGCCATTTCGCGGCCGAAGGCCTGCGAGGGAATCACCGTCCCCAGCGTGTTGATGCGCACGACAGAATCGATCACGCCGGGCTCCAGATCGAAGAAGCCGCGCATCCCTTCCGGCTTCGCCTCACCCAGCTCGGCCGGATCCAGCACCGTTGTGGTTGTCGTCGCCGCAGCCTGGTTCCCGCCTGCGCCGTTGAGCAAAAACCGGCACGGCCCCAGCCGTTCCGCCACCGCTCGCCGCGCCTGCTCGACGGCCGCCGCGTCGGTCACGTCCGCGACCAGCGGCAGCGCCGTACCGCCCTCAGCCGCGATCTCCGCCGCCACCTTCTCCAGCGAGGCGGGCGTGCGCCCGATCAGCGCGACCTTCGCGCCGCGCCGCGCCAGCTCCTTGGCGATCGCCGAGCAAAGCGTCCCGCCCGCCCCCGTCACCACGGCCGTCTGCCCCTCGAAACAGTTGTCCGTCGTCATCGTTCACTCCTCATTCCTCATTCAAAGGGTTCCCATCACCATCCGCCGCGCATTGCCGTAGGTCACGTCACGCACCAGCGGCGCGAGCGCCTCGAAATCGTCGGGCACCAAGCCCTGCGACGCCCACGCGCCTAGCGTTCCGCACAAGAGTCTCCTGAAATATTCGTGTCGCACCAGCGAGAGCAGGCTGCGCGAATCGGTGGTCATCCCGATGAAGGTCGCGAGCAGCCCGTAGCTCGCCAGCGTGTCCAAGTGGCGCCGGATGCCCAGCGCGTGGTCGTTATACCACCAGGCGGGGCCGAACTGGATCTTGCCCGCCACGCCGTCTTCGGCGTAGGACCCCGTAAGCGTCGCGAGCACGGGATCGTCCGCCGGGTTGAGCGTGTAGAGGATCGTGCGCGGCAAGGCGCCTTCGCACTCGAGCGCGTCAAGAAACGCGCAGAGGCTCGCCACGTCGCACGCGCGACCCGGCGCTGCGTAGCCGCCCGCCGCGCCCGCCAGCCGGCGCAGGCGCGTGCTGGTCCGGCGCTGCGCACCGAGGTGGAGCTGCATGATCCAGCCGCGCCGGCCGTACTCGGCGCCCAGAAACCGAAGCGCGGCCGAGCGCGACCGCAGCGCCTCGTCGGCCGGCAGCGGCTCGCCCGCGGCCTGACGGCGGAAGAGCGCGGCCGCCTCGGATTCCGTCACGTCGACATAAGTGAAGGCGTCCAGCGCGTGGTCCGCCAAACGGCACCCCGCCGCGCCGAAAGCGTCGAGCCGCACGCACACGGCCGCACGGAAGTCGTCGAAGTCTCGGATCCGCGCGCCCAACCGGGCGAGCCAGGCGGGCTCGGCCGACACGACGTCGTCGCCCCGCAGCGACGGCAGCACCTGCGCGGAGCAGCCGGATTCGGCCAACGCCCGGTGCGGCGCGAGGTCGTCCAGCAGCGCATCCGACGTGCAGGCGCAGGCGACATTGAAGCGCCGCAGCAGCCCGCGCGCGGAGCAGGCCGGACGGCGCAGGCACGCGTTCGCCGTCTCCCAGATGCGCTCCGCGCTCTGAGGCGTCAGCGCTTCGCGGATGCCGAAGACGCGCGACAGCTCCAGCGCCGTCCAGTGGGCCAGAGGACTCCCCACAGTCTTCGGCGCGGTGGCCGCCCAAGCATCGAACTTTTCCCGCGGCGTGGCGTCGCCCGTGATCCGCGCTTCCGGCACGCCGGCGATGCGCATCGCCCGGTGCTTGTAGGGGTCGTTGACCACCCACACGTCGGCCAGCGTCTCGAAGCTCCGGTCGGCCGCGAGGTCGGCTGCGGACAGATGGTTGTGATAGTCGATGACCGGCTGTTCCGCCGCCACTTCGTCGTAGAGGCGCCGCGCCAGCTCGGAGTGTCCCAGCAGAAAGTTCTCGTCCATAAGGTCTCCTCACTCCGCCCGCCGCCGAAGCGACCCACCGAGTCCCAGCGCCAGCACACAGCAGAGCGCCCCCGCCGCGAGCGTGTAGCGTCCGCTCAGCAGCGCGACATTGAACAGGCTGACCCCGACGAACAGCAGTCCGCTGAGGCCGAGCGCCACCGCAAACAGAACCATCACGGGCCGGTGACCGCGCCTCACGGCCGCGTCGGGCGGAACGACCGGCACGCGCAGACGCGCGAAAAAGGCCTCCACCCGCTCACGCTCGCCGGCACGGCGCCAGCCACCTATCCCCGAGAGCGCCAACACCGCCAGGCAGATCAGCATCTGGACAAAGGTCGCGCTTTCCCAAGCGAGCCCCGGCACGCGCTGCAGCGCGACCCCCGCCGCGATGCCAACGAGGACCGCGGCCACGGCACCCCAGGGCTTGGGGCGCTGCCAGAGCAGTCCGAACACCAGCGGCACCACCAGTGGCACGCCGATCAATCCCATAAGCGTCTTGTTCACCTCGAACGCGCCGCCGAAGCGCGGCACCTGCGAGGCCCCGAGGATGATCAGCGTGCCCAGCACCACCGTGGCGAGACGCGCGACGATCATCTGCTCGCGGTTGTCCGCGTCGGGACGCAGCAGGCGGCGGTAGATATCGCGCGTCAGCACGCCAGCCGTGACATTGTACTCCGCGCTGAGCGTCGAGAGCGTCGCCGAGAGCATGGCGGCGATCATGAGGCCGATCGCGCCGGGCGGAAGCAGCCGCTTGCAGACGCTGACATAGGCCTCTTCGGGATTCGCCAGGTCAGGCACCAGCACCGCCGCCGCAATCGCGGGCAGCAGGAAGATCACGGGGCACACGAAGAACAGCAGCGCCGAGAGCAGCCCCATCTTGCGGGCGGCGCGCTCGTCCTCCGTGCAGTAGAAGCGCTGGATGAAGGCCCAGTTGCCGTTGAACTTGATCGTCACCATCGCATAGTACACGAAGAGGAACCAGAAAGAGCCCTTGGGGCCGTGGGTCCAGGTGAAGTGCTCCGGCAGGGCGGCCGTCAGCGCGCCCATCCCGCCCACCGCGTGCAGCGCCAGCGGCACCATCACGGAGGTGATCATCAGCAGGATCGCGCACTGGACGGCGTCGGTCACGACGACGGCCCACAGGCCGCCGATCATGGTGTAGACGATCACCGTGCCGCCCGCCACCGCCACCGCCGTCCCCAGCGAGCAACCGAGCGTGCCCGCCAGAAAGACGCCCAGCGCATAGAGGCGCACCATGTTGTCCAGCAAGCGGAAGAGCACGCCGCCCCACGAGACCAGCTGCCGGACCGCCGCGCTGTAACGCTGCTCCAGATACTCGACCGGCGTCATGAGACCGGCGCGCCGCCAGCGCGCCGCGAGAAAGGCCGTTCCGAAGAGCGCGGCCGGCACGGCGCTCCAGAGGATCACCATCGCGACGAGCCCGTCCCTGTACGCCACGCCGGCGTGCGCCACAAAGACGAACGTGCTCATCATGGTCATGTAGTTGCTGATCGCGCCGAGGTGCCAAGGCACGGCATTGCCCCCCGCGAAGTACTCCTTCACGTTCTTGACGTACAACCCCAGCACGCCGCCGATTCCCGCCATCAGCGCCAGGTAGATCGCGATCGCGCCGTAGTCCAGACCTGTCAGCCCGTTGCTCATGGATGTCCGCCCGCGGCCTTGTCTGCCCGCGCCGCAACCTCCTGCGTCCGCTTCAGCACGGCGCCCACATCCAGCTTCTTGCAGCCGCGGTACCAGCCGCTCCATTTGCCGGCGCAATAGGGCTCCGCCAGCCGCGGAATCTCGGCGAACGCGGCTTCCGCCGCCGCGACCGCGCGGGCCGCCGCCGCGCGGTCGCCGAGGTCCAGCGCCTCATGCGCCACCAGGAGCTGCTCCAGCCAGTCGCACGTCTGACGCATCAGCGCGCCCGGATAGATCAGGTTATCGTGCAGGAAGGCCGCCTCGTCCGCCGGCAGCGACGCGGCCTGCGCGCGCGCATGCAGCAGCGCCAGTTCGAAGCCGGCCTTTTGCGCCGCCACGCGTTTGACGCTCTCGCGCCGCGCCAGCGGCTGCGGCATCGCGTCGCTCAGCCCCTTCCAGAAGGCGTCTTCGGACGCCGTCTGCTGCTCTCCGCCGTCGGCGTCGCGCATGCACTCGGCCGCAGTCCCTTCGCCAATCCGGTTCTCCGCGATTTTCTTGGACATCTCGGAGAGGATCTTCTTCCCCGCGCTGAACATCTGTCCGTCCAGCAGAAACGGCACCTGCTGCCGGTCGTGGATCTGATACGCGTTGAAATAGATGCGGTAGGCCTTGGCGATCTCGCCGCGCCGCCGCGAAAAGCGCTCGGCCACCCAGCCGTCGAGCCAGGCGTCGGGATCGAAGCCTGCCGTCCTCCACGTCATCTCGGAGGTCGCGGCGATGCCCAGTACGAACTCGCGGATGTTGGCCACGTTGAAGATCGCGTACGTGCCCGCGCCGCGCTCCTGCGCCTGGCGCAGCAGCGCACAGGTCCTGTTGGGCGGCACGCCCTGCGCCAGATGCGGTCCGCTGCCGATCAGCGCGTGGTGATAGTAGACCCCGTACGCGTTCTTGGGGTTGCGCGGCGTTTCGTAGAAGTCCTGCTGCCACTTCCAGCCCGGCGAGTTGTCGGCGAAGACCACGATGGCGCCCTCCGGGATCGCCAGCAGCCCCTTCTGGTTCAGCACCGAGCCCTCGGCCCAGAGCGTCGTGGACATGAGGCGCGGCTGCCGGGGGCAGACCTCGTCCAGAATCTTGACCTGTTCCGCCATCGCCTCTGAGATGATGCGCCCGCGGTCCGCGTCCGACTGCGGCACGTTGGGATCGGCCAGCCACATGGGCCGGTCCGCCACGCCGCGCAGCCCCAGCTGCCAGATCACGTTCGGGTAGCGCGCCCACTTCTCGGCATAGGCGCGCCACACCTCGCGCACCTCGGCGGGATGGCTGAAGTAGGAGTAGGTCAGCTCCTGGCCGCGCGACCGCCAATAGTTGAAATAGGCGAAGGCGCTCACGCCCATCGGCTCGACGTGGTGCTGCGAGACGAAGACACCGCGCCGCTGGCACTCCTCGATGATCGCGGCCTCGGGCGGGTTCAGAATATCGATGAAGCTCGCAGGGATGATCAAGTTGCAGCGGCACCTCACCAGTGATTCCACCACCGCGCGCATCACGTCGAGGTTCACCACCTGGCCGTAGAACTGATAGTCGATGTGGCGCTTCCCCGCGCCCGGCTGCCACTCGGTCAGCAGGTCCTCGTCGTTGATGAACCAGCCGCGGAACTTGAACGACGGCGATTCGGCGGTCAGCGCCACCGAGTCCCAGCGCAGCTCGGCGCGCTTGGCCGGCTCGCGGCCCGACCAGAAGGCGAGCGGGTCCACCTGCAGGTAGCGCTCTGTGAAGGCGTAGACACCGAACATCGTGCCGCGCGCATCGCCGCCTTCGATCAAGAGCCGCCCGCCTTCAACCCCGACGCGATAGCTCTCCCAAGGGCCGCCCGCTTTTGTGCCGATCCACACGCAGGCGCCGGCAGGCACCTGGCCGCCGGCCACGATCTCCGGCCGCTTGCCGGTGATCTTCTGCACGTCCGACGCCAGATCCTCGGCCGCGAGCCGCACAAACTCGGGCTCGCCGGCCGCCACCGCGATCGGCGCGGCGCGCTCCGCCGTCACGAATGCGAAGCCGTCCGCCCGGGCGAGGCCGGCGCCCGCCATCAGCCCCAACAGAAATCCTCTCCACATCGCACAGACTCCTCCTTCAAGTCGTTCCCAGCATAGCGCTCCGCACACCCGCCAACAATGGCGATAATGGGAAATCGGGTTACATTTTTCGGAACTCCTGCTACACTGGCCCCATCGTGAAACCCGCGACCAAGAAACGCATGCCGCAGATCGCGGTCCTGCTCGAATCCTCGCACGGGGTCTCCCGCGCGATGCTGCAGGGCCTCTTCAACTATGTGCGCGTCTATGGTCCGTGGAGCCTCAACGTAGTTGAAGGCGGCGCGAGCGACCAGCGCCTGCCGGACACCCGCGTCTGGAAGGGCGACGGCATCATCGCCCGCGTGCCGAACAACGAGGCCGCACGCGACATTCTCCGGTCGCGCCTGCCCGCCGTGCTCATCAACCCGTCCGACGTCTACCTCGACCCTGCGCACCCGCTTTCGGCCTGCAGCCGCATCCAGTTCGACTCGCGCGCCATCGGCGCGCTCGCCGCCGAACACCTGCTCGGCCGCACGCCCCGCCAGTTCGCCTTCGTCGGCCACCCCGACGACCCCAACTGGTCGCGGTGGCGGCGCGAGGCCTTTGTCGCGCGCCTCGCGCAGGCCGGCGCCGCGTGCGAGGTCTATCCGCTTCCGCCGGCCGCCAAGCGCGACTGGAGCGCGGAGCGTCCGCGCCTCTGCGCCTGGCTGAAAAGGCTCCGAAAGCCGGCCGCCGTCTTCGCCGCCAACGACAGCCGCGGCCGGCACGTGCTCGACGCCTGCCTCGTCGCAGACCTGGCGGTGCCTTACGAAGTGACGGTCCTCGGCGTCAACAACGACCCGCTCATCTGCGAGACCTGCATCCCGCCGCTGTCCAGCATCGCCGTCGACGACGAGATGGCCGGCTACGAGGCAGCCCAGCTGCTCGACCGGCTGATGCAGGGCCTGGAGCCTCCGGGCCGCGTGGTCCGGTACGGTCCGAAAGAGGTCGTTTCCCGCGCCTCAACGGCCGACCTGCAGCTCTCCGACAAGCTCGTCATTCAGGCGCTGGAGTTCATCCGCATCAACTCGGGGCTGAACATCCGCGTCTCCGACGTGGCCGAGCACCTCGGCGTCACGCCGCGCTGGGCGGAGAACCGCTTCAAGCACGCGCTCGGCCGCTCGCTCCACCAAGAGATCCATCAGGTGCGCATGGCCACCGCACAGAAGATGGTGTCGTCCACGCGGCAACCCTTCACCGAGATCGCCACACGCTGCGGCTTCCGCAGCGTGAACCACCTCTGCAAGCTTTTCCGTGAGACCTACGGGGTCACCATGGGACAGCTGCGGAGTTCCGGGGAGGACGCGCCGCTTTCGAAGCCCGGCTGAAGACCGCGGCCGGGGCTCCTTATCGAACGCTGATCAAGATGCCGCGGACGAACTCCAGCCGCACTTCACCCTTGACGTTGTCGTACACCACGTGCCAGAGCTTGGCTTCGAGATTCGACGTGAGGAATGACCCGGAAAGACCGCCCGGCGTACAGGTTGCCACCACGTATGACGTGTTGTGCTTGAGCTGGCCCAGATCCTGAATCTGCAGGCTCGCGGCGTTCAGATTGAGAGGGCCTTGCACCCTGAGCAGATCGTTCGACCCGCCGACAGAGGTGTCGATCAACACCGTGCCGCTCAGCGTGGTGTCTGTGGCGAGCGTGAGCGTCCCGATCACATGGGCGTCGCCAGGCGCGACCGTGCCGCTGACCGTCAGCGCGCCGTTGGTCACCGTGCCGCCGCCCCTCACCCCGGCCAACGCCTGCGGCTGGCCGCCCAGATCCAGCACCGCGCCGGACGTCACCGTGACCACCGTGCCTGTGGGCATCGCCCCCGCGACGCTGCCGCTCTCCAAGGTGGTGACGGTCACCCGGTCGAGCCAGATGGCGGTGTCAACCCCGGTGTACGGGCCACGGAACGTCAGCGTGTGCGTGCCGCCCGTCAGCATGGCCGTCCCCGTAAACATCCCTCCCGCCTCCACGAACTCCGCCGCGGCGAAACCGAATCGCGGGGAACCGTCGACTTCGACGGACAGGGCGCAGGCCGGCATGTTGGGCCGCTTCCCGGCCATGAACGAGATGACGTACAGGCCGTCGGCAGGCAACACGAGCGTCGTGGCCATCGTGCCGCTCGTGGCGTTGGCCTGAATGAAGGCGGCATCGGCGCCGTCGATGACGGCGTTGCTGCTCACCCACGTGGACCCCAGAGCGGCAATGCCGGCCGAGCTGAAGCTCCAGAAGGCATTGGCAGGGGTGTCAAAGAACCCGTAGGGCGGGTGCTCGGTCAACGGGGTGTGGATCTCGAACGAGGCGTTGGTCACGGTCACCGGCGCGGTCAGCTTGACGGTTCCCCCTTTGATCAGGGTCGCGCCGCCGTAGGTGTTCGTGCCGAAGAGCGCCAGCGTGCCGTTGCCCTCCTTGGTCAGGCCGCCGACGCCCGTGATGGCGCCCACCGAAAGCGTCGTGCCCGGCCCGCCGTTCGCGTTCACCGTGAGGGTCGAGCTCTGCTGCAACTCGATGGTGTCGATCGTCTGCCACGTCGTGTTCGTCACGCCGCCGAAGGTCAGCGGCACGGTGGCGGCCGCCCCGTTGGTGGCGGCCTGGCTCAGCGTCAGTTTGGCCGAGTCTTTGATATACGCGACGTAGGTGTTTGTGGGGATGTGGAGCCCGGACACCGGCATGCCCGCGACCAGGCTGTTGGTGCTGCCCGAACGCGCACAGCGATTGTTCACCGCAGCGCCGCCGATCAGGAAGTTCCGGGTGACGGCGGGCACGGCGGCCCGTCCGGTGACGACGATGTTGCCGCCGTTCAGAACCAGCCGGGAGGCCCGGTCATAGAACTCGCCGACCGCATCCCGCGCGGCCCAGGCGGCCCGCCGGTTGAAATTCAAGTTCAGCGTGCCGGCCGCGACCGAGGTCGCGCCGGTGTAGGAGCCGCCGGAGAAGGTCAGCGTGCCGGACCCCTGCTTGACCAGGCCGCCGGAGCCTTTCTTGATGAACGGCAAAACCGCCTCGGGGTTCTTGCCGTTGCTGTCGATCACCACCCCGCCGGCCTTCACCTGATACGTCGACATGCAGCTCTTGTCCGAGTTCTCCTCCAGGAGCGCGTCGCTTTGGGCCTTCAGCGTGCCGCCGTTGAAAGCGACGTAAAAGGCGGCGTCGGCGGCGGAGCTGACCCAGACATGCGGCGTCTCGAGCGTCCCGCCGTTCAGGTTGAGATAGCCGGCGTTGTTGTCCTGATGGAACACCCCGCCTCCGGCCACCATGGTGCCGCCGTTCACATTCAGCGTCGCCGGCGAATTCCAGCCGAGCAAGGTGTCGCCCGTATTGGTCACGACCGCGCCGGGGTTGATGTTGATGGTGAAATAGTCTTCACCCGAGTGCCCGCCCAAGCGGGAAGAGGTCGTAAGGCTGCCGCTCACGTTCAGGGTGACCGCATCGCGCAACCTGATTCCGAAGGTGCTGTATTGCCATACCGGCGGGTATCCGGTGGTCTTAAAAGAGGCGCCGGCCGGAATCGTAATCGTGCTTCCGGCCACGCCTCCCGTGATGCCGTACCAGGTTGGGTTGGCGTCCATCACATCGACGGAGTGAAAGATGTTCGTGCCGGCGAAAACGATCGTGCCGCCGCCGCTGATGTTGAGGTCGCGCGCCGCGTTGTCGCCGTTGGCGAGGTTCGTCACCGACACCCCTGCAGAGATCCAGAGCAGCGGATAGTTGAAGCCGAAGCTGAGGGGGTTGCCGTTGCCGTCAAGGGTGTAGCTGCCGGAGCCCGCCGCGTTGAATCGCAAATGCCCGACCGTGATGGCCTCGCCCAGCGTGACCGTGCCCGCCGCGCCGGAGCCGGCGCCGATGACCGTGAGGTCCGGCGGCGTGACGTTGCTCCAGTTCGTGTTGGCCGCCGCGTTGTTCCACCAGTTGGTGCCGGAGAGGCTTGAAGTCCATACCCCCGCGCCGTCCTGAGCGCCGGGCGCGACGAGGTCCGCATCCCACGTGTTGGTCGTGGCGGCACGGGCCGTGCAGAGGCAGGCCGCGACGATCGCACCCGCGATATGTTCCACCTTTTTGCTCTTCATGTCAGGCTCCTTGTCGCTGGTCTTCCGCAGCAAATTAGTATAAACCACACATCGTTAACTTAGCGTTTAATGGGCCTGCTCCGCAAGCTCTCATTAAAAAGGATCGGGTGCGCTGGGCGCATACCCGTTTCACTGACTTGTCGGGCGAAGGCCTGCACGATGCACGCCCCCCCTGAAAGACGTGCCGCGCAAGGTGGCCCGCGACCGGCGCGGCTGGGCGGGAGACCGTAAACGTTCACAGCGAAGCGGGACACGTTCACGGTCACGAGGATGCGAATGGGGTTCCGGCCGCAAGAAATGGGCTGTCGACCTGATCGAACGTGGACCCGAAGGTCGCGAAGAGGTTGGCGAGTACGGGAACGGGTACGGGAACGAGGGGAACTTGGATGGACCCCTCGTTCGCCTTTGGCTCACGGGTTCGGGGGCGCTGACATGAGTCAGCATCCCCTACTTCAGCACCAACGCCTTTTCCGCAACCAGCACCGGAGCGTCATAGAGCGGCAGGTCCTTGAAAATCGTGAATCCGTCGGCCTTCACGATGCGCTCGGCCGGGATCTCGTAGATGCCGCCCGAGACCAGGTCCACCCAGACCGGCTCCGCGAAGGGGAGGCCTTTGACCGTCACCTGCGCGGGCTGCGTGGCGAAGCCGTCGCCCGGCGTCGCCGAGTCGTCCCACAACGCCAGCAGCCCTTGGCCGGATGCTTTATTGCGGTAGGCGAAACAGGCGGTCGGCCGCCCGAAGATCACGCCCGCGACCGGCTCCTTGACCCGCTCCAGCGTGTCGTCGAAAACGGCGACCAGGTTCTGCACCGCGTAGTAGGCCAGCTTGATCTTGTCGACCCGCTTTTCGGGCGTCGCATGCAGCAGCCCTTTGCGGTTGATCTCGCGGCCCACATGGTTGAAGTCGCAGATCGTGAAGATCGACGACTCGACGTCGTGCCCGAGATCGCCGAGCATGCGGCGCAGGTCCCATTTGGCCTGGCTGGACTCGGTCCACGGATGATTCGAGAGCGCGAAGCGCGTGGCGGTCTCCGAGGGGCAGCCGTTCTCGCCCTGCCGCATCTTGGCCTTGGTGGAGTAGCGCGCCAGCGTCGCCTTCAGCTCCTCGACGTTCGCGTAGGACTTGCCGGGGTTGAACTCGTACCCGTGGTAGATGAACCAGTCGAAGAGGTCGACCTTGCCTTTGTCGGCCAGCTCTTTCAGGCACTGTTCGAACAGCTTGGGGCTCGAGCTCGCGAGCGAGAGGCCGGCGATGCGCGCGTCGGGGATGACGCGCCGCACGATTTCGGCGGTGCGGATGTTGAAGGCCGCGATGTCGGCGGGCGTGTGCTTCTTGTTGATGTCCGGCTCGTTCCACATCGCCCAGTCGCGCACCTTGCCCTTGTAGCGCTTGGCCATGGCCTCGACCCACCGGTCCCAGGCGGCGAGCCCCTCTTCGGAGGTGGGGAACCCGCCCGCGAGGTCGAAGCCGCCGCCGCCCGGATAGACCGGGTTTCCGTAATCGGTTTCCAGCAGAATGTTCAGGCCGAGGCCACGGGCCTCGTCGACCAGCGTGTCCAGCCAGGCGAAGTCATAGACGCCTTTCGCCTTCTCGGTCTTGGCCCAGCCCCCCTGCAGGCGGATCGTCTTGATGCCCAGCGGCACGATGTACCCCTTGTACTCGTCCCAGCTCGCGAAATCGCGGTCCAGCGTTTCGCAGCCCAGCGTCCAGTTCGAGCCGGCGATCTCGTTCGCGCCGCGCGGCGTGACCGTGCCGATCCGCTTCAGCCCCGGATCGAGGGGCGTCTTCGCGCGCTCCGCCGACCTGTCGATCGCCGGCCCCGCCAGCAGCGCGCACCCGGCCGTCACGGCCACCCCCATCACCCAAAAACGGCACCGTTTCATCGTTGTCCTTTCGTTTCAACGCCCTGCTCCGCCCGCGCGAAATGAAGGCGAGCCCCATCAGAGTGGGGACATCTTAAGCGAAGCGCCCGGCTTCCTCAATGTCGATAACGGGAAGTGCGTGTGTCTTTTTCGGAAGTCCTCACCCCTCCGCCAGGGGGATTGCCGGCGAATACGAGAGCCGTGCTCCCGCGCGCCCGAGCTGCCGCATCAGGCCCCAGTTGCCGATCGCGCCCGCCAGCCGGCCGAGCTTGCGGTACCCCACGTTGAACAGCAGGTACGGCGTGATGCGCCGCGGATCTCGCGGCAGCCGCTTGGCGATGCTGTCCCACGCGTAGAAGCGCCGGTACGCGCGGAGGTACCCCGCCTCGAGTTCCTGAGCCGTCATGCCGCGCGGCACAAACACCGCCCGCGAGGTGTTGTAGTGCGTCAGGTCATGATCGAAGATGCGGTTCTCGTCCCGCAGCTCGGCGTAGAGCCGCGTGCCGGGGTAAGGCGTCATGATGTGCGCCGTCATGGTCTCGATCCGCTGCCCGATCAGCCAGTCGACCGTCTCGTCGAACACGCCGGGCGTGTCGGCGTCAAACCCGAACATCACGCTGGCGTTCACCATCATGCCGCGCCGGTGGATCTTCCCGATGGTGCGGGCGTAGGCCTCGACGCGGTTCTGGCGCTTGTCGGCGCCCTTGAGATTCGAGGCGTTGAGGCTCTCGAATCCGATAAACAGGCTTTTACAGCCGCTCTCGGCCATCAGATCGAGCAGATCGTCGTGGTGCCCGATGTCCGAGCTCACGGCGGTGTGCCAAACCAGGCCGAGCGGCAGGAAGGCCCGGACCAAGTCGCGGGCGAAGGCGGGGTCGGCGATGAAGTTGTCGTCGATGAACATGACGTGCCGGGTTTTCAGCGTCGCGATCTCGTGCAGCACCTGGCCGACACTCTTCATCCGGTAGCCGCGGGGCAGGTTCGGCGAGCTGTTGTAGCAGAAGTTGCAGCGCCAGGGGCAGCCCCGCCCGATCGTCAGCGTGTTGGTGAACAGGTAGCGCTTCTGCGCGATCAGCTCCCATCGGGGCGCCGGGGTCTGCGAGAGCGCGGGCGGCTGTTCCGCGCGGTAGAGGCGCAGCAGGGTCCGGCTCTCTGCATCCGCGAGCACCTGCGGCCAGAGGCTCTCGGCCTCGCCGACGACGACGGAGTCCGCGTGGCACGAGGTTTCTTCGGGGCAGGTCGTCGCGTGGATGCCGCCGAAAACGACCGGGATGCCGCGCCGGCGGTAGGCGTCCGAAATGTCGTAAGCGCGCCGAGCCGTGTCGGCTTTCACGCTGACGCCGACCAAGTCCGGCGCGTCGGAGGTGTCCAGCGGCTCCACGTTCTCATCGGCCACGGTCACGCGGTGGCGTGCGGGCGTCAGCGCGCCCAAGGTGAGCAAAGACAAGGGTGGCGACATCTGTCGCTTGAGCGCCGAATCCATGGGCCGCATCGTCACCCGCGGCGAGATCAGTTTAATCCACATGTCCGCTGGCAGCTCCTTCCCGCATGGCGCCTCTCCGTATGAGCCGCGCATACGCATGTCGGGAAGTATATGAATAGATTAGTCTTTTGACAAGGCCTGCGCGGCGATTTCCCTCCCTTTGAGAACGCGGCAAAAAGGCTTTTTCAACATGAAGGGATGAAGGTTCAATTCACGCGCCCGCGCGGGGCGCGGCAACGGCGGTCCAGTTTCTCCGTCCGGCGCAGCGCCGCTCAGATCTTCATCGCGGCGTTCTTGACGACCTGCGTGTGCAGGCGCTCGTCGAAGACGTCGATGTGGCGGCCGACGTTCATCAGGGTGCCGACCGCGAAGAGCGCGGTGATCAGGTTGGTGCCGCCGTAGCTGATGAACGGCAGGGCCAGGCCTTTGGTGGGCAGGCAGCCGGTCACCACGCCGATGTTGAAGGCTGCCTGGAAGACCAGCAGCAGGGTCATGCCGAACGCCAGCATGCGCCCGAGGCGGTCGGGGGCCCGCATGCTGATGAGCACGCCGCAGACGAGGATCAGCACGTAAAGGATGATCACGCCGATCGAAAACGCGAAACCGAACTCTTCGCCGCCGATGGCGAAGATGAAATCGGTGTGCGCCTCGGGCAGGTAGTTGTACTTCTGGATGCTCTGGTTGAAGCCCACGCCCCAGGGGCCGCCGTTCTTGAACGCGAGGATGGCCTGGTCGAGCTGGTAGCCCGCCGACGACACGGCGGCCTCCTCGGTGTGTTCGGCGGGCAGGTGGGTCTCGATCAGCTTCCGGAGGCCGTCCGGCAGCCACGCCGCGATGCGCCGCATGCGGTTGGCGTTCGAGATCACGAAGCCGGCCACGACCGAGAAGCCCGCCAGGCCGAAGCCCGCCAGGTACAGGAACCGGGTTCCGACCACATACATCATCACGCCGCCGACCACGCACACCACCATGGTGGAGCCGAAGTCGGGCTCCATCACCAGCAGGCCCGCCAGCACGGCCAAGCCTGCGCCAGGAAAGGCCGCGCCCTTCCAGAACTGGCGCACGCGCCACCCGATGCGGTCCATCCAGACGCCCATGGCGAGCACGGTGACGATCTTGGCGAACTCGCTGGGCTGCATGCGCAGCGGCCCCAAGTTCAGCCAGCGGTAGCTGCCTTTGACCTTGCCGCCGATCCCCGGGCAGAAGACCAGCAGCAGCGCGAACACCACGAACAGGTAGAAGCCGACCGTGAGCAGCGGCGTCTCTTTCCACCAATGGTAGTCGAAGCGGCTGACCAGGAAGACCACCGCCACGGAGAGCGCGAGCCACAGCAACTGGCGTTTAACAAAAAAGTGCGGGTCGGCGTATAAGCCTTGAGCCCGCACTGCGCTGGCTGTCGCCAGCAGAACAATTCCTAAACCCAGCAGCGTGACTACGGTCAATGCAAGTGTAGTCAGCGTCTTGCGCATACGCCCATCCGGTTACTGGGCGGCACCCGGGATCTTGAGCACGGTGCCGGCCTTCAGCTCGGTGGAGGTCAGGTTGTTCAGCGCCTTCAGGTCGCTCGGGCTCACGCCCCAGCGGATCGCGACGGCGTAGAGGTCCTCGCCTTCCTTGACCGTGTAGGTCTGGGTGTTGGCGTCGGCGGCGGCCGGGGCCGGCGTGGCGGCGGCCGGGTCGGCGGCCGGAGCGGGCGTCGCGGCAGCGGGGGCCGGAGCGGCCGGATCAGCGGCCGGCGCAGGCGTCACGGCCGGAGGCGGCGTCACCGCGGCAGGCGCCGGGGCCGGCGTCTCGGGCGCGGCAGCCTTCGGAGCTGCGGCCGTCTTGGGGGCCGTCGTCTTGGGCGCCGAGGCCGAGCTGGACTTCTTGGCGGTGGCCGCTTCCGGCGTCTTCTTCGCGCCCGGGACCTTCAGCTTCTGGCCGACCACGATACGGTCGCTCTTCAGGCCGTTGGCCTCGCGCAGCGCGGCGGTCTTGACGCCGTGCTTCTGGGCGATCACCGACAGCGAGTCGCCGGACTTCACCACGTAGGTCGTGGTCGGGCCGGAGACCGCAGGCGCCTTGGAGGCCGCAGCCTTCGGCGCCGTGGTTTTCGGAGCGGACGCCTTGGGCGTCGTGGAGGGCACGTGGCGAGCCTTGCTCAGATCCACCTGGCCCGGCAACTGGATCATCTGGCCGACGCGCAGACGGTTCGGCGAGATCCCGGGGTTCACGGCCACCACGTCCTGCCAGCGCAGGCTGTACTTGTAGGCGATCGAGGAGATCGTGTCGCCCTTCATGATCGTGTACGGGGTCGTGCTCTGCACCGTGGGCAGCTCGACCGGCGCCGTCTCGACGGCCGGCGTCGTCGCGGCAGCCTCGACCGGCTGCGCTTCCACCGGCAGCTCGCCTCCGGGCACCGTTGTCGCGGCGGCGTCATCCTTCTTCCCACCAAACATCCCGCACCCCTGCAACAGGAGGCAACCTGCGATCAGGTTGGCACCCGCAACAACACGCACGACTTGACGATTCATTGTGTCTCCTTGTCCTTCTTGCCCTCAGAAAAGAAACGTTCAGAGATCCGCAACCGCGCGGACCTGTGCAATGAAACGTTCTCCTCTTTCCCGATAGCTTGTAAATTGATCGAAACTTGCTGTGCCTGGGGACAACAGGACGGTGTCGCCTGCCTGAGCCTCTCGCACCGCTGATGCGACGGCACGCTCCAGCGTGTCGCACTCTTCGCAGGGCACCGACGTTGACCAAGCCTGGGCCATCTGCCCAGCGCAACGCCCAATAAGATATACTTTTTTTGTGGTTTGTGTCAGCAACTCTTTTAGGCTTTCGAGGTCGTTTTCCTTCAGCAGCCCGCCTGCGATCAGCCGCACCGGCTTGCGGACCATCTGCAGCGCCGCCGCCGTCGCCGCCAGGCTGGTCGCCTTGGAGTCGTCCACGAAACACACGCCCTGGCGGCTCTCGCCGACGCGCTGGACGCGATGCGCCAGCGGCACGAAATCGGCCAGCCCGTTCTCGACCTGGGCATCGCTCAGGCCGGCGTGCCGGAGCGCGGCCGCGCCGGCGGCGGCGGCCAGCCCGAGAATCACGTTGTCGAACCACGAGCCCCTCATCTCGACCTTGCAGAGCCGGCCGCCCAGCATGCCGATCACGGCGTGGTCGGCATAGGCCCAGTCGCACCCGGCGTCCGCGCCGAAGCGCAGGCGCTCGACGCCGCCAGGCACGCGGCCTTCGTCGTCGAGCCCGGCCGGCAGCAGGGCGACCGTCCCGGGGCGCATCGCCTTGAACAGGCTGAGCTTGAGCCCCTTGTACTCGGCCATATCGGCATGGCGGTCGAAGTGGTCGGCCTGCAGGTTGAGCAGGATCGCGATATCCGGGCTGAAGGTCAGCGTATGCTCCATTTGGAAAGAGCTGACTTCGGTCACGGCCCACGTCAGGCCCGGCTGCTCCAGCACGAGACGGCAGAGCGGTATCCCGTAGTTGCCGGCCGGCGAGGCGCTCACGCCGGCGCCGTTCAGCGTGTCCGCGCAAAGCTTCACGAGCGAGCTCTTGCCCTTGCTGCCGGTCACCGCGAGGATCTTGCCCGGCCAGTAGCAGGCGCCCAGTTCCAGTTCGGAGATCACGGTCAGTCCGCGGCTGCGGCACGCCTCGATCCACGGGTGGCTCATCGCGAAGGCCGGGCTGGTCACGCAGAGGTCGAACGGCTCCTGCGGCAGCTCGCGCACGCCGAACGCGGCGCGGCCTCCAGCCCCGCGCACGCGCGCCGCCACGGCCGCGTTTTTGGACTCCTCGCCCTCGTCGACCAACTGCACGCGCCCGCCGCGCGACAGCAGCAGCAGCGCGGCGGCCTCGCCGCTCACGCCCGCGCCCAGCACCAGCGCATTCAGCCGATCATACTTGCAAGCCCCATCCATCGAGCACCCTCTCCAATCCCATGCCGCGCGACGCCTTGAGCAGCACGCAGTCGCCCGGCACGACAAGTTTCTGAACTCCGGCGGAGGCCTCTGCGGCGTCCGCGAAACAGGTCACACGCGACGCCGGATAGCCCGCCTTGACGGCCTCGTCGGCCACGTAGGCCGCCGTATCCGGCCCCACGGCGACCAGCCGGTCGGGCGCCAGCCCGGCCACGCACCGGCCGACGTCGCGGTGCAGCGCTTCCGCGTGCCCGCCGAGCTCGCGCATGTCGCCGAGCACGGCGATGCGCCGCCCTGTGCAGGGCAGCTTCATGAAGGTCCGCAACACGGCCATCATGCTTTGCGGATTGGCGTTGTAGGCGTCGTTGACGACCGTGACCCCTCCGCTGCGCCGCGACACGTCCCAGCGCATGCCGGGCAGCGCGAGCTTCAGCAGCGCCTGCGCCGCCTCCGGCGCGGCCACGCCGGCCGTGCGCGCGGCCGCAAAGGCCAGCAGCAGGTTGGAGGCGTTGTGCTCGCCCGGCAGGCCGCAGCGCAGCACGGTCTGGACGCCGCTCGCGCGCTCGCTCACGCGCAACGTGCCGCTGAGCGGCTCGACCAGCTCGCCGAAGAAATCCGCGTCGCGCCCCGCCAGCGAAGTCGTCACCAGGCGCGCGTCCGTCATCTCTCTCAGCACCTCGAAGCAGAGGGTCTCGCGGCAGAGCACGGCAAAGCCGTCCCGCGGCAACGCCTGCAGCAAGGCACCCTTCTCGCGCGCGATCGCCTCTACGGAGCCGAAGTGCTCGATGTGGGCGGTGCCGATGCTCGCGATGAGGGCCGCCTGCGGCCGCAGGACGTCCGCCAGGCGCGCGATCTCGCCGGGGTGGTTCGTCCCCAGCTCAAAGATCCCGAAGGCGGCGTCGGCCGGCAGCGACAGCACGCTGAGCGGCAGGCCGATCTCGTTGTTGAGGTTTCCCTGCGTGGCGCAGACCCGGCCGCCGGCGCTGAAGAGGGCCGCAGCCATCTCTTTGGTCGTGGTCTTGCCGGAGCTTCCGGTGAGCCCGACGATCAGCGCCGGGCTGCGCAGCCGCCAGGCGCGCGCGGCGTCGCCGAGCGCCCGGCGCGTGTCGGGAACCCGGATGAGCGGCCAGCCGGCGGCCGCGGCGGGAGCCTGCCAGGAGGCTTCGACCAGCGCGGCCGCAGCGCCCGCCTGCAGCGCCTGCGCCACGAACGCGTGCCCGTCGAAGCGGTCGCCGCGCAGCGCCACGTAGAGCGCGCCGGGCTGGATCTTGCGCGAGTCCTGCGTCACGCCGCAGAACGCGGCGGGCAGCGCCTGCGCGGCGCCCCCGACCCACCGGGCGAAGTCCGCCGCCTCAAACCTCTGTGCCAGACCCGTTGTCATGTCCAGACGGAGCTCCTAACTTCTGACGCCCAATTTTGCGGCCTCTTCGGCCACGACGTGACGGTCGTCGAAGGGCACGGTCCGCCCCGCCAGCTCCTGGAACGGCTCGTGGCCTTTTCCGGCGACCAGCACGACGTCGCCGGCGCGCGCCTCGGCGAGCGCGAGGCGGATCGCCGCGCGACGGTCCGGCTCGACGGCGGCGTCGGTGCCGGCGGGCAGGCCCGCGAGGATCTGGCCGATGATCTCCAGCGGGTCCTCGCCGCGCGGGTTGTCGGAGGTGATCACCAGGCGGTCCGCCAGCGCGGCGCAGGCCTTGCCCATGAGCGGGCGCTTGGTGCGGTCGCGGTCGCCGCCGCAGCCGAAGACGACGATGAGCCGGCCGCGCGTCATCTCTCGCAGCGTGCCCAGCACGTTCGTCAGCGCGTCGTCGGTGTGGGCGTAGTCCACAAACACGGTGGCGGGCAAGGGAACCGGCACGCGCTCGAGGCGGCCCCAGCGGGGCTTCGACTCCTCCAGCGTCCGCGCCACGGCCTCGAGCGGCACGCCGGCCTCCAGCGCCAGGCCGGCCGCGCACAGCATGTTGGCGATGTTGTAGCGTCCGGCCAGGTGGACCCGCAGCGCGCGGCGCTGCCCGTCCGGCGTCACCAGCGTGAAGCGGCTGCCGTCCGTAGTCAGCGCGATCTCCTCCGCGCGCAGGCCGGCGCCCGCCGAGAAGCCGCAGGTCACGAGCTTGAGCGGAAGCGCCTGGATGGCGGCCGCCATGCGCTCGCCGTAGCCCGCGTCGATGAAGCAGACGGCCGGGGCGCCCGGCCGCTCTTCGGCGAGCTGCGCGAAGAGCTGCAGCTTGGCCTGGAAATACGCCTCCATGGTGCCGTGGTAGTCGAGGTGGTCCTGCGAGAGGTTGGTGAAGGCCGCCGCCGCGAAGCGCAGGAAGGCGACGCGCTGCTGGTGCAGCGCGTGGGACGACACCTCCATCACGGCGGAGTCGCAGCCCGCGCCCTGCATCGCCGCGAGCAGGCTCTGGAGCTCGCAGGCGTCCGGCGTGGTCCGCGTCGCGGGGATTTCGCGTCCCCGGTATTCGACCTGGACGGTCGTCAGCAGGCCGGGATTCGCGCCGCCCGCACGCAGCATTTCGCGCAGCAGCCAGGCGGTCGTCGTCTTGCCGTTCGTCCCGGTGATGCCGTAGACCTTTAGCGCGCGCGACGGCCAGCCGTTGAGGGCGGAGGCGAGGCAGGCCAGCGCCCGGCGCGCGTCCTTGACCAGGACCACCTGTTTGGCGATGTCGCGCAGCGGCGTCTCGGACAGCACCGCCGCCGCGCCCTTGGCCAGGGCGGCGGCCGCGTACTTGCCGCCCTCGTCGCGCCGGCCCGTGATCGCCACGAAAAGGTCGCCGGGGCGGACGCGGCGGGAGTCGCCCTGCACGCCGCTGAAGCTCACGCCGGAGGGCTTGTCTTCGAGCAGGCCCGCCAGCTCTGGAATCTCTGAAAATTTCATGTCGCAATCCTCTCCGGCCCCGTGCGGGCCGTGGTTCCGGGTACCGCGGTCAAGGCTGTTCGGCGTCCAGCTCGTCCTCCTCGGGAGGCAGGTCGGGAGGGACCTCGAGATACCGCGCGGTGGCCGACGCGATTTTGGCGAAGACCGGCGCGGAGACGAAGCCGCCGGTGTGTTGGGGTCGGGGCCGCTCCACCGAGACGAGCACGCAGAAGACCGGATCGCGGGCGGGCACGAAGCCCACGAACGAGGCGTAGTAGTCGGTGCTAGAATAGCCGCCGGGCACGGCCTTCTGCGCGGTGCCGGTCTTGCCGCCCACCGAGTATCCGGGCACCGAGGCGCGCTTGCCCGTGCCGCCCTCTTCGGTGACGCCGATCAGCATCTCGCGCACCGCCCGCGCCACTTCGGGCCGCACCGGCCGCCCCATGACGTCAGGCTTCGCCTTAAAGACGGTCTCGCCGCTGGAGGAGACGATGCGGTCCACGATGTAGGGCCGCATCATCTTGCCGTCGTTGGCCAGCGTGGAGTAGGCGTTGATCATCTGAAGCCCGGTCACGGCCACGCCTTGGCCGATCGGGATGCGCGTGGGCTTGAGCTTGTCCCAGTCCTTGACCCGCGCGAGGATGCCGCGCTCCTCGCCCGGCAGCTCGATGCCCAGTTTCTCGCCGAAGTTGAAGGCCCGCAGGTAGGCGTCCAGGCGCTTGTTGCCCAGCATGAGCCCCATCTTCGCGCAGGCGATGTTGCTGGACTTCTTGAGCGCCGTGCTGACGGTAATCATGCCGGTCACGTGGTCGCGCAGCGGCTTGCCGGCATAGAACCAGACGCCCTCGCCGACGTCGATGTACGACTCGGTCTTGAGCACCCGCTCGTTCAGAATCGCCGCCACCGTGACGGCCTTCATGATCGAGCCGGGCTCATACACGATCGCCAGCGCGTTGTTGCGCCAGACGTCGAGGGTCGTGTCGTTGTAGTTCTCGGGCTCGAAGTCGGGATACGAAGCCATGGCCAGGATCTCGCCGGTCTTGACCCGCTGCACGATCGACCAGCCCGAGATCGCCTCGAACTTTTCCACGACCTCCTTGAGCGCCTGTTCGACCTCGTACTGGATGTTGTGGTCGAGCGTCAGATAGACGTCCGAGCCGGCGATGGCGGGCACGTATGTTTTGCGCCGCGTGAAGATCTCGCGCCGTCCCGCGTCCTTTTCGCCTTCGATCAGCCCTTCGGTTCCGGTCAGGTAGCGGTTGAACTGCTGTTCCACGCCGGCCCCGCCGACGCCCATGTCGTTGACGAAGCCCAGCACGTGCGACATGCGCCGGCCTTGCGGATAGCGCCTCACCACCAGCTCCTCCGAGCCGACGCCGCTGATGTGCTTGGCATCCGAGAGCATCTCGAAGACGCGGTCGTCGAGCGAGTAGCCGAGCTTGACGTACCGCGAGTCGGTCTGCTGGAATTTCTCCAGCACCTCGGCTTCTTTGAGGCCCAGGCTCTCCGCCACGGTCTTGGAGATCTGCCGCACGTCGTGTCCCGGCTTGACCGCTTTGGGGTCGATGTAGAACTGCCGGGCCGGCAGGCTCACGGCCATCGGATACTGGCTGCCGTTGCAGTCGAAGATCCGGCCGCGCAGCCCCAGGAGCTTGCGCTTGTACTCGCGCGTGACCTTCGAGTGGTTGGCCAAGTGCAGAAAAGCCAAGCGCGCGCCCAGGCCGCAAAACGACAAGAACAAGAGAACGGCCACGGCCCAGATGCGCATCTGTATGCCGCGTTCATGCATGATGTCCCGTCACCTTCCCGCTCTGGCGCTCACTTCTGCCCCGTCTTGGCCACCCGTTCACTCGCGATCAGGTTCCGCTGAAATCTCACCAGCGAGAGCTGTCCGGCGACGGGCTCGCCGCCCGAGCCCATGCGGACCACCTGGTCCGCGGTCGGGTACATCATGGCGATCCCGTGCTGCAGCATGGCCTGCTCCAGCTTTTCGGGCGTCTTCTTCTCGCTCCAGCGCGCCTCTTCGCGCACGCGCTCGTCTTCGAGCGCGGCCAGCTTCTGCTCGTGCTTGCGGATCTCCTGGCCGAGCTGCGCGCACTTGGAGTCCATGAACCAGTAACTCAGCACCAGAGACACGAGCAGCACGATCATGCCCGCCACCGACGGCGGCAGAACCTTGACTCCCCGCACCTGCCTTTTGCGATTCCTTCTCATTCTCACACCCTCCTCTGGGTTGTGCCTTCAGATCCCGCCGCCTTCCGCGGCCCTAAAAATCCTTTTCGCGGCGGCGTCCGGGCGCCTCGCAGCGCGCCACCACCCGCAGCTTCGCCGAGCGCGCCCGCGGGTTCGCCTCCCGCTCGTCCGCCCCGGCCTCGAGCGGGTGCCGCGTCACCTTCTGGACCGCCGGCAGCTCGCCTTCCCAGCGCTCCCCGCCCTGCTGCAGCGAGACCCACCGTCCGGCGTGGGCCGCGAACCGCTGTTTCACGAGCCGGTCCGTCAAGCTCTCGAACGTGATCACCGCCATGCGTCCGCCCGGCTTGAGCAGGCTCAGGCCGTCCTCGAGCGCCTGCTCCAAGTCCTCCAGCTCCCGGTTCACCGCCATCCGCAGCGCCTGGAACACCCGCGTCGCCGGATGGCGCGGACCGGAGCGCCCGCCCAGCGCCGCGCTCACCACCTCGGCCAGCCGGCCCGTGGTCGCGATCGGCGCCTGCTGCTGCGCGCGCAGGATCGCCTGGGCCACCCGGCGCGCCTGCGGCTCTTCGCCGAGCCGCCGCAACACGTCTGCGAGGGACTGCACGTCCAGCCGTGCGAGCAGGTCGGCCGCCGACTCCCCCCGAGTCGTATCCATGCGCATGTCCAGGGGCCCGTCGAACCTGAAACTGAACCCCCGCCCGGGCGTATCGAGCTGATCCGATGACACGCCCAGGTCCAACAGCACGCCGTCCACTGCCGCAAACCCGTTCTCTTCCGCCAGCCGGCGGAGCTCGCCGTGAGCTCCGTGGGCCAGCACCTTCTGGCCAGACAACGCCGCCAGCCGCGCCGCCGAGCGTTCCAGGGCAGCCACGTCCCTGTCGATGCCCAGCAGCCGTCCGGCAGGTCCTGCTCGTCTCAGGATCTCGTACGCGTGGCCCGCTCCGCCAAGCGTTCCGTCGATGTAGCTGCCACCGGGAACAACCGCCAGGGCCTCCACGGTTTCCTGCAGCATCACCGACAGGTGCATAGTCCCTCCAGACGAAATACCGTCCAAACAACGATCGCGCGACAGAACGTCTCCGCCCGGAATCCGCGTCCGTCTTCCTGACGGCTGCGTCATGTCGGCGATCCCCATCCTTTGTCAGCCGCGCCCGGAAGCCGCGCGGCAACCCTAAAATTCCAACGTCTCGCAGGCCTCCGCCAGCGCGGCCTGGTTCACCGTCTCCTCGGCGGGCAGCGACGCCGGCGACCAGAGCTGGACGCGGTTCAGCGCGCCCACCATGACCACCGTGCCGTCCAGCTGCGCAAACTTCAAGAGCCGGTCGCAGATCCGGATGCGGCCCTGCACGTCCACCACCGCCTGCTCCGCGTTCTCGCCGAGATAGCGCAGGAACGGCACCAGCTTTTTGTCGAAAAGCGAGCGCTGCCGCAGCTTCTCCATCCGGCCTTCCATCTCCGCGGGCGGAATCAGGTTCAAACACCGCTCGTGCGGGTCGGCAAACACGTAGACGTACTGCGGCGCGCCCATCAGGTCGCGCCAGCCGGCCGGCACCGTCAGGCGCTTCTTCGGATCCAAAGCATGCTCGAAGCGCCCGACCAGCAAACCCGGTCCAGCCGCCGTCGCACCACTCTGTCCGCTCACAAACGCCATAGTTTGACCTTTTGTGACATTATTCAACACCTTCCCCCACCGAAAGTCAACAGGAAAAGGGCCTTTTGACGGCCCTTCAAAATTGACACATCTAATTGCCGAAAAGCTATTTACGACATAATAACACAGGGCCTTCACAAAGAAAAACGACTTTTTTTGCCAAGCAACGGCCGAAAAACGGGCGCACCGCCGTCCAATGGTCCAGCGATCTCCCCCGCGCACCCCGTCCGGCTCAACTTGCGGCTTGCGGCGCCCCGCCCGGCACGCTATCCTTCAGCCATCAGACGGTATTTTGCCCGAAGGAAGCACCCATGCAGACGACACTCAGCGGCACCTTGGTGGACCCCATCCTGAAGCAGACGTTCGGCGCGCGGCTGACGATTTCGGAGGACGGCCGGATCAGCTCCATCGTTCCCGAGGAGAATCCCGACGCGGGCTACCTTCTGCCCGGCTTCGTCGACGCCCACGTCCACATCGAGAGCTCCATGCTGACCCCCGCCGCCTTCGCGCGCGCGGCCGTCGTCCACGGGACCCTCGCCGCCGTGGTTGACCCCCACGAGATCGCCAACGTGCTCGGCGAGAAAGGCGTCGAGCTCATGCTGGAGCTGGCCCGGCAGACCCCCTTCATCTTCGGCTTCGGCATCCCCTCCTGCGTGCCGATCACCCCCTTCGAGACTTCAGGGGCGGCACTCGGCCCCGAAACGGTCACGCGGCTCCTGAAGCTCCCCGGCGTGACTCACCTCGCCGAGGTGATGAACGTGCCCGGCGTGCTCGCCCATGAGCCGTCGGTGCTCGCCAAGCTTCAGGCCGCACACGCCCTGCACCTGCCGGTCGACGGACATGCGCCCGGCCTCACCGGCGAGGCCCTGCACGCCTACGCCGCCGCGGGCATCACCACGGACCACGAGAGCCAGACCTTCGAGGAGGCGCGCGAGAAAATCCGGGCCGGCATGAAGCTGATGATCCGCTACGGCTCCGCCGCGCGCCAGTTCGAGTCCTTCATCCCCTTGATCGCGCGCTTTCCGGAGATGTGCATGTTCTGCAGCGACGACAAACATCCGGACGACCTGCTCCGCGACCACATCAACGCCATCGCCGCCACCGCGTTCCGCAAGGGCATCTCGGTCCATGCCATCGTCGAGGCGGCCAGCGTCAACCCCGTGCTGCACTACAATCTCCCGCTCGGCCTGCTGCAGCCCGGCGACACCGCCGACTTCCAGATCGTCGACGACCTGCACACGTTCAAGCCGCGCGAGGTCTGGCTGCGCGGCCGGTGCGTCGCGCGCAACGGCACCTCGTTCCTGCCCCCCGGAGAGCCCTTTGGGCCCGCCCTCGAAAACCGTTTCGCCGCCACGGTCATCACCGCCGAAGCCCTCCGCATTCCGGCCCCGGCGGCCCGCCGCGTGCGCGTCATCGGCGTGCGCGACGGCCTGCTCACCACCGACCACCTGATCGAGCCGCCCACGCTCTGCAACGGCCAGGTCGCCGCCGACCCCGAGCGCGGCCTCAACAAGCTGGCCGTCTGCAACCGCTACACGCCCGCTCCGCCGGCGGTCGCGCTGGTGCGGGGCTTCGGCCTGCGGCGGGGGGCGATCGCGTCCAGCGTCGCGCACGACTCGCACCACATCGTCGCCATCGGCGCGAACGACGACGCGCTCACCGCCGCCATCAACGAGGTCATCAACCTCAAAGGCGGGCTCGCCGTCGCCGACAACAACCGCAAGGTGCTGACCTCGCTGCACCTGCCGCTGGCCGGCCTGATGTCCGTGCTCCCGGCGGAAGAGGTCGCGCGAGCCTACTCCGACTGCGACCGGCTCGCGAAGCTGCTCGGCTCGAAACTGACCGCGCCCTTCATGGCCCTCTCGTTCCTCGCCCTGCCCATGATCCCCCACCTCAAGCTGACCGACCAGGGCCTGTTCGACGGCGACACCTTCCGTCACGTCCCCCTGGCCCTCGACGACTGAGCGGACGCCTGAGCGCGCCCTCTTCCCGCTTGCAATCAGGCCCCTGTTCCGGCATGATGCAGACACGTTCGGAGCCGCTTGTGCCCACGGATCGGGCGCCGGTTCCGCGCCGCCAGTGAAGGTGCCCACATGAACTTAGACGACGTCATCCGCAAAGTCCCCGACTTCCCCAAGCCGGGCATCCTCTTTTACGACATCACCTCGATCTTCACCCACCCTGCGGCGTTCGCCTATGTGACCGAACAGATGGTCGACTACTACAAGGACATCCCCGTCGACGGCGTGGTGGCCATCGAGAGCCGCGGCTTCCTGGTGGCCGGCGCCTTCTGCAACCGCACCGGCAAACCCCTGGCGCTCGCCCGCAAAAAAGGCAAGCTGCCCGGCAAGACCCTCTCGCAGAGCTACGCGCTCGAATACGGCGAGGCCACCCTGGAGATGCACGACGCCGACATCGTGCCGGGGCACCGCTACCTCATCGTCGACGACCTGGTCGCGACCGGCGGCACGATTGAAGCCGTCGCCGCCATGCTCGGCCGCAAGGACGCCCTCGTGGCCGGGGCCTTCTCGATCATTGGGCTGCCGTTCCTGCCCTACAAGAGCAGGCTGGCCGCCTACGACGTCAAAACTTTGATCGAGTACCACGGCGAGTCGGTCTGACCGGCGGCCAGCGGACGCCGCACGCGCGGCAACAAAAAAAGGCGGCGCGGGCCATCGCCCGCGCCGCATTTTTTTCAGAAGCCCTTCGCCGAAGGCTTATTTCTGGCCCCAGGGCTTGCCCGGAAGCGGCCACTTCTCGTCGCCGTATTCCGGCATCGCCACGTCGCCGGCGGCCTCGAAATCGGACCACGAGGGCTTGCACGCGAAGTTGTAGAACTGCGAGGAGTCCTTGAACTTCTCGTCGACGAGCTCGGAGAGGCGGACGGTCTGGCCCGTGTAGGCCGAGATGCGTCCCGCGATCGCGCAGGCGGTGGACATCGCCACGTTCTCGCCCTCGTTGACCACGTTGCCGCTCAGGATGCCCTCGAGCAGGTGGATGTGCTCGATCTCATAGGGATTGCCGTCGCGGAAATCGCCTTCCAGCTTCAGCGCGTCCTTCTCGCCGACCTTCTGCACCTTGCCGCCGCCCGAAATCTCGTACTCGGCCGTGCGGAAGTGCTCGCTCACGCTGCTGCTGGTGCCGCTGATCTGGCGGCACATGCTGTGGATGTGCACGCCGTCGCCGTAGTCGAAGTCGATGCTGAAGAAGTCGTACTGGTTGCCCGAGACGCGGCGCGCGCGGCCGCCGAAGCCCAGGGCGGTCTTCGGCGTGCGGCCGATGAACCAGTTCGCCACGTCGATGTTGTGGACGTGCTGCTCGACGATGTGGTCGCCCGAGAGCTCGGCGAAGTTCAGCCAGTTCTTGGCCAGGTACGACGCGTTGGTGTCGTTCGCCTCGCGGGCCTTGACCCACGGCACCGAGCCGTTCCAGTAGATGTTGCCGCCCACGATCTGGCCGAGCTTGCCTTCCCGCAGCGCCTTGGCCTGCAGGTTGTAGCCGCGCGAGTGGCGGCGCTGCGTGCCGGCCACCAGCGAGAGCTTCTTCTCCTGCGCGAGCTTGGCCGCCGCGAGGAACTGGCGCACGCCGGGACCGTCGACCGCCACCGGCTTCTCGGCGAAGACGTGCTTGCCCGCCTTGATCGCCGCCTCGACGTGGATCGGGCGGAAGCTGGGCGGAGTCGCCGTCACGATGACCTCGATCTCCGGAATCGCCACGACCTCCTTGTAGCCGTTCGCGCCCCAGAAGGCCTTGGCCTTCTCGCCGCTGAACGCCTTGGAGGCGTCTTTGGCCTTCTGCTCGAAGAAGTCGCAGACCGCCACCAGCTCGACGTCGTGGCCGATCGCCGCGGCGGCTTTCTTGATGTCGTTGAACGCGCCCTTGCAGCGGCCGCCCGCGCCGATCATGCCGACTTTGAAAACTTTCTTGGCGCCCTGCGCCGAAACGATGGTCGGTGCCGCCGCCATCATGGCCGCGAACACCGTCGAACCCTTGACGAACTCTCTACGATTCATCTCTGTCTCTCCCTTTAATTACGGACGAACACGCTGGCCCGCCCCGATTCATTCATGAAATCACGCGCTCACGCACGCAGGCCCCGCCTCAGGCCAGCGCCCACTGCTCGCGCAGCATCTTGGCCATGTTGAGGATCAGCTTGGTCTTCTCCTCCTGCGGCAGGCCCTTCTTGGGATCGTTCGGATCTTTGGGCCAGCCGCCCTCGAAGCTGACCGCGCCGCGGTAGCCGATGAGCTTGAGTCCCTTGAAGCCGTCCACATAGTTGTCCGCGTCGGCGTGCACGCCGGGAATGATGCGCTCCTTGAGCCCCGCGATGTGCACGTGCGTCAGCAGTTTGCCGCCGCAGATGAACGCGCCCATAAAGCTGGTCTCTTCCAGCTGCATGTGCCAGAAATCGCCCATCACCGTCGCGCCGGGGCCGATGTCGGCCGCGATGCGCGCGCCGTCGGCGACCTGGCGCAGGAAGGGCGTCTCGTTGCGCCGCAGCGGCTCCAGCACGATCGACGTGCCGTGCTTCGCCGCGTGCTCGGCCAGACGCTTGCCGGTGTTCTCGACGAAATCCTTGCGCAGCTCTTTGGCGCTCAGCCGGCCGGGCTCGCTCAGCTTGCCGCGGGCCGGACAGATGATCAGGCCGACCGACTTCATCTTGCCCAAGGCCTCGATGATCGGCAGGAACTTCTGCACCTCGGCCTCGCGCTTCTCGACCTCGGCGTAGGAGAAATCGCTCGGGCCGCACGCCGTGGCGAGGAAGAGCTTGCGCCCCTTCAGCGCTTCAATCATCGCGTCGCAGTTCTTGATCGGCCAGTCGCCGGAAGGGATCTCGACCGCGGCGAACCCGTTGGCTTCGAGAAAGTCCAGCTTCTCCTTGATCTCGTTGCCGGGAATCGCGCCCCACTGCAGACACAGGTTGAGTTCTGCCGGCTTCTCCGGCGGCGTCAGCTTGGGCATCCCGTTTCCTCCACCCGCCTGTTCCTGTGCCAAGGCACGTTGCGTGCCGCACATCGAGGCGACCCCGGCAACCGCCGAAGCCGTCAGAAAATCGCGTCTCTTCATGTCGCGTCCTCTCGCTTAAATCGTGTCAGGCCGAACCCCCGTCCGGCTCTGAACCAGCATTGAAAACGCTTATAGCAATAACACGGATAGGATTGCAGGTCAAGGGCGCAGTCAGGGGCCGTCGAAAGGTCATCACACATCCGTTTCAAAAAAAACCGGAAGAATTACGCGACAAATTAGGGAATCAAGGATAATGAAACGAAAGAAAAAAATAACTATTTCGAAAGACAATAACTGGTTTCGGCCGCAGAAGGCACCGGCCATCCCCCTCCGTCTGCGCAACAAAATGCGGCGAGGCGGACCCTGCCGCCTCGCCGCACATTCACCCGCTGTGTTCCGGTCCGGTCCGCACCGCTCAGCGGCTCGTGCGGGCCGCGGCCTCGACCGCCTTCCGGGCACGCTGGACCGCCGCGCTCAGCTGGGCCGCGTCCTGCTTCTCGGCCCGCTTGAAGTCGAAGGCCGACAAGGCTTCGGCGAGCGCCGGATCGGCCGCGCCGCGCTCCCGCAGCAGGCGGATCTTCTCGGCCTCCTCAATGCCGTCGCGCAGCATCTCCCAACGCACCGACGACCGCGGCCCGGGATAGAGGAGGAAGGTGTCGCCGGCCGGCCACGGCCCGAAGCCGGAGTCGAACAGCGGATCGCGCGGCCAGTTCACAAACGCCCAGCGCAGGAAACCGTCCAGCCCGTTGGCCGCCGCGTAGAGGCCCAGCCAGACCGGCTCGTCGGCCGGGCTGGAGGTGAAGGTGTTGGGCCGGCGCGGCCCGCAGCACACGTAAAAGGTCGTGACCTTGCCCTGGCTGCGGCGCTCGGCCACCTCGCTCAGGAAGGGCGCGTCGACATGCGCGATGTACTGGCAGTAGTTCGCGAGTTCGATCCCCTTGAAATGGCTCGGCGGATGGTTGCCGGGCATGGCGATCTTGAGGCGCGGCGCAAACTTTTTCACGCAGTCCGCCGTGGCTTTCGTCTCCTCACGCCCGCGCTCGTCCATGGCGATGTAGGTGTCGTCCACCCACCCTTTTTTCGCCAGATGCCGCTGGAAATCGGTCAGGAAGGGTCCCCAGTAAGCCTCGTGTTCCGGCGTGCCCGGCTGCACCGTCATCCCGACTTGGTCGCCGCTCGCCCCGTCGGTGTAATACACGCGGTTGCCCCACGGCGCCAAGGTGTAGCAGTGGATCTGCGGGCCGAGGCCGCAGCGCCGGCCGAACGTCACGTACGCGTCGAACAGGGCGTAGTCGAACGACCACGAGCCGTCCCGGTTTTTGACGCGCGGGATCATCGTGTGGTAGGCGTCGAAGTTCTGGTGGTTCCACGGCAGCTCGGTGATCGTCGTGGTCAAAACCTTCTGGCCCGCGTTCGCCAACTCGCGGTAGATCGGCTCCATGAGCCTGTAGTGCGCCTCCGAGAAGGGCTCCACCCCGTGGACGCGCGCCACGGCCCAGGGGTGCTGCCACAGGTCGAGGAAGAAGCGCCACGCCTTGGGGTCGGGCAGCTTCGCGTCCAACACCTCCAGCTCCAAGGGGAAAGAGACCGCTCGGCCGCCGGCTCCGGTCACATCCAGCGCCCCGCGATAGAGCCCCGGCTTCGTCTTCGGCGGCACCGTCACCGTCAGCCACACCGGCCGGAACCCGTTCGGAGGAAGATCGACCCGCTCCGCCGTGTCGAGAATGTCGCCCGTCAGCTGCTTGTCGGCGAGCACGTAGCGCACGAAGCGCGGCACCACGGCCGCGGCGGGAATCTCCGCGCCCCGCTCGCCGAGGAGCGCCGTGGCGGCCAGGCGCAGCTGCGGCACGGCGTCCGAAGACCAGACCACGAACTGGCCGTGGACGCGCTCGTTGCGCCACGCGGCGGCGCGCCAGACCTTCCGCGCCTCGTCGCCGCGCGCGTTGCCGGGCGTGACCCGCTCCAGCGCCGCGGCGCGGCCGCGCAGGCCGGGCTCGAGGGCCACCGGCGAAACCTGAAACTCGACGATGTGCGCCCCCGCGGCCCGGACGCTGCTGTCGGTGACCGTGACGCGCAGGAAGCGAGCCTCCACAGGCTTCTCAAAGGGCACCGCGAAGCCCTCCGCCGTGGCGGGCTTGTCGTTGCGGGTCCAGTCCGCGACGCGCGTCCACGCCGTTCCGTCCGGCGAGGCCTCGATGAAGAACGCGTAAACGCGCGGCTCGCCGTAGAAGAACCAGATGCGGCCCGCGGCGAGCGTCTGGCGCTCGCGCAGCTCGATCGTCAGCACGGCGGGCAACGGCTCGCAGGCCCAGTGGTCGCCGGCGCTGACCTTGCCGTCCGTGACGAAGTGCGGGCCGCGGTCGCTCCACTGCCCGGACACGCTGAGCTTCGCGTCCTTCAGCGGGTTCGCCAGCAGCGGCGCTTCCGGCTCATACGTGCACATCCTCCAGTTGAGCGCTGGCGGCTCAGCCGCCGCACAAACTGAAACCTGAAGAAGCCCCATTCCGGCGGCGACACCCCCTGCGATCCGTCTCATATCCCGTCCCCCTTTGTGGCTGAAAGACTAGACGAAATGGCCCCGCGTGTCAAAGGGATGAAGCGGCCGCATCGGAGCTTTCGGCCGGACACAGATCGGGCTTCCTTTCAGCCGGAGAACGGGTATCATACCGCTCGTTTGACACGCACCCCCACCGCCGACAGGAGCCGAGCCCATGAAGCTGGAACACGTCGCCTTCAACGTGAAAGACCCGCCCGCGGTCGCCGCCTGGTACTGCGGCCACCTCGGCCTCACGGTCGCGCGCCGGCAGGGCGCGCCGCACCACACCCATTTTCTGGCGGACGACGGCGGCACCGTGCTGCTGGAGATCTACAACAACCCGCCGGACGCGGTGCCGCCCTACGCCGACATGGACCCGCTGCTCTTTCACCTCGCCTTCGTCTCGGCCGATCCGGAGCGGGACCGCGACGCGCTCGTGGCGGCCGGCGCCGCGCTCGTCAGCGACCAGCGGCTGGCGGACGGCACGCACCTCGTGATGCTGCGCGACCCGTGGGGGCTGGCGCTCCAGCTCTGCAAGCGCGGCACACCGATGCTGGCCGGACAGCGGGCCTGAGACTGGCCGAGGACCCACAGGGCACGCCCTGTTACCGATCGAAACCGCCCTGACGGTCTTCAGCGCCCTCGCGCAGCGCAGGGCAGGCCCGCTCGAGCTGCTTGCTGCGCCAGAGGAAGGGGAAACCCTTGCACTGCGCCGGCTTGACCGGCTGGATGCGGCAGGTGTTGTCGTCCTGCAGAAAGATGCAGCGTCCCTCCTCGCCCTCGATGAGCGAGAGGTCGCGGCGGTTGAAGGTGAGCGCGGTGTAGCGCTCGGTGAAGGCATAGACGTCCAGCCCCAGGAAGGCGGCGATGGCCTCGGCCTCGCCGGGCGCGAGCGCGACATAGCCCGGCACGCGGCAGCACGCGCCGCAGCGCCGGCAGCGGAAGGTCGCGGGGTCCGGCAGCCGGCTGCTCACGCGCCGACCGCCGTCTGGACGATCGCGGCGATGGCCTCTTTGCGCGCCGGCACCACCTGCACGCGGGTCGGCAGGTCCGAGAGCGCGTCGAGGATCGGATGGTGCGCGAGATCGAGCCCGGTTGCCTGACGGATCGCGTCGCCGAACTTGGCGGGGTGCGCCGTGGCGAGGCAGACCATGGGGACGCCCTCCTTCTGGTTGGCCAGGGCCACCGCCACGCCCACCGCCGTATGCGGATCGAGCAAGTAGGCGTAGGTTTCCCAGAAGGCTCGGATCGTCGTCAGCGTCTTCTGCGTGTCGCCGCGGCCCGCGATGATGCAGGGCTGCGGGGGAGCCTCGGGCCTCAGCGTGCCGGTGGCCTTGAAATCCGCCATCCAGCGCCGGAGCGCGGCCGCGTCGCTGCCCGCGAGATAGTAGAGATAGCGCTCGAAGTTGCTCGCGACCTGGATGTCCATCGAGGGGCTCAGCGTCGGTGCGACATCGCCCAGGCTGTAGACCCCCGTGTTGAAGTAGCGCGCGAGGATGTCGTTCTCATTCGTGGCCAGCACGAGCGCGTCGATGGGCAGGCCCATTTTGAGCGCCACATACCCCGCGAAGATGTCGCCGAAGTTGCCCGTGGGCACGCTGAAGCGCACCGCCGCGGCGCCCGTGGCGTCCTGCACGCGGAAGGCGGCGTAGAAATAGTAGACGATCTGCGCCAGCACGCGCGCCCAGTTGATCGAGTTGACCGCGCCGAGCTTGCAGGCGTCGCGGAACGCCAGGTCGTTGAAGAGCTCCTTCACGATGTTCTGGCAGTCGTCGAAGGTGCCATCCACCGCCAGGTTGTGCACGTTCGCGTCCAGCACGGTGGTCATCTGGCGCTCCTGCACGGGGCTCACGCGGCCGTGCGGGTGCATGACGAAGATGCGGATGCGGTCGCGGCCGCGCACGCCGTAGATGGCGGCGCTGCCGGTGTCGCCGCTGGTGGCGGCGACGATGTTCATCTCGCCGCCGGTCTCCCCCAGCACGTATTCGAAGAGGTTTCCGAGGAACTGCAAGGCCACGTCTTTGAAGGCCAGGGTGGGGCCGTGAAACAGCTCCAGCACATGGACGGGGCCGACCTTGACGACCGGCGTGACCTCGGGATGGCGGAAGGTGGCGTAGCTGCGCGTCACGATCCCGCGCAAGGCGTCTTCGGGGATGTCGTCCGCGAAGAGCCGCAGGATCTCGAAGGCGAGGTCCTGATACGGCAGGCTGCGCCAGGCCGCCAGCCGGTCGGCCACACAGGGGATCGTCTCCGGCAGGAAAAGGCCGCCGTCACGGGCCAGTCCGGTCAGGATGGTGTCTTTGAAAGGGAGCGGCTCGCCGCCGCCCCGCGTGCTCACGTAGCGCATTACTGGAAAAACTCCGGAAGCAGTTGCTTGACGGTCTCGGCGTCGACCTCGAACTGCTGGGCCGCGTCGACCGCCAGCGCTTTGGCACGCTCCTGTGCCGAAGCGACATCCTTGTAGAACAGGTTCAGGCACAGGGCCGCGTTGGTCATGAGCCGGGTCTTTTCGCGCAGCCGCAGATTCTTGGTCGTCTGAGGATCAAGCACCAGGCCGTTGACCAATTCGCCGACGATGTCGAGCCGCTTCTCGTAGACCTCGATCCAGGGGATCTTGCGGCTGGCCACCGTCAGGGTCTTCGGATCCGCCGCCTCGATCGACCAGCCGCGCGAGGACTTGAAGCCCGGCACCTTCTCGACCAGGTAGGCGTGGAAGTCCTTGATGCGGTTCACGCGCTCCTCGGCCAGGGCCAGGGCGTCGAGACCGCCTTTGGTCTCCAGCCCGTCGCGCAGCTCCTTGATGGCGCGCAGGGCCTCGCGGAACTGGAGCTGCTTGAGCAGCGGCACGTTTTCGCCGATGGCGACGTTGACGCGGGCGACCTCGTTCGCCTCCTTCTCCTTGAGGGCCTCCAGCTCCTTGCGCTTCTTTTCGGCGAGCTCCTCGGCCTTCTGCTTCTTCTCCTTGTCCAGCGCCTCCTGGCGCCGGAGCTCGATGAGCGAGGCCACGTCGGTCTTGACGCTGTCCAGGGTGCGTTTGAGGCGCGACGTCTTGCGCGGCGCCTCGCTGATCTGCTTGTCGTAGTTCAGGTTGTTGACCTTCTCGACCAGCGCATTGTTGAGCTTGATCAGCGCCTCGGCCTCGGCCTTGTCCACGCGCGTCATGCCCTCGGCCTTCTTGGCCTCTTCCGAGATCTCGGCGAAGACCTTGTCGGCGAGCAGGGAGGCGGCCTTGACCGCATACGCGTCGGCGTACATGCCCCGCACGATGGCGACCACCGGATGCGCGTCGCCGCTTTGCTCGGGCGCGCTTTCCGCGGGCGCGGCGGCCGCCGCGGCAGGCGCCGCATTCGAGGCCGCGGCGGGGGCCGCCGCATCGGGGG
>Ga0209066_10000298_pt1 | contig 74173 bp, 74 predicted proteins | sample All_14_2_FD_187198 | JGI IMG/M metagenome (GOLD analysis project Ga0209066, IMG submission 187198) | Freshwater microbial communities in response to fracking from Pennsylvania, USA - Allegheny Zone_MetaG_DW_15 (SPAdes) (version 2) ...
GTTCACCCGGGGAGCGGCTTGAACGAAGCTGGGGTTGCGACACTCCACTTCCAGAGCCGGAGCTCCCCGGATGAACGTCCATCAGAATGCCCGCCTGACGCCGCTTGGTCGAGCGGTGATGATTTCGCGGATCGAGGATGAGGGCTGGTCGATAGCCAGCGCCGCTCGAGCTGCCGGACTGTCCAGACGGACGGCCAGCAAATGGCTGGGTCGGCAGCGAAGCGGTGGCGAGCGAAGGCTTCATGACCGTAGCTCGGCGCCGCTTCGCTGTCCGCGCAGGACGTCCGCCGATCTGACCGGCCAGATCGAGGCGTTGCGCCGCCAGCGGCTGACCGGACCGGCCATCGCGCGCACCTTGGGAATGCCTCGCTCGACGGTGGGCGCGATCCTGCGCAGGCTGGGCCTTGGCAAGTTGTCGGCCCTGGATCCCAAGGTCCCGATCATCCGCTACGAACGCGCCGCGCCCGGCGAGATGATCCATCTGGACATCAAGAAGCTGGGCAAGTTCAACGTCGAAGGCCACCGGATCACCGGCGACCGCCGCAAGGGACGCTCGCGCAAGGCCGGTTGGGACTTCCTGCATGTCTGCGTCGATGACGCCTCGCGCCTGGCCTATACCGAGGTGCTGCCCAGCGAGCGCAAGGAGGACACCACCGCCTTCCTCGAACGGGCCTTGGCCTGGCTTCGCGACCAAGGCGTCAGCGTCGAGCGGGTGATGACCGACAACGGCTCGGCCTATCGCTCCAAGCTCTTCGCCAAAGCCCTGCAGGCCGCTGGGGCCAGGCACGTTCGAACCCGGCCCTACACCCCCAGGACCAACGGCAAGGCCGAGCGCTTCATCCAGACCAGCCTCAGGGAATGGGCTTACGGCCGCCCCTACGCCTGCTCCGATGACCGCGCCAAGGCCATCAAGCCCTGGACCGACGCCTACAATCTCAACCGACCCCACTCAGGCATCGGCGGCCTCACACCCTGGCAGCGTGTGAACAACCTTCTTGGAAACGACACCTAGGGGAGCGACAATACGGTCGGCCAGAATCGATGCGCGTCGCCGGATACGCCAGCGAGACCACACCATGGAGTCTGATTGGGACAGCTTCAATTATAGAAGGGTTATGGAAGGTCAGCCCAAGCTACCTGGATAGCCCCCGATGACAGTCGGCTCCAAAATTAAACTCAATATCCGTCGCCATACCGATTGAGCCCAAGGCTACATTTATATGCCGTTGGAAAGTTCTTAAGCCAAACCGTCGCGTGATGAGATATTTCGCTGCGCTTCGATGGCGACGAATAAATATTATAATTTTCTTATACTTGATCGAACGATGCCGCTGGCGCGTCCATATCTCTCAGAAAAATTCATGGGGGATAATATGTCTCATCGCAAGATTGTCGCGCTGATCGTCGGAGTTTGCGTTTCCATTGCGCCGATTACGGGTGCGGCGATAGCCCAGACACCGCCTGCGCCCTCGGCTGCGTCCTTGCAGCAGACGATCTCGGCTGCCGCCCGCAATGCCGCGAGCGCGCCCAATTTCAGTAGATTGACCAAGGCTCAGAAGCTGGCGGCGATCCAAGCGGCGGTAGCCGCCGCTTTGGCGGCCACGGGAGCCTCTCCCGCGCAAATCTCCGCCGCCTTGATCCAAGCGGTAGGCGCCAACATTATCAGCGCGGGAGTGGCGATCTCTATTGCTTCAATGATCGCGCCTGAAATGGCCCAGCAAGTCGCTTCCGCGCCCGTCGTGGTCGCTCAACTTTCCTCGGAAGGGCAGTCGGCTTCCATTTCAGCGACAGCTTCCACGGATGGTTCTGGCGCCCCAACCGTGCTGGTCAGCCTCCAAGGAACCACCGGCGGCGGCGGAGCTACGACGACGCCGGCGCCCTACGACCCTTGCGCGGGCGTGATCGCCGCCTACTGCGGAAGTTGATGGAAGCCGGGCCGCAATCGGCGCTGGGGCAGCTGAAGATGCTGCTCCGGCGGCATGAGCCCCGTCGCAGTTGTTATAAAGTTCTTATGCTTGTGGTCGCCGCACGCCCAACGCATCCCAGAGCTCAGCTTTCAGATATGGGAACCGATGCAAAAACAAACCCTCACGCCGACCGTTCTGGCCCTCTCAGCTGTTCTGGCCCTCTCAGCCTGCGCCTCCAAGCCCAAGCCGGGTGTCGTGGACGAGGCGCCAATGCAGGGGGTCGCGCAGCAGCAAGACAGCGCAAGCTTGCCCAGCCTGGATCAAACCCCCGCTCAGCGCAGTCTGCAGCAGGACTTGGCCGTCAATGCCGGCGACCGAGTGTTCTTCGACCTGGACAGCCATATCCTGACCAACGACGCGCGCGACACACTCGCTCGCCAAGCCCGCTGGCTCAATGAGCATCCTGGCGTGCGGGTGATGGTAGCCGGCAATTGCGACGAGCGCGGCACCCGCGAATATAACTTCGCCCTGGGCGCACGACGCGCGTCGTCGGCGCGAGACTTCCTCGTCAGCCAGGGCGTCTCCGGCGGACGGATCGCTACGGTCTCCTATGGCAAGGAAAGGCCGATCGACGGCGGCGCCAACGAGCAAGCTTGGTCCCGCAATCGCAATGCCGGCACCGTCGTGATCGATCTAGCCCCGCTTTAAGTTACGCATCGTGGTCGCCGAAAATGCGGCCACGAAAACTCTGAGGCGGCGCAGATGCAGTGGGTTCAAGTTTTCGCGCCGGTTTTGGCAATTGCGGTCGTCCTGATCATCACGGCGCTGGGCGTTGCGTTTGTCTCGGCCATCGATGCGTTCAAGCGAACATTCGGACCCGACAAGGGGGGCGAAGGCGATGAGGCTTTGCCACCACAGGATGCCGATTGAGTCACGGACTCACCGCGTCATCAATGGCGCCGATCCAAATCGAGGTTGTAATGCCCCTTGTGGCTGGCGCCCCGGCGCCCATGTTCAGCGCGAAAACCCATAGTCGCTCCAACTTCGCGTTCGGCAGCCTGGGCGGCTTGTTTGTGCTAATCGCGTTCCTGCCTTCAGAGGCCCAGGCACGGGCCAATGTGATCAGCTTTGTGCAAGCCCGACTTGCGCTTTTCGACGATCAATCACGCACCGCTTTCTGCGTCATTCGCGAAGAGGCCGAGTTCGCCGCGCGCCAACCGCAGCTTCCTGGGCTGCGCTATTTCCACGATCCGGACGGCGCGATTGCCGAGCGGTTTGGTCTTCTTGACGGTGATGGCGGGACACAAGGCCAGTGGGTGTTGCTCGACCCGTCAATGCGCATCGTGGTTTCGGCGCCGCTGGAGCAGGCAGAGCGCGTTTTCGCGACCGTAGAGGCCTTCAATGATCCGGACCTCCATGCCGGCGTGCCGCTACATGCGCCGGTGCTGATCGTGCCGAGAGTTTTCGAGCCGACCTTTTGCAAGGAATTGATCGCTGTCTACGAACGCGACGGAGGCTCGGTTTCCGGCGTGATGCGCGACATTGGCGGCAAAACCGTCGGCGTCATCGATAACTTCAAGAAGCGCCGAGACGCTGCCATCGGGGATGAAGCGCTAAAGATTCAAATTCAAAGCCGTATCCACGCCCGCCTTCTGCCCGAGATCGCAAAGGCCTTCATGTTCAAGGTCACTCGCATGGAGCGCTACATCGTTGCGCGCTACGACGCCGATGAGGGGGGTATTTCCGGCCACATCGCGATAATACCACCAAGGCTACCGCTCACCGGCAGTTTGCCTGCTCCATCAATCTGAACGCTGAAGACTTCGAGGGCGGCGACCTGCGGTTTCCGGAATTTGGCAGGCGCACCTACCGCCCGCCCACCGGTGGGGCCGTGATCTTCTCTTGCGCCCTGCTGCATGAAGCCACGCCCGTGACGCGGGGGACTCGCTACGCGTTCCTGCCGTTCTTCTACAATGATGAAGCGGCGCGGATCCGCCGTGAGAACGAGCAGTTTCTGGTGAGGTCTGCTTCAAAAACCGAACCTGAAAGCGCGTAGACACCAGTCGCAGCGGCTTGATTTGCTCCAAGGACGACCGGCAGAAAGCGCCAGACCCGGCTCACCGCCGGCGGCGTCACGGCCAGCCCAACAGCGGACCTTCCCAAGGGCTGAGAAGAGTCAAAAATTTGCCTTCCGCTCGGCACCGGCCCCGACGGACCTCTCACACGATTTTTGAAGGCTGGTGGCATCCAGTGGAAATGAACCACAGAATGCAGAATTCGACCCCGAGCTTCTCATTGGCGGGGAGCAGGGGAACAGAACGGGCGCCCCTCGTACCCGGTCGTGCAGGCCGAGCGTCTCCGAAGCCTCCAAGTTGATCTCAGCAAAGCGGTCACGGCGGGCGCGTGGCGATGTGATTGCGGACTGCGGACATGCCCGTCAGGAGGGCGCGCTGGCGCCGCTAGATGGCGCTTTCCTCGTTGCGCAGTTCGCTTCGATCGGCAAGCCACGCGCCCAGCAGGCCGAAGCCGCCGCCGATAAGCGCTCCCGGCAGCGGCCCAATCACCGCCAGGACCTTGGCTAGGTTCTCCATGCGCCGCCCGTCATCATTCTGCCTGCCGGCTAGTCCAGTTGCTTGAAGGCCAACAAGTGGCCGTAGAGCTCCGCCAAGTCACCGGCCTTTTGGGCCGAAAAGCCATGCCGCGACAGCATCGCGCGCAGGGCCGGTTCGGGGATTTCCTGGCGCCCCTCCTTCACCAGACGGTAGAACCGCTGCCAGTCGAGGGGGTGCAGGGACGCGGTGTTGGCCAGGACCCCGAAGCGCTCGACGAGCTCGCGGGTCCTGGAGGTCGCCTGCCAGCGGCCAGCCCCGCGACGCTCGATCCGCAAGCGGTAGCGTGTTCCGCGCGCCCTGTTCCAGGCGGACAGCAAGGGCTTGATCATCACCCGCGCGGCCTCGGCATAGGCGTCATAGGTCGGTGGATCCGGAGCCCAGCGGTGGGCGGTCAATTCGACACGGATCGGCGCTGGCCGATCGGGCGGCGAGAGGAGCGCAAAGTTCAGGTCCTGGTGGGCGTTGTCTTCGAGCAGCTCGAAGGTCGCGGCCTCGTAGCCGGTCTCGCCCAGAGCGTTCGAAACGCGCTCGGCCTTGAATCGTCCCGACGCCTGGCCAAGCGCGACCATCTCGTGGAGAAAGTCGTTGCGGTCGCCAGCGATGGCGATGTCGATATCCGGTAGGGGCATTGGGTCCTCGAATGACAATGCCAGCCTAGACGGCGCCCGCCGCCAGAAACGGTCGTAGGCGGGAGTCGGTTCTTTACGCGCCTCTCGCCAACCCATCTAACAGTATCATGGCATTTTAACATCATGAGTGTTAGATAGGCGTCATGGTGTTAGACAACATCACCGCCGACCGCCTTGAACGCCTCGCCCGCGCGGCCGAGGCGTATGTCGCGGATGTGTTCGGCGTGAACCTCGGCCTGCAGGACCTCACCGCGGAAGGCCTGCCGTATTTCCTGACCGATCGATACCATTTCTGGCGCGGCGACCTGCAAGGCCGCCCGGCCGTCTTCATGGCCAACCGCAGCGGCCCGCTCGATACCGCCGACATCGCCAAGCACCGCGATCTGGCGCGCCGCCACCTCGGCATCCCCCTCGTGGTCCTTGTCCTCGACCGGATCGACGCGCGGGTGCGTCGTCGGATGATCGAGCACCGGATCGCCTTCCTCGCCCCCGATGCCCAGCTCTACATCCCCGAGGCGATGCTCGACCTGCGCGAAGGCCTGCCGGCCAAAGTCGCCGCGCCGCCCGACCACCTCTCCCCGACGGCGCAACTGGTCGTGCTGGCGGCCGTGCTGGGCCGGTTCGTCGACCAGCAGAGCCTGACCGACCTGGCCGAGCGGTTCCAGGTTTCGGTCATGAGCATGAGCCGTGCGCTCGACGAACTGGTCGCAGTCGGCGTAGCGCAAGCCGAGTGGGCCGGCCGGCGCCGGCTGTTGCGCTTTGTCCTGAGCGGTCGGCCCTTGTGGACCACGATCGAGCCGCGCCTGAAGTCCCCTGTCCGCAAGGTGCGCCTGGTGCGGGGCGAGGTCCCGGTCGACCAGGCACCCATGGCCGGGGAAACCGCCCTGGCGCACTACACGATGCTCAGCCCGCCGCGTGTCGAGCGGCGAGCGGTCCTGGCGTCGCACCGGATGCGCATGGCCCAAAACCTGGAACTTGAGCCCGCCTGGGCCGATCAGCCCGACCGTATCGAATTGGAGACCTGGTCCTACGATCCGCTCGTCCTTTCCGAGGACGGCGCCGTCGACCGCCTGTCGCTCTACCTCAGCGTCCGGCACGAACCCGACGAGCGGGTCGCCCAGGCCGCCGCGCAAATGCTGGAGGACATCAAATGGTGATGGGGCTGGACCGTTTCCGCGCGCATTTCGCGGGCTGCGAGCACCAGTACGTGCTGGTCGGCGGGACCGCCTCCGAGCTGGTTCTGAACGAAGCGGGCCTGCCTTTCCGCCTCACCAAGGACCTGGACATCGTGCTGATCGTCGAGGCGCTCGATGCCGCCTTCAGCGACCGCTTCATGACCTTCATCACGGCCGGCGGCTATCAAATCCAGGAGCGGGCCAGCGGCGAGCGGGTGCTCTACCGGTTCCAAAAGCCGAGCCAAGCCGGCTATCCAGCGATGATCGAACTCTTCTCCAGGACGCCCGAGGGAATCGCGCTGGCCGAGGACAGCGTCTTTACGCCCTTGCCGATCGACGAGGCGGCGGCCAGCCTGTCGGCCATCCTGCTCAATGCCGACTACTACGAGTTCTTGAAGGCGATGCGGCGGACCGTCCAGGACGTCCCGATCCTCGACGAGGCGGCGATCATCCCGTTCAAGGCCCGTGCCTGGATCGACCTGACGGCGCGCCGCGCAGCCGGCGAGGAGGGCCAGGGCGACAACATCAAGAAGCACCGCAACGACGTCGCACGCCTCCTGCAACTCCTCCCCGCCGGGGCCGCCATCGCCCTGCCCGACGCCATTCGAACCGACATGCAGGCCTTTGCCACCGCGGTCGGGGCCGACGAAGCCTTCGACCCTCGCCAGTTCAAGATCGACATCACGCGCGAGGCCTTTATCGCGCGCCTCTCGGCGGCCTACGGCCTCTAGGCCGGCGCCCGGCCCGCTTGCTCGCGGTGTCTGGCGACTTGCGCCGACTCGGCGCGCGCGGCGATCCTGGCGCACGGACACCACGCGTGGCGGACACAAATCCGATGGGTGAAATCAATATCCCGCGCGACCAGCAGACAGCGCTGGCCGCCCTGGACGTCGATGCGATCAGGCGGATGATCGATGACGCCCTTCGGACGGAGCAACCGGGTGACCTGTACCTGCGGCTGAGCAACTGCGGTCTCTATGTCGCCAATCGCCTGCACACCTTCGAGCGCGATCTGGCGCGGTATCGCCAAGCCAAGTCGGCGAAGAAGCGCGAAGAGACCTACAACGACGCTCACCGAGCCGGCTCCAAGTTGAAAGACGCCATCGAGGCGATGCGCGCGCGCCTGGAGCAGGAGCGGAAGTTCGGCGAGCTGTTCCTCATCGACGACCTGATCATGCCGCCGTTCCGCTTCAGCGAGCGGATGAGCGTCGACGTGCATTATCGCTGGCGCCGAAACGTCGAAGACCCTTGGACGCACGGGACCATAACCTTCACCCACCAAGTCGACCCGCACCTCGCCTATCTGAGGCCATCTGCGGCTCCGGCCCCGAAGCGCAAGCCGAGCGCCGCCAAACGGGAGGAAGCCCGCCAACTCGCGCTCCACCAGACCTGGGACCACCTCATGAAGGGCGCCCTATACGCCCTGCGCGACTACTTCCAAGGCGGCGGCGATGGCGCGGAGATCCCCAAGACCTACAAGGCCACCGTCGACGCCTATTCGCGCGATCTGACCAATCTCAGCACCAGGTTCTGGCGCCAGCCGGCCTGACGTCACCCTTCGCCTCTTCGGAGGATGGACCAGCACCCGCGCTCCGGCCCGCCGCCTGACGACGAAGGTCGCGCTGACGGCCCGCCGCTCCCCGCAAACACGGGCGAGCGCGCCTGGAAAACCCGTGTTCAATGGCGCTCGGCCCCATTGCCCTGCGCGATGGGCCGTCCCCATGAAACCGGTCCAGGAACATCACCATGACGAAGATCACCACCGCGTCGGATGTCGTTTCGAACTTGAGCGCCCATCGCGCGGCGTCCGTCCTTGCAGGCCTCACCGAGGTGGCCCTGACGATCAAGCTCGACCAGTTCGAGCCGGCATTCGACCGGCACGGCGAGGCGGAAGACCGCTACCTCTCGGCCCGCAACGCCCTGGAGGCCGCACCGCTTCCGCCGGCGCTTGTTGTCGCGCCGAAGGGCCGGACGCTCATGGGCGTCACCCTGACGTACAGCGACGGCACGGCCGAGACTCGGCCGATCCCGCAGCAGCCTGTCCGCCTCGAGACCGCAGAAGCCGTCCTCGACTATTGCGACGGCGACGCGGCGCGGGCCGCGCCCTACCTGGCGACCTTGGAGCCTGGGCTGGCGGCGACCCAACAGCTTCGCCGCCGCCTTGACCGAGCCCAACAGGCGGTGCGCCGGTCGGAGGCGCGGCAACTGGCGGCCTCCAACGCGATGCAGGCGGCCAGCATGGCCATCCTGGCGGCGCCGGCGCCGTCGGTCGGCGACATGCTCGCCAAGATCGACGGCTATGTCCGGGTCCACTGCGACAGCGGCAAACTGGAGGACCTGGATGCCTTCGATTGCACGCCCCTGACCTTGGCCCTGGCGAAGGACCTTGCTGGGCTGGCGCAGACGACGCTGGCGCCGCCGGGATCGGATTGGGCGCTGGCATTCGAGCGTTACCAGGCCGTCGAGCAGCACTACCAGGCGCTTTGCGCCGAGGACGACGACGCCGCCGACCGTCTGCACCTGGCGCTGGATCCAGCCTGCCGCGCGCCGGGGCTGCACCAGCGCGAGTCGATCCGCTGGTTGTCGGTGCAGGCCTTCGAAAGCGACATCCTGCTCACGCCGCACGCCAAGGCGCTGCTGCGCGACCTGGTGCTGGCGGCGATCGAACAGCGTGACGGGTTCTTCCGCCAGGTCGAGGACCCCGAGCGCAACCGTCGCGGCGCCGAACTCGACCGGCTCTGCGACGAGAAGGATATCGCGCTCGACGAACTGCTCGAGCTGCCGCCTCCGACCGCCTCGGCCCTGCTCTACTGCATGGAGAAGCGGATCTGGTGGATGGACGACGACAAGATCGGCCTGGCCGACCCCGGCTATGTGGCCTTCTGTCTGAACACCTATCTCGACGCGGCCTACCCGGTTCAAAGCTATCTCGACCTGCTGCACCTCAGCGGCCGCACCTATCCCGTGCCCGAAGCGCTGAACTTCAATCCCCGGGCTTGGATCGACGCCTATGAGGCAGCCGGCGGAAAGGTCGGCGAAGCCGATCGGGGTCTGGTCATCGCCTATCCGGAGCACGACACCCTGCAGGCCCGGCGGCTGCGGGTCGCGCTAGCCCAGGCGCCGTGGAAGTACCGCGCGGTCCACCTGGCCGCCGAGCAGCGCCGCGAACAGGGCGGTGACCCGTTCCGCGACGCCCAGGGCCTGGCCGGCGCGCACGACCAGCGCCACGCCGCGCGCCGCTTCGACGGGTTCGTCCGCCGCGCCGACCACGTCGTCTTCACGCGCGATCCGGTGACGGGCGCGGCGAGTCCGCACATCGAGCACGTCGACAACGCCGGCGCCCCCTACGTCCCGGCGGCGTTCGCGATGCGCGCGTCCGATCAGCAGATCCTGGCCGCCGAATAGTCGGCCCCGTAGTCGCCGGCCCCCACGGGGCCGGCGACGTTCGCGATGCCGGGGCCCAGCGCGCCCAGAACTCATGGATCTCGTCATAGGGCGGCCTGCTCGAGCCGATCGAGATAGTTAACCAGCTCGGAGCGACGGACCAGGGTCCGTGCTCCGTCTTTGAGGGCACGGATCTTGCCTTCAGCGATTAGCTCGTAAAGGCGGCTTCGACTGATGGCCAGGAGCTCGGCGGCATCGCGCACGCGATAGGCCAGGCGGTCGGTCGAGATTTAAACTTCGCTTTCAGATGTCATGGCTTCCTGCTGCCGGAGATTGGAAGCTCCATTGACGCGCCAGCCACGCCATTATCCTGGCGGACCGCGCCGACCTCGACGGACGATTGCCCTCCCGAGGACGATAACGACCGATTTCAGGGGCTAATTGGCCACCGGTGGCCACTTGCCGGCGTCCACCCAAACGGAACGTCAGACCTCTACTGAAGCCGTTGACGCAGTTTGGGGTCGAGGCGTTGGCAGGCATTGCGGGGCAGTCGGGGCGTTGGAAAGTCTTGCGAGGACCCCCAGGGTTTTGGCGCGAACGCTTGGACATGCCGCTGGGCGCCCCGACGTCGATCCGCGGCTCCTGACCTAGCGCCGCGCACCCGCCGCGTCAAAACGGAGGCATGATGGCGGCGAGCCAAACTACGCCAGCCCCTGTCTTTGCACGCCAACACCGCCGTCCTCACACAGCGACCGTGCGCGCGCTTGCGCCCCCGAACTTCAGGTCCCGATCCTCGCCGTTTTCGGCCGAGGTTTCGCATGTCCGCGACGCGCATCCTGTGGGCGCCAGTGATCGTCGTCTTCTCCCTGGTCCTGGCGACGACGTGGGGCGCGACCCAGTGGACGGCCCATGCCCTGAACTACCAGCCCGAACTTGGCGCGCCGTGGTTCGTCATCGGCGACCGTCGGCTCTATCCGCCGCCCGCCTTCTTCTGGTGGTGGTTCGCCTACGACGCCTATGCGCCGCGCATCTTCCTGAAGGGCGCGGCCATCGCCGTCTCGGGCGGTCTGCTGTCCATCGTCGCGGCCATCGCCATGGCGGTTTGGCGCGCCCGGGAAACTGGCAAATCCAGCGCGTTTGGCACCGCGCGGTGGGCGATCCCACGTGAGGTCCGCGCCGCCGGGCTGCTGGGTCCCGACGGTGTGATCCTGGGGCAACTCGACAAGGCATATCTGCGCCATGACGGTCCAGAGCATGTGCTGTGTTTCGCGCCCACGCGCTCGGGCAAAGGGGTTGGCCTTGTGGTGCCCAGCCTGCTGACCTGGCCGGGCTCGGCGATCATCCATGACATCAAGGGCGAGAACTGGACCCTGACCGCAGGCTTTCGCGCGCAGTTCGGCAAGGTCCTGTTGTTTGATCCGACCAACCCCGACTCCTCAGCCTACAATCCTCTTCTCGAGATCCGGCGCGGCGTCTTTGAGGTGCGCGACGTTCAGAACGTAGCCGATATTTTGGTCGATCCCGAAGGTTCGCTCGACAAGCGCAGCCACTGGGAAAAGACCAGCCACTCGCTGCTGGTCGGGACCATCCTGCACGTCCTCTATGCAGAGCCGGACAAGACGCTAGCCGGGGTCGCGGCTTTCCTGTCCGATCCACAACGGACCATCGAGCAGACGCTTGATGCGATGATGCTCACCCCGCATCTGGGGGCGGACGGGCCGCATCCCGTCGTCGCCAGCGCGGCGCGTGAACTCAAGAACAAGAGCGACAACGAACGCTCTGGCGTGCTGAGCACGGCGATGACCTTCCTGGGTCTCTATCGCGACCCTACGGTGGCTCAGGTCACGCGACGCTGCGACTGGCGGATCGCCGATCTTGTCGAAGGGGGCCCCTGCACCCTCTACCTGGTGGTGCCGCCCTCGGACATCAGCCGGACCAAACCGCTGGTGCGGCTGCTGCTCAACCAGATCGGACGTCGTCTGACCGAACAGTTGGACGGCGCTGCTGGTCGCCAGCGCGTGTTGCTAATGCTCGACGAATTTCCGGCCCTGGGGCGGCTGGACTTCTTCGAGAGCGCTCTGGCCTTCATGGCTGGCTACGGACTGAAGGCGTTCTTGATCGCCCAATCGCTCAACCAGATCGAAAAAGCCTACGGGCCCAACAACGCCATCCTCGACAACTGTCACGTCCGGGTGAGCTTTGCGACCAACGACGAACGCACAGCCAAGCGGGTGTCCGAGGCCCTGGGCACGGCGACGGAAGAACGGGCGATGCGCAACTATGCGGGCCACCGCCTCTCCCCGTGGCTGGGCCATCTGATGGTCTCCAAGGCCGAGTCGCCCCGGCCGCTCCTAACACCCGGCGAGGTGATGCAACTGCCCCCGGACGAGGAGGTGGTGATGCTGTCGGGCACGCCGCCGATCCGCGCCCGCAAGGCGCGATACTTCAAGGACGCGCGCCTGGCCGCCAGGGTCCTTGAAGCTCCGGCGCCCTGGCGCCCGACCACCCCGCTCGCCGACGACTGGACGGGCCGGGTGCTGATCGCGCAGCCACTGATCACCGATCCGCCACTTGATCCGTCAACGGACAATCAGGATGCCGACGGACCCAACCCGCGCGTACTGAGCCTGGAACCCGACCTGACAGAGCCGCCCCTACCCGTTGCCGAGTTCAGTTTCGATGACGGCGAACGCGACGCTGAGGAGGCCGCGGCGCGCGTGCGGCGGCTGGACCACCGGATGGGCCGGCTGGCGCGGCAGGCCTCGCTCGACCCTGATGACGGCCTGGAGCTCTGAACCCCGATGAGGACCAAGCACACCTTCCGCCTACCGCCGAGCCTGGCCGGACGCCTGGCCGAATACGCGATCCGCAAGCGGGTCTCGCAAGCCCTAGTCGTCGAGACCGCCCTGGCGTCCTTCCTCTCGCCCGACAACAGCGAGCAACTGGAGGCGGCCTTGAGCCGACGGCTGGATCGCCTCTCAAGGCAGGCCGATCGCATCGAGCACCAGACCACGATCTCGAACGAGGCGTTGGGCCTCTTCGTGCGGTTCTGGCTGGCCAACACCTTGGCCCTGCCGGAAGCGGCGCTGGCCGCCCAGCAGGCCAAGGGGCGGGAGCGCTACGAGAACTACCTGACCGCGCTGGGCCGGCGGATCGCCAAGGGCAAGACCCTGTCGGACGACATCGCCGCCACCGCCGCGCCGCCGGATCCTGACATGACCTAGATCAGTCGCGCAGGTCATCTAGGCCTAGGGCCTTGAGCGCTTCTAGCTTGAGCACCGCATGGCCATGGATGATCCCCTCCAGGGCCGTCGCGGCGCGGTCGAGGGCCACGCGGTCATCGCGGTAAGCCACCACGAGAGCCATGCCCAGCAGTTCGGCCAGGTGGTCGATCACCTGCGTCAGGCGTTCGGGATCACGATTGGCAGCCGCCAGTTCGACGCTGACCAGCACGCGCATCTTGTCGGCGAAATCCATTGGAGCCTCCGCCGAGAAGGCTAAGTCCGAGCGCCTTTGGCGACAAGCGCCACGGGTGAGCGACGTCGGCGCACCCGCCGCTTTCGCTACTGCCTGTCTTTGCACGCCAGCCTACGACCACCCCTAAACCCTTGTTGCAACGCCGGATTCGCGGCGCTTTTTGTCTAGCCCCGAACCCCGGCCATCGCCGGATCCCGTCGAGGCTGACCGTGACGCTGCACCCGATCCGAAGCGAATCCGCCGTCCGCAGCGCCCGCATGCTGCGCACGGCCCTGGGTCCGGAGATCGGCGCCTGGCTCGCCGCCGACGACGTCGTCGAGATCATGCTGAACCCGGACGGCCGGCTCTGGCTGGACCGGTTAGGGTCGGGGCTGGCCGATACCGGCCAGCGCTTGAGCTTCGAGGACGGCGAGCGGATCATCCGCCTGGTCGCCCACCATGTCGGCGCCGAGGTCCATGCGGCCTCTCCCCGGGTCTCGGCCGAGCTGCCCGAAAGCGGCGAGCGGTTCGAGGGCTTGCTCCCCCCGGTCGTCGCCGCACCGACCTTCGCCATCCGCAAACCCGCCGGCCAGATCATCGGCCTGGACGCCTATGTCGCCGCCGGGATCATGCGTCCGGGCCAAGCCGCCCTCTTGCGCACCGCCGTCGCCGAGCGACGCAACATCCTCATCGCCGGCGGCACCTCCAGCGGCAAGACCACCCTGACCAACGCCCTGCTGGCTGAGCTCGCTGACACCGGCCAGCGGATCGCCCTGATCGAAGACACCGCCGAACTGCAGTGCGCGGTCGCCAACCGGGTGACCCTGCGCAGCAAGGATGGCGTCGCCTCCCTGACGGAACTGCTGCGCTCGACCCTGCGACTGCGCCCCGACCGCATCATCATCGGCGAGGTTCGCGGGCCCGAGGCGCTGGACCTGATCAAGGCCTGGGGCACCGGCCATCCGGGCGGCGTCGCCACGCTTCACGCCGGCTCGGCCTTGGGCGCGCTGCGCCGGCTTGAGCAGCTGATCCAGGAAGCTGTCGTCACCGTCCCGCGCGCCCTGATCGCCGAGACCATCGACCTCGTCGTCGTGCTCGTCGGCCGGGGCGGCCAGCGGCGCCTGACCGAACTCTCCGCCGTCCAGGGCCTGGCCGACGGCGACTACGCCCTCACCCCGCTTGGAGATCCGACATGATCCCGACCAACGCGCCTGCCGCGATCGCCGCCGCACGCCATAACCGCCTGCCACTGGCCGGCGCGATGCTCGACCGTCTCGGTTGCGCGGCGATCACCGCCCTGGGCCTGATCTATGCTGTCCCCGCCCGCGCGGCCGGCTCGTCGATGCCGTGGGAAGCGCCGCTGCAGTCGATCCTGGAGTCGATCGAAGGCCCTGTGGCCAAGATCATCGCGGTGATCGTCATCATCACCACGGGCCTCGCCCTGGCGTTTGGCGACACCTCCGGGGGCTTTCGCCGGCTGATCCAGATCGTCTTTGGCCTGTCGATCGCCTTCGCCGCCTCCAGCTTCTTCCTCAGCTTCTTCTCGTTCGGCGGCGGAGCGCTAATCGCGTGAGCGCCGCCCCCGAACTCAGCCTGCCGAGCGGCTATTTCGCGCCGGTGCATCGGGCCCTGGTCGAGCCGATCCTGCTGGGCGGCGCGCCGCGCACGGTGGCCATCGCCAACGGCACCCTGGCCGCGGCACTGGGCCTGGGCCTGCGGCTCTGGCTGGCGGGGCTGGTCATCTGGGCGATCGGCCACTTGGCGGCGGTGTGGGCGGCGCGGCGCGACGTGCAGTTCGTCGAGGTGGCGCGCCGCCACCTGCGCTATCCGGCCTACCTGCGGACCTGACGGCCATGATGCCGCTATCCGCCTATGGCGCGCCGACGCCTCTGCTGGCCGACTACCTGCCCTGGGCGGCGCTCGTGGCCAAGGGCGTCGTCCTCAACAAGGACGGCAGCCTGCAGCGGACGGCGCGGTTTCGGGGGCCGGACCTCGACAGCGCCACGCCGTCGGAACTGGTCGCCGCCACCGCCCGGCTCAACAATGCCCTGCGCCGCCTGGGGTCTGGCTGGGCGCTGTTCATCGAGGCTCGCCGCGACCGTGCCGACGGCTATCCCGAAGGCCTGTTCCCCGACGCCGCCTCGGCGCTGGTCGACCTGGAACGGCGCGAGCAGTTCGCCGAGGCCGGCAGCCATTTCGAGAGCCGCTACTTCCTGACCTTCGTCTGGAGGCCGCCCGCCGAGGACGCGGCCCGGGTCGAGGGTCTGATGATCGAAGGCCGCGCCCGTCGAGGCGTCGACGCCTGGGAGCAGGCCAAGGGCTTCATCCAGCAGACCGACCGCGTGCTCCAGTTGGTCGAGACCTTCATGCCGCAGGCCGCCTGGCTGGATGACCCGGAGACGCTGTCGTTCCTGCATGGGGCGATCACCGACACCCGCCAGAACGTGCGCGTGCCCGAGACGCCGATGCACCTGGACGTCCTGCTGGCCACCCAGCCGCTGACCGGCGGCTTGGAGCCCCGGCTCGGGGGCCAGTATCTGCGGGTCCTGACCATCGTCGGCTTCCCGAGCGCGACCTTTCCCGGGATCCTCGACGACCTCAACCGCCTGGCCTTTCCGTACCGGTGGACGACCCGGGCGCTGATGCTCGACAAGATCGACGCGGTGCGCCTGCTCTCGCGCATCCGCCGCCAATGGTTCGCCAAGCGCAAGTCGATCGGCGCGATCCTCAAGGAGGTGATGACCAACGAGGCTTCGGCCCTGATCGACTCCGACGCGGCCAACAAGGCGGCCGACGCCGACGCGGCGCTGCAGGACCTTGGGGCCGACGACATCGGCCAAGCCTTCGTCACCGCCACGGTGGTGGTCAGCGACCGCGATCCACAGGCCGCCGCCGAGAAACAGCGACTGGTCGAGAAGGCGATCCAGGGTCGCGACTTCACAGTGATCGCCGAAACCGTCAACGCCGTCGAGGCGTGGTTTGGCGGCCTGCCAGGGCAGGTCTACGCCAATGTCCGCCAGCCGCCGATCTCGACGATCAACCTGGCGCACATGATGCCGTTGTCGGCGGTCTGGGCCGGACCGGCGCGCGACGATCACCTGGCCGCGCCGCCGCTGCTGCATGCCCGCACCGACGGGGCCACGCCGTTTCGCTTCAGCCTGCATGTCGGCGACGTCGGGCACACCCTGGTGGTGGGGCCGACCGGCGCGGGCAAGTCGGTGCTGCTGGCGATGATGGCTCTGTCCTTCCGCCGCTATGCCGGCGCCCAGGTCTTCGCCTTCGATTTCGGCGGCTCGATCCGCGCAGCCGCCCTGGGCATGGGCGGCGACTGGCATGATCTGGGCGGCCAAGCCGGCCAGGGGGACGGCGGCGCACCTGCGCTCCAGCCCCTGGCGGCGATCGACGATCTGGACGAACGGGCCTGGGCCACCAACTGGCTGGCGGCACTGCTCGCGCGCGAGGGCGCGGCGATCACGCCCCAGGTCCGCGACCACCTGTGGTCGGCGCTCGGGGCCCTGGCCTCCGCGCCCATCGAGGAGCGCACGCTCAGCGGCCTGGCCGCTCTGTTGCAGGTCAACGCCCTGAAGCTGGCCCTGCAGCCCTATTGCATCGGCGGAGCGTCCGGCCGGCTGCTCGACGCCGAGGGCGAGACCCTGGGAGGCGGCGACGTCCAGGCGTTCGAGACCGAAGGTCTGATCGGTTCGCCCGGCGCGCCCGCCGTACTGGCCTACCTCTTTCATCGCCTTGAACGCCGCCTGGATGGGCGGCCAACCCTGGTCGTCGTCGATGAGGGCTGGCTGGCGCTGGACGATCCCGGCTTTGCCCAGCAGTTGCGCGAGTGGCTCAAGACGCTGCGCAAGAAGAACGCCAGCGTCATCTTCGCCACCCAGTCGCTGGCCGACATCAAGGACAATGCGATCGCGCCGGCGATCATCGAAAGCTGCCCGACCCGGGTGTTCCTTCCCAACGCCCGGGCGCTCGAACCGCAGATCGCCCAGATCTATGCGGGCTTTGGCCTCAACGCCCGCCAGATCGAGATCCTCGGCCGCGCGACGCCCAAGCGCGACTACTACTGCCAGTCCCCAGACGGCGACCGCCTGTTCGACCTGGGGCTTGGCGAAGTGGCCCTGGCCTTCGCGGCCGCCTCCTCCAAGGCCGACCAAACCCTGATCACCAACGTCCTGGCGGCGAGCGGCAAAGCCGGCTTCGCCAGCGCGTGGCTGCGCGCTCGTGATCTCGACTGGGCGGCCGACCTTCTGGCGTCCCTGCCGCTTACGTCACGCCCAGCGGCCTCTCCGCCGCCCGAGCCCACCACCCCGGAGTCACAATCATGAGCCCCCGCCCTTGCCGGCGTGCGCTGCTGGCCGTCCTGCTGGCCGCGCCCGCCCTGACGATCGCCGCCCCCGTCCAGGCGCAGTTGACGGTCTTTGACCCGTCGAACTACGCCCAGAACGTGCTGACCGCGGCCCGGACGCTGCAGTCGATCAACAACCAGATCACCGCGCTGCAAAACCAGGCCCAGTCGCTGGTCAACCAGGCGCGCAACCTCACGAACCTGCCCTATTCCGCCCTGGCCTCGCTGCAGAGCCAACTTCAGCGCACCCGAGCGCTGATCGATCAGGCCCAGCAGCTGGCGTTCAACGTCGAGGCGGTCGAGGACGCGTTCAAGGCCGCCTATCGCCCCGCCGACCTCACCGCCAGTGACCAGGCGCTGGTCGCCGGCGCCCAATCGCGATGGGCCAACAGCGTCGGAGCGTTCAAGGACGCCCTGAAGATCCAGGCCGGCGTGGTCGGCAACCTCGATGACGCGCGCCAGGAGATGAGCACCCTGGTCTCGGCCAGCCAGTCGGCCAGCGGCGCGCTGCAGGCGGCGCAAGCTGGCAACCAACTCCTGGCCCTGCAATCCCAGCAACTGTCGGACCTCACCACCCTGCTGGCCGCGCAAGGCCGCGCCCAGACCCTGGAGGCGGCCCAGCGCGCGGCGGCCCAGGATCAGGCCCGTGAGCAACTTCGCCGGTTCCTGACGCCCGGGGCCGGCTACCAGCCGGGCTCGGCCCAGATGTTCAATGGCTCGCCGGCCCGGCCATGACCTCGGCCCTCTCGTTCCGGCTGGCCGCGATCGGCTTTGCCCTGTTGGCGCTCCTCGTGGCGGCCCTGCAGACGCGCCACCACGCGCCACCGCCCGCGCCCGTCGCGACGGGGCCGGTGACCAGCGCCGTCGATCCGGCGCGCGCTGAACTCGAACGCTGCCAGGACCTGGGTGAAACCGGCGCGCGTGAACCGGCCTGCCTGCGGGCCTGGGCCGACCAGCGCCGCCGGTTCCTCGGCCTGTCCAAGACGGCGGAGCGCTGACCATGGAAGGTCCCGGCGTCGTCGACCGCTTCCTGGGCGTCTTCACGGCCTATATCGACTCCGGCTTTGGCCTGCTCGGCGGCGAAGTGGCTTTCATCGCCACCACCCTGATCGTCATCGACGTCACCCTGGCGGCTTTGTTCTGGAGCCTGGGCGAAGGCGAGGACGTCATCGCCCGTCTGATCCGCAAGACCCTGTTCATCGGGGCCTTCGCCTATCTGATCGGCAACTGGAATGGCTTGGCCCGCATCATCTTCGAGAGCTTCGCAGGGCTGGGCCTGAAGGCCTCCGGCACGGGGTTCACCGCCGCCGACCTGCTGCGTCCCGGCCGCGTCGGCCAGGCCGGCATCGATGCGGGCCGGCCGCTGCTCGAAGCGATCTCCGGCCTGATGGGCTATGTCGCCTTCTTCGAGAACTTCATCCAGATCGCGGTGCTGTTGATCGCCTGGTTGATCGTCGTGCTGAGCTTCTTCGCCCTGGCGGTGCAACTGTTTGTGACGCTCATAGAATTCAAGCTGACGACGCTCTGCGGCTTCGTGCTGATGCCGTTTGGCCTGTTCGGCAAGACCGCCTTTCTGGCCGAACGCGTGCTGGGCAATGTCGTGGCCTCGGGCATCAAGGTCATGGTGCTGGCCGTCGTGGTCGGCATCGGTTCGACGCTGTTCGAGCAGTTCACCACCAGCTTCGCCAGCGCCCAGCCGACCATTGAAGAGGCCCTGGCCGTCGTCCTGGCCTCGCTGTGCCTGCTGGGCCTTGGGCTGTTCGCCCCCGGTCTCGCCAACGGCCTTGTGTCGGGTGGCCCGCAGCTCAGCGCCGGGGCGGCGGTGGGCGCCAGCGCGGCGGCCGGCGGCGCGCTCTTGGCCGGCGGCGCGGCGGCGGGCCTGGCGATGGGTGGCCTTGCTGGATTAGCCGCGGGAACCGCGCGCGGCGCCGCGACCCTGGCCGGCGGAGCCACTGGCGCGATGCAGAGCGGCGGCGTGGCCGGCGTGGCCAAGGCGGCCGGGACGGCGGCGACCAGCCCGCTGCGGCGCGCGGCCCAATCGCTCGGCGCGCGCTTCGAGGCCGCCCGGCAACAGCAAGCCGGTCAGGGCCAGGGCTCTGGCCCGTCTAGCGGCGAAGCGCCGCCCAACAGCGGCCAGGGCGGCGCGCCGCCGGCCTGGGCCAAGCGCATGAAACGCGCCCAGACGATCAGCCACGGCGCCTCGGCGGCGGGCCACGCGGCGTCCTCCAGCCAGAGCGGTGGCGGCGCCTCTGTCGACCTTTCGGAAGGATCCTGATGAGCCTGTTCAAGCGCCCCGAGGTTCGCTACGGCCGCACGCCGGAACCGGACACGCCCTACCGCAGGGCCCGGCAAGCCTGGGACGACCGGGTCGGCCAAGTCGCTGTCACAGGCCGGCGGGTGTGGACCCTGGCCCTGGTCGAGGCCGGCGTGATCACCGTGTTGGCCAGCGCCCTGGTCTGGCAAGGCGCGCGTGGGACGGTCACGCCGTGGGTCGTCGAGGTCGACAAGCTCGGCGAAGCGCGCACGGTGTCGCCGGCCGTGGCTGACTACAAGCCGACCGATCCGCAGGTGGCCTACCACCTGGCCCGCTTCATCGAGGACGTGCGGGCCATCCCCGCCGACCCGATCGTGCTGCGGCAGAACTGGCTGCGGGCCTACGACTTTGTCACCGAGAAGGGCGCCCTGGCGCTCAATGACGAAGCGCGACGCCAAGACCCCTTCGCGCTGGTCGGCAAGGTCCAGATCTCGGTCGAGGTCTCCAGCGTCATTCGCGCCTCTCCGGGCAGCTTCCGGGTCGCCTGGGTCGAGCGCCGCTACCAGGACGGAGCCTTGGCCAGCACCGAGCGCTGGTCGGCGATCCTCACCCTGGTCATGCGCCCCCCGCGCAACGCCGAGCAGCTGAAGAAGAACCCGCTCGGGGTTTTCGTCCACGCGATCGATTGGTCCAAGGAGTTGGCCGCATGACGCCTCCGCAACCGCACAAAGCCGCGCTTGCGGCTTTACTGATTTCCGCTGTGACCGCGAGCGCGGTCCAGGCCGAGCCCAGGCCCTATGCCCCCCGCTTGCCGGTCGCGGGCGACCCCAAACGTCCCGTCGTGGCGGCCAACGCCGCCGCCCGGGTGCAGCCGGCGAGCGACACGTTCCAAGGCGCCGTGCAGCGCTACGCCTGGAGCGAGGGCGGCCTGTACCAAGTCTACGCCGCCCCCGGCCATGTCACCGATCTCGTCCTGCAACCAGGCGAGCAACTGATCGGACCCGGCCCCGTCGCGGCGGGTGATACCAGCCGCTGGATCCTCGGCGATACCGAAAGCGGAACCGGGGACACGCGCCGGGTCCACGTCCTGGTCAAGCCCACCGCCGCCAACCTGGCGACCAACCTGGTGATCAATACCGACCGCCGCACCTATTATGTGGAGCTGAAGGCCGATCCAGCCGTCTACATGGCCTCGGTCGCCTGGACCTATCCGCAGGACGCCTTGATCGCCGTGAGGGCGCGCGTCCTGCCGCTGGCCCCGCCGGCCCCGGCGCCGACGCCGGCGGCCGATCCGCCCGCCTTGAACTTCGACTACAAGATTTCGGGCGACCGGCCGCCCTGGCGGCCGACCCAGGTCTTCGACAATGGCGCCAAGGTGGTCATCGTCTTCCCGGCGCAGATCGCGCAGACGGACCTGCCGCCTCTCTTCGTGCTCGACCCGGCCGGCAAGCCTGAACTCGTCGCCTATCGCATCGTGGGCCGGCAGATGGTGGTCGATCGCCTGTTCACGCTGGCCGAACTGCGGCTTGGCGACAAGCGCAAGCAAAGGCGCGTGACGATCACCCGCATGGGCGCCGCCGGGCAATGAGCGCCGATCCGAAGAACGAGGATCCTCCGACGCCACCGCCCGTCGAGGCGCTACGACTGCGCGCGGATCCACCGCGCGTGGCGCAGCTGTCGCGGCCGATGATCGCCGTGCTCTCGGGCGCCGCCGCCGTGGCGATCGGCGGCGCCCTGGTCCTCGCCCTCCAACCGCGAACCCCGAAGCCCGCCGCCCCTCAAGCCGAAGCCAGCGCAGGACCGCCGGCGGCGGCTGTCTCGGGCGCGCCGAAAACCTATGGCGACGTCCCAAAGCTTGGCCCGCCCCTGCCCGGCGATCTGGGTCGTCCCATCGTTGCAGCCCAGCAGCGGGGCGCAACCATCGATCCGCAGGCGATCGGCGGCCCGGCGCCGGGCGCCGACCCCGCCACCACACAACGCATCGAAGCCCGACGCCAAGCCCTCGACGCGGCCCGCGCCAGTGCGCTCTTCAACGGAGCCACGCGCACGCCACCGATCCCCGCGAGGCCTGAAACCGGCATGCTGCCGGCTCCGCTCGCGGCGGCGCCGGACGCGCCACCGGCCGGCCGGCCAGCGCCCAGACAGGCCTTCCTGGACCGGCCGGGCGATCGCCAGACGGTCAGCGCCTACAGACTGTCGCCGCCGGCCTCGCCCAACCTGCTGCAGGCTGGCTCGACCATCACCGCCGCCCTGATCACCAGCGTGCGGTCCGACCTTCCGGGTCCGGTGTCGGCGCAGGTCACACGCAACGTCTATGACAGCTTGAGCGGCCGGATTCTGCTGATCCCCCAGGGCTCAAGACTGATCGGGACCTATGACGCCCAGGTCAGCTTCGGACAGAGGCGCGTGCTGCTGGCCTGGGATCGCCTGATCCTGCCCGACGGCCGCTCCCTGCTGCTGGACCGGCTGGTCGGCGCGGATGCGGGCGGACGCTCCGGGCTCGAGGACGGTGTCGACGCCCACTGGGGCGCGATGGCCAAGGCCGCTTTGCTGTCGAGCGTGCTGGGGATCAGCGCCGAACTGGGTTCCGATGACGACGGCGATGTGGCCCGAGCCCTGCGACGCGGCGTCCAGGACACCGTCAACCAGACCGGACAGCAGGTCGTCCGCCGCCAACTCGATGTGCAGCCGACCCTGACCCTGCGCGCCGGTCTGCCGCTGACGATTCTGGTCACCCGAGACATGGTGCTCGAACCGGCTGGCGCCACGCGATGACATCCGCTCACGCCCTCTCGATCAGACCCAGAAGACGTCGCAGGATCGGCTTTGGCGGCCGCCTGCCGAGGACGGCGTTGTAGGCCAGGATCTCGCGATGGATGGGCCGATAGACGACGCCATTGACGCGCGGCGCGCAGCTTTCCGGGACCAGGGCCACGCCCTGGCCCAGAGCCGCCAGGCGCAAGACCGTGGCGTGGCCAGCCAGTTGCGGCGCCATCCTGGCCGCCCCGCCAAGACGTCGAACACGCCGCGCAATCAAGGCTTCGAGATCCCGCCGCCCTTCGGCCGGCAGCAACAGCTTGCGCTCGATGATGTCTCTCCAGCGCACACTGTGTTGCGCGGCCAGGGCGTCATCCATCGGCAAGGCCGCCAACAGATGCTCTCGCCAAGCCCGATGGACGTCGAAACGCTGGCCAACGGCTTGGCCAGGAACAAAGGCGACATCCAGGCGGCCGCGCGCCAGGGCGTCGAGGTGCTCGCGAGCATCGCCCTCAGCCACCTCAAGGGTGAGGTCCGGCGCTGCGGCCAGGACACGACGAAGCAGGTCATCGAGGGGACCCGGCCCCAGCGGCGCCAGGATGCCGATGCGCAAGGTCTCCTGGTCGGCTCGGGCCAGGTCGGCGACCTGATCGACCGCCCTGTCGAGCTCGACCATCGCTCCGTGCGCGCCTTCGACGAAGTCACGCCCGGCTGGCGTCAGCAGCACACCGGAAGGGCCGCGCTCGAAGATCCGCGCGCCCAGTCGGTCCTCCAGTTCCTGGATGCGGCGCGAGACGGCCGATTGCTGGACGCCAAGCCGGCGCGCCGCGCGCCGAAACCCGCCGCATTCGGCCGCCGCCAGGACGTAGCGCACCTGGTGGAGACGAAGGCCGGCCCAGGCCGTTGCCTGGCCAGGCGCGGCATTGATCGTGGACGAGGCGACGGCGGCGGAGCTCACGAAGGCAGGCGTCCAAGAGCGGCGCGCTTCGGCCGCCCTGCCATGCAAGGCCGCTCGCCTACGCCTGGCCACTCTATACGTCGAATATAGACGCAATATTTGCAGGGCTGGGCGAAGCGGACAGCCAACGCCTTGAGCGGCAGCTAGCCGCTCGATAGGCTTATGAGAACCTTGAGGACATGCCGATGTCGACGGCCCCAAACTCGACCCACTCCCTCCCATCCCCCAAGAGGGCGCGGGTGAGGCTGGCCGGATCCGATGCCCAGGCCTTTCGCGACGCCGTCACCGATCCACCACCACTCAGCGAAAAGCTGATCGCCGCCTTTCGTCGCCACAAAGCCATCGTGAGCTGAAGCCACGGGCCCGTTTCCACCGCACCACCGATACCGACCTCGGAAATGTCCAATCAGGACGATCCACGACAACGATCGCCATGACTGGCTCGGGCTTGAGAAACGGCTAAGCTGCCACCGTGAGCGACAGCAGTTCGGACATCATCGACGCCTATGACCGCTCCGCCGGCCTGCTGGCGCGTCAGTACGACGCCTTGCCGTCCACCTGCGTCCTGGGACCTTGGCTGGACCTGCTGCCGGCGGCGGGGCGCGATGATGTGACCATTCTCGACGTCGGCGCCGGCAGCGGCCGCGACGGCGCCTATCTGCAATCGCTAGGCTTCAAGGTTGTCGCCGCCGAGCCCGCCGCTGGAATGCGCCAGGAAGGTGTGGCGCGACAGCCTGATCTGCATTGGATCGATGACCGGTTACCCGACTTGAGCGCGGTTCATCGGCTGGGATTGGGTTTCAATATCGTCCTGCTCAGCGCCGTGTGGATGCACGTCGCCCCTCAAGATCGCGCGCGAGCTTTCCGCAAACTCGTCACTCTGCTCAAGCCGGGCGGCCTGATCCTGATGTCGCTACGCCAAGGCCCGGCTCCCGACGACAGGCCTATGTATCCCGCGCCAGTTGGAGAGGTGGAAGGCCTGGCTCGAGATCACGGCTTGTCTGTCCTGCGGGTGACGACCAGGGCTGATATCCAAGAGCGCGCGGATGTGTCCTGGACCCTGATCGCGCTTCAGCTGCCGGACGATGGCAGCGCCAGCCTGCCGCTGTTGCGCGGGATCATTCTCAACGACGACAAGTCATCGACCTACAAGCTGGGCCTGTTGCGTGCGATCACCAAGATCGCTGACGTGGCTCCGTCCGTCGCCCGCTCCCTAGACGACGGCGATGAGGTCGCCCTGCCCATGGGGCTGGTGGCGTTGAACTGGTTGCGGGCCTATCTGCCGCTGATCCGCGCCGAGCTTCCTCAGACCTCGACGAACCGAGGCGTCAATGGTCTCGGTTTCGCCAAATCTGGGGTTCGGAGCCTCATCGCCCTGGGCGTGGCGGCCCAGGAGCTTAGAGTCGGCGCTACCTTCACCGGGGATCGAGCGGCCGCGTTGCTGGCGGCCGTTTCCGACGTGCGGCGCACCCTTATCGACATGCCGATGCGCTTCACCACCTGGCCCAACAGCCAGCAGCCCGTGTTCGCCGCCGCAGGCCGCCCCACCCGCCTGAAAGGCCATGTGACGATCGACGAGGCCTTCCTGGCCGCTTTCGGGGAACTCATCGTTCCGGGCGCACTGTGGCGGACCATGCTGCGGCTGGGGTCATGGATCGACCCCATTCTCGTGGCGGAATGGGCGCGTCTGACCCGCCTCTACGCCACGCGGCAAGGCGTCGATCTTCCCCCCGGCCGGGTTGAAGCCGAAATGATCTGGCTGGACCCGTCGCGCGACGTTTCAATCGCGCGCTTGGCGGCGCTTGGCTTGCGCGATCGCAGCGGCGCACTGCGCTGCGTCTGGTCTGGAGCGTCATTGAGCGCGGAGACCCTCGATATCGATCACGCCCTGCCCTGGTCGGCCTGGCCCTGCGGTGACCTGTGGAACCTGCTTCCCAGTGCTCGCCGCATCAACCAACATGAAAAGCGCGACAAGCTGCCATCTGCCGCCGCTCTGAGCAAAGCTCAAGAACCGATTATCACCTGGTGGCGCCAGGCCTGGCTTGGCAATCCAGCGCTCAGAGCGCGGTTCCAGGCCGAAGCCCGCGTGGCGTTGCCTCTGCAAGCCTCAGCCGCCGAAGAGGACGTTTTCGCAGGCCTGCAGTGGCGACGCCTACGGTTGGCGCAGGAACAGATGGCCCCTGAATGGCCTGGGCCGCGACAAGGACGGCTATGATCAGCCGTGAGGCTTTCGCCCGATGGCTAAAGTTAAACGGCGCCTCTGAAAAACCTCCGAGCCCTGTTCGCACCGGTATTCCGGCCCGCTGCCTGAGACCCGTTCGCCGCGTTGTCGAACGAGCTGAACCGGCGCTAAGCGTGGCGCTAGACACGCATCACGTGCACCATAGGGAGGCGATCAAATCAAAACGTCGCCGTTCCATGTGAAGCCGTGAAAGCAGCCTTAGGCGTAAGGGGAAAACGAAAATGGTCGCAAATACGATCGATGCGGTCCGTTTGGCCTTCTCGCGAGACGACAAATTAGCGGCGGCGTTTGGCCGGAAGTTCATCGCCGCCTATGCGAGCACCGCGTTCGGCGTTCTACCGAAGTCAGAAATCGATCTGTTGGTCTTCGCACTGCTGGTCGAAGCGAAAGTCATCGATCCGGAAGGCGCGATTTTCCGCATCGCGCGGGCGCTTAACATCACGCCAACCAAGACCCGCACACTGCTGTTCGCACACCAGCTGCGGACGGTGTCGGAGGATGACGCCGATCATGCCGTGATGATAGCCCTGACCACGGCGCGCTACCGCAAGGAAGGCGACAACCTCGCGTTTGGCGTCCATTCGCCGCTGACCTATGCCGCCATCCGCGCCAAGATGCAGGACGGTGGAGTGTTCGCTGACATCTCGCTGAGCGGCGACATCATGCGGGTTAGCCCCGAGCAGTTCGGCAAGGTCCTTGCGAGTCTTGTAACCGACACCCAAGCCAAGCGACTTGTCGAGCGCCTGGGCAAGCAGAAGGTGATCGACGAGAAGACCGTGAAAGCCGCCATCGAGAAGATCGGCGCCGACCTGGCGAAGGACGCCTTCGGCGCTGGAAAGGACGAAGCCTTCAAGGCGCTCGGTGAGTTGATCATCAAGGGGACTGGCCCAGCGTTGACCCTATTGGCGGCCGCGCTCTAGCCGATTACCAAAATGAGCCTGCTCCAACGAGATCGCGCCCGCAAGCGCCTGCGAGACACCCTCGCCATCGCGCCTGACGAGCCCTTCCTTCAAATGATTTGGGCGATCAACGCCCTGCACGAAGGGCGACCCGACCTTGCCGCTCGCCTCATCGCGTTTCCGCCTGAAGCCGCCGAGCAGAAGGCCGGCGATCCGTTGGCGATCCATGCCTGGGAGCTGGAGACACTCGTAAATCAGTTGATCCTAACGCCGAAGAAGCCCGGTCAGCGCTTTTACCCCTGCAACAATTTCAGCACCGCCAGCGAGTTCACCAACTACCTGCGAAAAGCCGAGAACGCGGAATATGCCGCGAGCGGCGACCCCACGCAGATTCTCAACGAGATGCATCGGATCGGGCAGCGGCAGTTTCCATGGCAGCGTCAGGCGCCCAACCTGCCGGACTTCTACCGCCCGCTGTTTCTCTATGGCCAAGGCGGCTGCGCCGAAGCGTTCGAGGCCGCCCATCAGCTGACGGTCAGCCAGTTCGCGCTGATCGGCTTTGCGCTCTTCGCCACCTTCATGGGGCGGCCCTACATCGATCGCCTTTATGATCTGAGCACGCTTGGCATCACGCCAGAGCAGCTTCAGGCTGGTCTACGCCTGTTGTCGATTGATACGAATGACGCGGGCGTTGAGCTGCGAAGCATCGTGCAAGGCGCCGGGGCGAACGCCTGGCCCATGGCCTACAAGCCGAGCTTGCTTCGCAGCCGGCCGTTGATCGCCTACGGTGCGCGCGGGGAACGGCTTCGGGCGCCGCTCCCGAAGCTCATCCTGCAGCGTGTGACCTTCGGCCTTTACTATGATGTGTTCCAACCGGGCGGCGCGCTGCGCAACGAGATCGCCGCACGCTTCGAGCAATACGCCGCAGACCTCATCGGGGCGATGATGCCGGCGTTTAACGTCGAGCCCGCCTACGCCTATCCCGTCGGGCGCGGACGACAGATCGACGCCCCCGACCTGCTCGTCAGCCACGCCGGCGAACTGGCGGTCGTTATCGAGTGCAAGGCGACCAAGCTGACCTTCGCCGCCCAGTTCTCCGAAGATCCCGCCGCCGACGCCCAGACCCGCTATGCGGAAATCGGCAAGGGCGTTTTCCAAGTCTGGCGCTTCTTCGCCCATTGCCGGCTCGGACGAACGCGTCACCACGTGACCCCCGCGACGCGCGGCTTGCTGCTGACCCTCGATACCTGGTTGGTCATGGCGCGCGATCTTCAGACTCACGTCCGGGAGATCGCCGCGGCGCTCGCCGACGCTGACCCCGACATTCTGGAGGAAGATCGTCGGCCCGTCCTATTCGCCGCCATCCAGGACTTCGAAGGCCTACTGAGGCAGACGGACGAACAAGGGTTGCTCCAGACACTCCACGCCGGCGCAGAGGATCGTTTCCTGGGATGGATACTGCCCAACATTTCGCGGGAGCTGGGCCCTTTGGCCGAGCGCAAGACATATCCGTTCAATCCGGACGTCCTACTTCCGTGGTGGAAAAGACTTTGACGAAAGACGAAGAAGACAGACTTGGGGCAATAGGCTGCCCCAGCCGATCGCCAACTGAGCGCGACCGGCGCGATCGCTAGACCTACGGATTTGGCGGATAGAACGTCGTGCTCGCCTGCGGTTCCGGCAATAGGACCACCGCATCAGTCAAGTGATCGACCGCGCGCTGCAGGGCCGTCTGCTCGAAGCTGTCGAGACCGTCTTGGCTTAGTCGGGCCTGCGCGGCATCGAGAAATTTCTGCGCACCGATCAGCGTGTTGATGAAAGCGGCGGAGACATTGGCGTCAGGCAGATAGATGAGGATCGCCATGGCGCCGACCTGATCGGCCAGCGCCTTGGTCAGGGCCGTCTTGCACTCGTCGTTCCAAGCGCTCATTCCGACAAGAATTTGCAACGGTTCGAGGGTGTTGAGCCGATCGAGGAAACGGCCGCCGACGATCGCATTGCGCCAGTTGTCCATGACGGTGTTGAGCAAGGAGACGGTGGCGCCCGGGTTTAGGAACCAGTCGCCGCCCTCGGCCTTGTTGGTAACCCATCCGTTGGGCCCCAGGCCGTGGATCGCACGATGGTGGGAGAGCCACAGCGGCACCAGCACGAGATCGTCGGCGCGAAGTTCGTTGAGGATGCGATTGGCCTTGCCGTTGGCGTCCGGCCGTCGCGCCGCCGCGGCCTCCAGCATCGCGGCGAGATTGCTGGCGAGGTTGGGCAGACGCAGATAGCGGTCTTCGGGCGACAGGTCGGTCCGATTGAGGAACCGGGCCGCGCCTCGCCAAAAGCCAAGGTCGTTATTGCTGAAACGATAAGTGTAGACGCCGGTGAGCCCGTGCATCAGCTCAGCCAACGTGTCACTCTTCAAGGCCTCGGCAAACCGCTCGGCTACGACCTCCGGACCTGCGGCGAGCAGGGCGATCGCCTCGTCCGATGCTGTGCTCATCGGCAGAAGGCCCAGACGCAGGACCGTCAACAGCCCCCGCGCGCCGCTGATCGCATTGGGATGACGCGCCTGGGCGTACTGGCGCCCCACGAGGGCGGGGAACAATCGCGACACCAGGGGCGCGGCTTCAGGCTCAAGAACGACGGCGTCATCGTCGGTGGGCGTTCGTCCGCCGGCGAGATCGAGCCGGCGAATAGTCTCGTCGAAGGTTAGGGGGTGGTCGACGACCAAATCGGGTCGCGCGGCGATCCGCTCGACGGTCAAAGGCGCCTTGGCCATCAGAGCGGAGAAACCCAGAAGATCGACGAGATCGACCTCGTCCTTCAGCATGGCTGCCAACGGGTGAAAGATCCCGACCAGGCGCTTGATGTCACGCGGGGTGCTGGCCAGCTTGGGCGTGATCGCCTCGGCGATGTCTTCGTAGCGTAGCGAGGCGCGAAGCTCCGGCTTCTTCAGCTTGAAGAGCACCGCATGCAGCTCAGCGTCGAGCATCCGATGCAGTTCTTCAGGCAGCGCCATCGGTAGGGCGAGCGGCAGTTGCACGATCTTCTCAAGATAGGCCCGGCCATGCTCGTCGTTGCCGCGTCCTAGAGCGCGGGCGACACGGCGCGGGTCGTAGGCCAGCAAATAGGAAATCCCAGGGAAGTCGGCGACAGCCCTGACAAGCTGGGCGACGGAACGGACCTCATCGTCCTCGATCCGATCGAGCTCATCGATCAGGACGACGACGGGCGTCCTAAGGCCGACGATCAGCTCTTCCAAACGCTTACGCTGCCCAGACAGGCTTTGATCCCCATGAATCTTAGCATTAAGTCCCTGAAGGAGGCCCTTGGCGGCGTCGCCCGAGCCCTTCGCCACGAGGTTCATCAGCGGCGCAAAGTGCGTGGCATAGGCCGTCAGGCCGTCGATCAACTTCTTGGCCACCTTGGCGCGGGTTGGTTCGGCGGCGATGGTCCGGATGGTTTCACGCAGAAACGACAAGATCAGGTCGTGCTGACCGGATATCATCCACGGATCGAAGCGCACCATAACCGCGTCGGGCGCCCGCCTACGGATTTCCTGATCCACGAGATTGAGGATAGACGATTTTCCGCTTCCCCATGGACCCGTAACGCCGATCACGAGGCCCCGGGCGGCCTTGCCGTCTTCAGTGATCAGGCCATCGGCGATCCGTTCGACGAAGGCGCGGCGCTCCAGGCGGTCGCTGGCGAAATCGCTGATCGGTCGTTCACCGAAATCCGATCGTCCCGTGGGCGTATTCATGGTCGTCCTGACGTTATCGCTGTAGTCTAGCTTCGACAGGCTCGCGGCCTCGTCAAGGCGATCCGCACCGGGAGCGAACCGAGCTGCTGACCGTTTTTGTCGCAGCCCTGGATTATGGATGCGCCCACGGTCATGTTTTCGGCTAAAGGCAAGCGCCAGAATTCGAACACCCGATTTTAACCAAGACTCGCGCTAAGCTTGCGCGGGTATCAGAGAAGAGGAGCGCTTCGATGACGATCCGACACATTCTCGCGCTTCTGGACTCCCACGCAGAGGGTGACGAAGAGCGTCTTCTGTCGATCGCCCTGTCGATCGCTGCCACCGAAGCCCGCGCCGGCCACGCTGACGACGCCAACGCCCTCAAGAAGGCGGTGCAACGCATGCGCGACGCCCGACGCAGTCCGGCGCCGAGCGCCGCTGCGCCGATCCCGCTGGCTCGTCCGCGCGGTGAGCTCCAGAGCATCATCGACAGCAGCTACCCTAAGACGCGCTTGTCGAGCATGGTCCTCGGCCCCGCAACGGCCGATAAGTTATCGCGCGTGGTGCGCCAGCAAGAGGCCCGCGCCACCTTGCGCGAGCACGGCCAGGTCCCGGCCAGCCACCTGCTGCTGATCGGCCCGCCCGGCACCGGCAAGACCATGACCTCGGCGGCTTTAGCCGCGGAACTGCGTCTGCCGCTCTTCACCGTCAAGATGGAGAGCGTGTTTAGCCGGTATATGGGCGAGACGGCCAGCAAGCTGCGCCTGGTCTTCGACCAGGTCGCCAGTGTGCGCGGCGTTTATCTGCTCGACGAGTTCGACGCCGTCGGCGCGCGCCGTGGCGACCCGAACGACGTGGGCGAGATGCGTCGGATCCTCAATTCGGTTCTGTCCTTCATGGAAGAACCCAACAGCACCGACAGCATCGTTGTGGCCGCCACCAACCACGTCGAGGTGCTCGACCATGCCCTGGCGCGCCGCTTCGACGAGGTCGTCGAGTATAATCTCCCCTCGGCCGACGAAGGCGTAGCGATTCTCAAGACGCGACTGAGCAAGTTTAAGCTCACGGCCAAGACCCTAAAAGGTCTGCGCGAGGATCTGGGCGGCCTGAGTCAGGGCGAGATCGTCCGAGCCGCCGACTCTGCCGTGCGCGAGGCGATCCTCGACGGCAACATGGAGATCTCGGCCGACCATCTGGCCACCATGCTGCGCGATCGGAAGGCGTTCAGAGACCGCTTCTATTCCGTGTCTTGAGCCAAGCTTCACAACCGTTGATGATCGTTCCTCCCGAATCGTGCGGAACCTTCAATGGCTGGGCAAGACCAGGACGGCCCCAAACCCCATCTTTCCCTGGACGGCGTACGTCGCGAAGGCGCCTACGCCGCCCCTAAGCGCAAGATGGACGCCAAGCCGCTGCGGGACGATTACGTCGCCCACGGCGTGGCTCTGTTGGAACAGCTGACGGCCGCCCTTCCGCATCTGCCCCCGCACGACGCCGACGCGCGCCTGAAGCTGGAAGGTCTGAAGCCCGGTGTGCTGGTCACTTTGGAGACTCTACCGCCCGACACCGACCGCAAGGGCCCCAGCAAGATCCCGCTGACCTTCGAGCTGCCTGGCCAGGACGTGGTCATTCTCAGCTCCAGGCGCACGGCCGACCGGGCCGAGGAGTCGATCGTCTTCGTGCCCGACGAGGCGCGCGAGGTTCTGACCCGCCGGCTGCGGGACTATGGCAGCGCTCATCTTGGCAACCGCGATCGTCCCTATGTTGCCCAGTTCGAAAAGATCGAACGCATCGTCGCCGCCGAGACGGCCAAGCTGTTCGACCCGGCCACTGATTTCGCCAACCCCGCGCCGCGCTGGTGGGAGCTGTGGGTCCGGGACGTAGCCACCCTTCCGGAGGTTCTCATGGCCTCGGCGCGGCGCCTTGGCCTGGACGTCCACCCCCAGCAGCTGTCCTTTCCCGACACGACGGTCGTCTTCATTCACACCACGGCCCGCCAAGCCCTGGCCTTCGCCTCGCGGGTCCCAGGTGCGATCGAAGAGGTTCGCCTGGGCCTGGGGACCATCGAGCCTTTCCTCGGCCTCGACGATGGTCGGGTGACGCAGCACGACTTCTCGGATGATCTGGCTGGGCGGATCATCCCTGCCCGATCCAACGCTCCAACGGTGTGCGTCATGGATACCGGGGTGGCTGGCGCCCATCCTCTGCTGACGGACGGCCTTGCGGTCGCGATCGCCTTGGACGAGGCCTGGGGTCCCGACGACCATTATCGACATGGCGGCCATGGCACCGCCGTGGTCAGCCTGGCGCTACATGGCGACCTTGAGCACCCGATGAACGACCAACGGATCATCGAGCTCACCCACACCGTGGAGTCGATCAAGCTGTTGCCGCCTCCGGGCGCGGTCCAAACGCCGCCGCCAAGCTACGGGATGGTGACCCAGTCGGCGGTCGGATTGATCGAAGCCACGCGCCCCGGCCAGACGCGGTCGTTCTGCCTGGCCAGCTGCTATCTCGACGCCGACTCCAGCCGGCCCAGTTCCTGGAGCGGCGCGCTTGATCAGATCGCGGCCGGAACAATCGGCGGTCACCTGGAAGCGGGCACGTCGGCGACACAGGCGCCCAAGCGTCTGATGCTGGTGGCGGCCGGCAATGTCAGCGGCGCGACCGCCAACCAAATCGACCAGGGCGCGCCGATCAGCGATCCAGCCCAGAGCTGGAACGCCCTGACCATCGGCGGCTACACGACCAAGATTGAGCTGGGCGCAGCGGCCGCCTCTCTGGCGCCGCTGGTCGGCGCCAATGAGGTGAGCCCTTACAGCACCTCGTCGCGCGACCTGCCGACCGACCTTTTGCCGATCAAGCCCGAGGTGTTGTTCGAAGCCGGCAACATGACGGTCGATGGCGAAGGCTACTGCGACTGGCATCCGGCGCTGTCGCTGCTCGCGGCGGGGAACAATGTCGAGAACGAGCCTCTGGTCGCGTTCTGGGCGACCAGCGCCGCAGTGGGCATGGCCGGCCATTGGATGGGCCGGCTGCAGGCGGCCTTGCCGGGTTACTGGCAGGAGACCTACCGCGCCTTGATGGTCCAGTCGGCGCGATGGCCCGAACCGATCCGTCGCAAGCTGATCGGCCGCGGCAAAAAATGGAAGACCGGCTCCAAGGGCGACAAGATCAAACTGCTGCGCCAAGTCGGGTTCGGCGTCCCGCAACTGGATGTCGCGATCACTTCGGCCAAGAACGACTTTACGATGATCGCCCAGGGCGAGATCCAGCCCTACGCCATGGGTCAGGGCGCGGCGGTCTACAACGAGGTCCACTTCTACGACCTACCCTGGCCAAAGACGGCCCTGGCGAACCTCGGCGACCAAGCCGTGACGCTGCGGGTGACCCTGTCCTACTTCATCGAGCCCAATCTCACCGGCAAAGGGGCGACCCGACCTGAAACCTACCGGTCGTTCGGCCTGCGCTTTGCGTTGAAGAAGCGCAGCGAGAGCGAGGAGGATTTCCGGACGCGTCTGAGTCAGCTGAAGGACGGCGCGCCGGACATCGACGAGGACGAATGGGATGCCGAGGGCGAGGATGCTGGCGAAGGCAAGGACGACGCCGGCTCCAACTGGCTGCTCGGCCCCAGGGCGGTCTCGGCCGGCTCGCTTCACTGTGACATCTGGCGCGGTAAGGCCGAGGATTTGGTCAACCACGACGCCATTGCCGTTCATCCCGCGCCCGGCTGGTGGAAGAGCCACCTTGGCAAAGGACGTCAATCCGACAGCTGCCGTTATGCGCTGGTCTTGTCGATCACCGCTGAGGGTACTGGCGTCGATCTTTATACGGAAGCCAGCACTGTGCTGATTGAGAAGGAAACTCGGATCCTAATCGGATGATCCAATTGCGATAACGCCTTTGTTGGGGCCACGTGAATGCGGTCGCAGAGCGCCACAAGCGGTCCTTGGGACCGCTCCAGACTCCGGACATTGAGATGCCGGCGCTGACGGAAGCGTTCAACGTGGTGGAGATGTTCGTACCGCCAAAGATCTCGTTTTCCCCGCAAACTTTGGGGTCCGCCAGCGAGCGGTCAGCTCATGGCCCGTCGGGCTTGAAGCGGAACGCATTGGCCAGACTGCGCAAGTCCGCCGCGCCGCGGCCGATCAAGCTGATCATCGCGAACGGCTTCAGGCGATATGCGCTTTCGGCTCGCGCGCAGAGGTCGGCGCGTTGTTGGCTTCCTGGTTGGTAACGCCACGCCTCCCCTTCACGCACCACAAGATTCAGCCTCTCCAAGCGCCGCAGAATTTCCCCGACCATGCCGAGATTAGCCCGCAACTCGGCGGTCAGATCCGCCTCGGTCCACACGCGATCCGAAGCGCCCCGCATCAGCAGAAGCAGTTCCAGCGCCCACACGGTCCGAAGGTCGCTGACCACGAAACGAACGATGTCGTCGTCAAATCCAGGATTGTTCCGACGTGGCATCTACGCGCCCGCCTCGATCACGTAACCGCGCAGCCCATCACGAACGGCTGAGATCCATGCCGAGCGTTGTTCCGATGCCGTCGGGATGCTCGCCGAACGGCTTGTCGCCGGCTCTCCGACGCGCCAGTTCGTCGAGCCGCTGGCGAAGGCTGGAGTCCAGTCCCAGAGACGAACTTTCCGCCAGGGCCTCTTCCGAGACAACGGGCGCGCTGGCCAACACCCGTTGCAGGGTCGCGTCGAAACGTCGCCCCTCGGCCGTACCGGGCGCGGGAGGGTCCGGGAGGAAAGCAATGATGGCTTCGAGCGCGTTTTCCCAACCGGTATCTGGCACTGGAACTCTCTTCTCGCCGCGATTGACCGCTCGGCGTTCAGCCCGTTAGCCGAAGGGACATAAGCGCCAAGCAGACGAACGCGGCGAGGCCGACAAGGATGACTTCGAGCGGGACCTCGCCCATATGACCGCGTTTCATGGCGCGTCTCCTCCCAGCGGCGGCTCTGACGGTCGCTCGCATCGATCCACGATCGACATATGGATCGTATCACGATGCTTTTCGATTGTCGTCGTCCCTGTGGGTCACGACGGCGGCATCGCCTTGCAGCGCTGAAACGAAGCGATCACGCCAGGCGGCGACATCGTCGCGCACGACGCCGTCCATCAGTCTCGTCCAGCGCGCGATCCGCTCCGTCCGGGGCATGGCCAAGGCCACTTCGAGCGCTTCTGAGGTTTCCTCGCGACTGAACGGATTGACGATCAGGGCGTCTTCCATCTGCTCGGCCGCACCGGCGTACCGCGACAGCACCAGAACGCCTGGGTCGTCGGGGTCCTGCGCGGCGACATATTCCTTGGCCACCAGATTCATCCCGTCGCGTAGCGGCGTGACGAGACCGACATGGGCCGCGCGATAGACCCCGGCCAACTCGTCGCGGCGATGGGTGCGGTTCACGTAGCGGATCGGCACCCAATCGACCGTGGCGTAGGCGCCGTTGATGCGCCCTGACACGCCGTCCAGCCGAGCCCGTATCTCCTGGTAGGCCTGGACCGCGTCGCGGCTGGGCGTGGCGATCTGCAGCAGGAACACCCGCTCGGCCCAGCCCGGGTGATCGGCCAGCAATTGCTCATAGGCCAGGAAGCGCTCCTCCAGGCCCTTGGAATAGTCGAGACGATCGACCCCGACGATCATCTTGCGGCCCGTCTGACTGAGCCTGACGCGCTCGAACGTCGCCTGAGCCGCTTGGCCCCGCGCCAGATCGGCGAACGCCGCCGCCTCGATCCCGATCGGGAAGGCCCCGATGCGAGTGCGACGACCGTCGGCCTCGATGACGCCATCGTCGATCGTCAGCTCCAGTTCGCGGCCGACATAGTCGCTGAACGCCTCCAGGGCGTCGCGTGTCTGAAAGCCGACCACATCATAGGCCAGCAACGATTCCACCAGCTGCCGATGCTGCGGCAAGGTGGTCAGCAGTCGCCGTCCCGGCCAGGGAATGTGCAGGAAGAAGCCGATGCGGTTGGTCACGCCCAACCGTCGCAGCTCTTCGGCGAGCGGGATCAGGTGGTAGTCGTGAATCCAGACAAGATCACCGGGGCCGATCAACGGCGCCAGAGTCTCGGCAAAGCGCCTGTTGACCCGTTGATAGCCTTCGCCAAACGAGCGCTCATAGGCCGCCAGGTCGGTGCGGGAATGAAACAGCGGCCAAAGCGTGCGGTTGGCGTAACCGTCATAATATTCCTCGCGATCCTGTTCCTCCAGATCGACCAGGGCCACGGTCACCCCGCCGACCCTCTGCATGGAAATCTGTCCGGTGAAGGCGTCGGTGGTCTCGCCGCTCCAGCCAAACCAGACGCCGGAATACTCCCGCAAAGCCGCGGCCAGGGCCATGGCCAGCCCGCCAGCCGTGCCGACGCCGGCGTCGCTGGGCGGGTTGACCCGGTTGGAGACGACGATCAGCCGGCTCATGACGTCTGGTCCGTGATCGCCGCCTCAAGCCAGTCGAGAACGGCCGGCACATCGGCCAGGCGATAGCGCGCCAAGGTCTGGCGGCCAGGGGAGCCGACCAGAACGCCGTAGCCGCCCGCTGCGGCGGCGGCCATGAATCCGTCTTCGTCGGTCAGATCGTCGCCCACGAAGATTGGACGCGCGCCCGTGAAAGGCCATTCGGCCATGAAGGCGTCGATGGCCTGGCCCTTGTCGGCGCCGGCGGTGCGCAGCTCGGCGACCATATCGCCCTCCTGCAGAACCAGGCGAGTGGCCGCCTCCAGACGGCGGGCGACCTCGCGCACCGCCTCGCACGCGGCGGGATGCGCCCGATAGTGCAGCGCCACGCTGAGGCCCTTCTCCTCGACCAGCAGTTCCGGTTGGGCGCGGGCCAGCGCTTTGAACACCGCCACGGCGTCGTCCAGACCAGGGTCGGGGACGGCGTTGATCTCGTCGCCCAGTACGGTGCGCCGTTGCAGGCCATGGACGCCGGCGATGGCCGACACAGCGTCTTCGGTGATAACGGACACCTCGGCCAGCGTCCGGCCGCTGACGATCGCTAGGCGCCGGCCCAGCCTCTCGGACAGGCCGCGTAAGATGGCGGTGCGCCGCCTGTCCGGCCCCACATCGGTGGGGCGCGCGACGATGGGCGCCAGAACGCCGTCAAGGTCGAGAAACAGCGCGCAGCCAACGGGATCGAGCGGCGGCGGAAACGGCAAGGGGTCGGGAAAGGCAAGAATCTGGGCGGTCATGGCAAACTCCATGGCGGCGTCCGACAGAGGGGCGTCGGGCGCAGGACTTCATCGCGCCGGCCTGGGCTGGCGGCGGTGGCGACGGGCTCAGCCGTCGCGGCGAATGGAGGGTGTCAGAGGCAGCGCGGCCTTGTAGCTCGGCGGCGCGGTGTCGCGCGACGGCCGCGTGGAAGGCGAAGCTCGCCTTGTCGGATCGGTGGTCTCATGTTTAGCCCCTTGCCAAGTTTGGCGCCGTGCGCGGCGCGGTCGGTCTCCAGATTGATGGATCGGCCGTCGAAGGGACGGCGAACCTGTCGCACGATGCGACGCGAGCCAAGGCTCTATCCGGGGCGGCCTCGTCCCGAATGGCGCCAAGCGTAGCAGGCTCCAGGATTATAGGGGCGCGTCTCACGGGATAGTGACGCCGGCTTGATCGCCACCTTGCCCGGGCCTGACCTGGAGGTGTGGTCCTCGGACCGTCCGGATTTCGAGCTCGTCCAGTTGCAACTCTGATCCGACCAGGGCGCCGGCTGCAGCCATCAAGGCCGCGCCCGTCAGCAGCGTCGCGATTTGCTTTCGTCTTAATCGCACCGACGCGAGCAAAATCCCCCAAGCCCGCGCCAGCGGCGCATCGCCCTTGGAGCGCTCGGCTTTCCAAACAGCCATCGGCCTTAAATATCGTAACACGATCTATTCGTCAAATTAGCGCGCGTCGGGACTGCTCGCGACTCGGCCTCCATGTTAGAAAAGCGACCGGCCGCGAGCGTCTCGTGCGCCGTCCAGGATCCTGTCGTGACGACGCCAGCCTCTCCGCCCTCGCAAAACCTGATCGAGGACGCGCCTCTCACCCAGGAAGACTATCGCGCACTTGGGGAATTTCGCCGCGCCATCCGCCAGTTCCTGGCGTTCAGTGAGCAAGGCGCGCGCGACCACGGCCTGACCGCCCAACAGCACCAAGCTTTGTTGGCCATCAAGGCGCATCCCGGGCCGGACCCGATCTCGATCGGGGACCTCGCCGATAGCTTGCTCATCAAGAACCACAGCGCCGTCGAGCTGGTCGCCCGCCTGGTCGAGCGCGACCTGGCGGCGCGTCGAGACTCCGCCGCCGACCGACGTCGCGTCGTGCTGGAGTTACGTCCGCGTGGCGCAGCGATTCTGGAGACCATCTCCCGGCGCAATCTAGGCCGCCTGAGCCAGGGCGCCGACATCCTCGCCGACATCATCGAGGCCGCGCGCCGCGCTGCCCCAAATCGCCGCTAACAGACCAGGACCGGCGTGCGGGCATTCCACAGGCCCGCCGGTGTGATCGCCCGAAGCGGCCCCGTCCCGCCCGCCAGGAGCACGGCGCGGGAAATGACGATCAGGTCGGCTTGGCGCGTCTGCAGATAGTCCCAAACGGCCGCGCCGGGACGTTCGGCGGATATCGCGAAGGCCTTGGCGCGCCCGTCCAGCGCCTGACGCGCTAGCGCGAGCTTCTCGCCCGGATCATCGGAAGCCTTGGCCGCCACCAGAACCTCAAGTTGGAGATTGGCAAAGCCTTTATGGTCCATGACGAGATCGAGGGCGGCGCGGCGTCTCGGGTCGCCATCGGTGACGACCAGGGCCCGCTCGATCGGTAGGAAAACCCGCGAGGCGAGGCAGACTGGAACCCTGGTCACGCTCAGCACCGCGTCGATCTGCCCACCCAGCACCTTCCGGTCATCCTGGCTGTCGGCTCCGCGCTTGCCCATCACGAACAAGGCGGCCGGGGTCTTCGCCACCACATCGGCCAAACCGCCTTCGAGCAGACGCTGAACAGGCGCCGGCGCGCCCTGATCGGCCAGATGCGCCGCCAGATCGGCGAGCAAGCCTGGCCATTCCGCCCCGCCGTCCTGGCCCGGTTCGCACACATGAAGCAACTCAAGGCTCACGCCCATACGCTCTGCGAGCCAGGCGGCATGTATCCCAACGCTCGTCCTGTAGTTCGAGCGATCGACCAGAGCGACGACTGGCGGCGCGCCCTCACCGCTCATCTGGGCCAATCGGCGAGTACGGTCGCCTTAGCGTCCTCGAAAGCGACGCGATCAATATCGACCGCATAGAGACAGACCGGCCTGTGTTCGGCCGACTCGCTCCAGCAATGGATCGCCGCCCCATCAGCGAACCCCGAAACCTTTCCTTCAAGCACAAGACCAAAGGTCCGCGCCTGATCGACGTCGCCGGCATCCAGCTTGACGACATGCTCGTAGGCACGCTCGCCGCGCCGCTCAACGCGCGAATCTTGCGTGGCGTGCAAGATGGCCAGCCCCAAGGTCGGAGCCTCGGCAGGCGTTGGTGTCGCGGGCGGCGCAACGGTTCGACGGGAGGGGCAGCCCTCCGACGCCAGCCATGGGCGCGGGAGCCAGAATCCCTCGACCAACTCAGTCCCCTTAGGAGTCGGCGCAGCGCGAACCAGCGGCAGATCGGTCCAGATCGCGGGCCGGGCGACGAGACGCAGCGCCGGGCCGGCCGGATCATACTGATAATAGGCCTGAGCCGACCCTGGGTCGGCGGTTGGGCCACCGCAGCCAAACATCAGCCGCATCCGAAAGCGACGTCCGACCAGGTCACGCCCGCCACCGTCCGCCGTTCCCGCCGCATAGGCGTCGGCCGCCGTGGCGGCGGCGGCGATCAGATCGCCGCGGGTGATGGTAGTGGGTTGGGCGGGCGCGATGGGCGGCGCGGCGACCACCGGCACGGCCTCAGGCGGGGCGGGCGTCGGCGGCGTCTGACGGATCAACAGCCAAACGAGCACGGCAACGGCCGCCACCCCGATGACGACGGGCGCGAACAGGGCGAACTTGCGGTCGGCCGACCTGGGGTTATTGTCGCTCATGGCGAGAGCCTAGCAGAAGACAGGGTTCCGATTGCAATCGCCTTCGCCACGCTCCGCGCCGGCCGCTCGCGCCCGCGCCGCCGGGTGGCCATGATGACGCCGGCCCAAATCATCGCGCTGGGGGTGCTGGCGGCGGTCATCGTCGCCCTGATCCATGGCAAGCTACGCTCGGATATCGTGGCCTTGGCTGGCGCAGCCGTGCTGCTGGGCACCCGCACCGTCCGACCGGTCGAGGTGCAGGCGGCCTTCGCCAGCCCAGCCATCCTGGCGCTGGCGTCGCTCTTCGTCATTGCCTACGCCATGGAGCTCTCGGGCCTTCTCGGCTTGCTGATCAGAGGAGCCACACGGCTATGCGCACGCCTGGGCGCCCTGGGCCTTTGGATGGTCATCGGACTTTGCGGCGTGGCCTCGGCCTTCCTCAACAACACCCCCATCGTGGTGTTGGGCGCGCCGGTGGTGCGCGACGTCTCCAAATCTATGGGTCTGTCGCCCAAGCGTTTTCTGATCCCTCTATCTTACGCGACGATCCTCGGCGGCGCCTGCACTTTGATTGGCACCTCGACCAACCTTCTGGTCAACGACATGGCGCGCAATGCCGGCCAGCCCGCGTTCAGCCTGTTCGAGATCACCCCGGTGGCTCTGGTCATCGCCGTAGTCGGGGGTCTCTATCTTGTATTGGTGGGGCCACGTCTGCTGGGCGCCGAGCCCGCGCCGGCTCCTGTGTCCGAACAGGCGACCTTGCCAGCCATCTCGCCGCCGAACGGCGAGGATCCCGCGCTCTATCCCATTGATGCGCCCTTCAACCCGCTGAAGGCCGGCGCGGCCCTGGTGGTCTTTGTCCTGGTGGTGACCGTCGCGGCCCTGGGCCTGCTGCCGATCGCGGCGGCGGCTTTCGCCGGGGCGGTACTGCTGGTCGTGACGGGCGTGATCAGCGTCGAGGACGCCTACAAAGGCCTGCGGCCGGAGATCCTGTTGCTGATCGCGGGCATGGTGGTGGTGGGGCTGTCGATAGAACTGACCGGCCTGGCGGCCCTGACGACCGACGCGCTGGTCGGATGGCTGCACGACCTTGGGCCGCTCTACGCCCTGGCCCTGATCTATGGCGCGACCCTGCTGCTGACTGAGCTCCTGTCCAACGCCGCCGTGGCGGTGCTGTTGACCCCGTTGGCCGTCGCCCTGGCCGAGAGCCTCGGTGTCAGCCCCCGCCCCTTCCTGGTGGCCGTGATGATGGCCGCCAGCGCCGCCTTCGCCACACCGTTCGGCTATCAGACCAACGTCATCGTCTGTCAGATGGGCGGCTATCGCTATCTCGACTTCGTGCGGATCGGCGCACCCCTCAACCTGATCACCTGGGCCGCCGGCCTGGCGGCCATCCCGATGTTCTTCCCCTTCTAAGCCCCCAGGATCAAAGCCTCACGACTTCGTCAGGTAGATGTGTCCCGAGTGCCAATTAGATCGTGTTACGATATTTGCGGGCTGGCGTTTCGGTCCTGGAAAGCGGGGATGCGATGAGCGATCACGACAAGGAAACGATCCTCTTCATTTGCGGCGATGATATCGACGCCGCCACGATCATGACCGACCTCTACGACGCCGACATCCGGGTCGTCGGTCCGATCCACACCGCCAGGATGGCTCTGGCCATGGCCGCACAGACAGGCCCAACACTGGCTCTAGTGGCCGGCCAACCCACCGGAGAGCGCAAGGCTCCGGAACTAGCTCAGGCCCTGATGTCCACCTGGGGCGTTCGCTCCATGTTGCTCGACCCCACTGAACACGACGCCCACGAGACCTCGGACTGGCGCGCCCCCGACCATCAGGTCGCCCCCATTCGCCTCGCCCTGACGCAGAGCCGTCCCTCGGTCTAACGTCACCGGGCTAGCGCCCACCGTTTCGACCGCCGCTCGTAAGCGGTGCCCCGTACAGCAAGAAGGAGGTCGCGGCCGATGACGGCGAGCGAACGCATTCTGGCGGGCCTGAAGGCCTTGATCGCCCATTTCACGGCGATGAGTCCCCTAGCTTGGACTATCAATCTGGCGCTGACAGTCGGTGTCAGCCTCCTGGCAGTGGCCGCCGGCCGACTGGCCAAGCGCTTGGCGCGCTTTGGCGCGCATCATCTTCCAGGTCCGCCCGACGCGGAAAAGACCGTGCGCACCAATCGCCTGGCGCGGCTGGCCGGGCGAACCGTGCAGGTCGCGGCGGCGGCGATCGCCGGGCTCGTCATCGCCGAGATCTGGAGCTTCAACCTCCTCGGCTGGACCGCAACCCCGCTTGGCGCACACATCCTTGGCGCGACGATGCGCCTTGCGGTGCTGCTGGTCGCGGCGGTGGCGGCCTTCGAACTGGTCGGCCTGGCGATCAGCCGGGCCATGGACGGCTTCGCCGGCCATGCGTCCGAGCCGCGCCGGCGCGCGCAATTGGCCACCCTGGGTCCACTGCTGGCCGGCATCGCCCAGACCGCGATCGTCATCATCGGGGTTCTGATGGCCTTGGGCGAACTGGGCGTGAAGATCGGTCCGCTTCTGGCCGGTGCCGGGGTGGTGGGCGTGGCGCTTGGCTTTGGGGCCCAGACCCTCGTTAAGGACTTCCTGACCGGCATCTTCCTGATCGTCGAGGACATCGTCTCGGTCGGCGACATCGTCCGCATCGGCGACAGCGGTGGGCTTGTCGAGCAGATGACGCTGCGCACCATCCGCCTGCGCGACTTCGACGGCACGGTGCACGTTTTCCCCTACAGCGAGGCCCAGGTGCTCCACAACCTGACCAAGACCTTCTCCTACTACGTCTTCGACCTGCAGGTGTCCTACGACTCCGACCTTGATGCGGCGCTGGCGATCATGCGGCGGGTCGGCGGACGACTGAAGGCCGATCCGGACTTCGCCGACAAGATCCTGGAGCCGATCGAGGTGGTTGGCGTCGACAGCCTCGCCGACAGCGGCGTGGTGCTGAAGGCGCGGATCAAGACAGAGCCGCTGCAACAGTGGAATGTCGGACGCGAATACAACCGTCGCATCAAGCTGGCCTTCGACGAAGCCGGCGTGGAAATCCCCTTCCCGCACATGCAGGTCGTGATGCCCGATCGGCAGGTGGCTGAACTGGCGGGCCTGCGCGAAGCGGTCAATTAGAGCGGGCTGCGACCGGTTTGGCTTGACCCCGGCGGCCTGATCGCGAACTTGGCCGCGCGACCACGAGAGGCCTTCAGCCCGACTCGCGCGCCCAGTCGCACCCCAGGCCGCGCTCACGCGCAAAGCTGTCATAGACGAGATCCGCATGACCCGATCCTCATCCCGGTCCCGTCCGCTCTCGGCGCTGCGCGCCTTCCTGCATCACGAAGCCTCGGGCGGTTATGTGCTGATGGCCACAGCCGCCTTGGCCCTGGTGGTAGCCAACTCGCCGCTGGCAGGGCCCTATTTCGCGGCCCTCAAGACTGAATTCGGCTTTGCGATCGGCGCCTTTCATCTGCGGGAGAGCACGCTTCACTGGATCAATGACGGCCTGATGGCGGTCTTCTTCCTGCTGGTGGGACTGGAGATCAAGCGCGAGGTGCTCGATGGTCAACTGTCAAAGCCGTCGCGCGTGATCCTGCCCGGCGTCGCCGCCTTGGGTGGTGTCATCGTGCCGGCCCTGATCTACCTTGCCTTCAACGCCGGCTCGCCCGCCAGCCGCGACGGCTGGGCCATTCCCTCGGCCACCGACATCGCCTTCGCGCTCGGCGTCCTGGCGCTACTGGGCCCACGCGTGCCCGGATCGCTGAAGATCTTCCTGACGGCGATCGCCATCATGGACGATCTCGCCGCCATCGTGATCATCGCGCTGTTTTACACCGCCCAGCTGCACCTGGCCTATCTGGCGGCCGCCGGTGGCGTCATCGTCGCCCTGCTGATCCTCAATCGCCTGAAGGTCATGGCGCTGTGGCCCTATCTGATCGGCGGTCTCATCCTTTGGTGGCTGGTGCTGGAGTCGGGCGTCCACGCCACCTTGGCGGGCGTGGCCCTGGCGATGCTGATCCCCCTGCGCAAGAGCCCTGCGGCCCCCGATGACGCGGCGTCGCCGCTGCATCGGCTCGAACATGCCCTGCACAAGCCAGTGGCCTTCTTGATCGTGCCACTGTTCGGCTTCGCCAATGCCGGCCTGTCCTTCGCGGGCGTCTCGCCGGCCGCGCTGCTCGATCCCGTGCCGCTAGGCGTGGCGCTGGGCCTATTCGTCGGCAAGCAGCTCGGCGTCTTCCTGACCGCTGCCGCGATCGTGCGTCTCGGCTGGGCCGACATGCCCAGGGACGCCTCCACGGCACAGCTCTATGGCGTAGCCGTGCTCTGCGGCATTGGCTTCACCATGAGCCTGTTCATCGGCAACCTGGCTTTCGGCGATCCCCTTCTGATCGACGAGACCAAGATCGGCGTGCTGGTCGGATCGCTGGCCTCCGCCCTGCTTGGCGTGACCATCCTGCGGCTCTGCAAGCCCTGCTCGCCTGCGGCCGCTGATCGCGACGAGGATTACGCGCGGGGCTGAAGCCTATGCGCCCTTCCGGGCCTTCCAGAGCGCCGCCGCCTGCGAAGGCTTACCCTTCAGCAAACTCGCCGCCGCCAGGCCGGCCAGGAAGGCGGCGGTCGGGTGGGCGTGAAGCGCGTCGAGAACCCTCTGGTCCAGGGGCGGCTGGCGCATTCTGTCCCGATGCGATTTTTGCAACAACGACCTCACTGCCACGACCCCCGCCGCGATGGCCGCGACGATGACATAGGCCCAAGCCGCCTAGACCAGACCTTAGATCTTGATTGAAGCTGGAATTGTGGAAATCACTTCGGAGAACAACCGCTGTGGATCTTCCCCCATCGCCCGTGCCAACGCGATGAACTCCAGGATGTCAACGCGCCGCTGAGACCGCTCAATCAGCGATACGAAGGTTTGATCTTTTCCGACCCTGGCACCCAACTCCGCTTGGGTCAGGCCTGACCTCCTACGCGCCGCGAGCATGATCTCAATGAGCTGAGAATGCGCACCGCCGAAGATAGATTTGGACATGCGCGCCGACCACAGTTGGACCGACGAACCACCTATACGGAAAAACCACGTATGCAGTTTTTCCGTATCCCTGATCTAGGCGCGCGAGATCGCCCCATTTCACACCCGCCATCACGTCATATTGTTTCATTAACTATTAACGCGAACATCATCTCCGGATCCTTTTCCAAAGCTCTACACAGTGCGACAAACTCAATTACATCGATCCGTCGCTGATGACGTTCAATCATTGAAATGAAGCTTTGGCTCTTACCAACGCGCGCCCCCAGATCGGCTTGCTTGACGCCGCCTTCCTTGCGGGCTTGCCGCAGAAGCTCGACGAGGCGTTGATGTGCGCTATCGAAGATCGAGCTTGGCATGGACGCCGACCAGTGATTGATCGGCGGACCATTTATACGGAAAATTCGCGTATGCAGTTTTTCCGTATTTCGGTAGGATTCACCCCGCGCCCTCTTCGGCCCGGGATGATTTATGTCTCCGCTCCTCGGCAAACTCACCGCTGCAGACGCCCAGCCCTCCGAACCGGAGTTGGCGATGGAGCAGCGCAATCCCCAAGCGGTGGCCCTACCTGAGCCCGCCCGGCAAGACGAACCGAGCCTTGATGTTCTCTACCGCCAATATGCGCCCTGGCTGGGTGCGATGTTGCGCAAGCGCTTTGGCCAAGGCTTTGAAGCCGAGGCTGACGATGTGGTGCAGGAGACCTATGTCCGCATCGCGCCTTACCGCGATGTTGCGCCGATCCGCCGCCCCCAGGCCCTGCTGATGCGGGTCGCCTCCAATTTGGCGCGCGACCTTTTACGACGGCGGGTCGTGCGCGGCCGTCATGTCCAAGAAGCCGCCAACGGCCCCGATCCCGTGGGCTCGGCCACCGACAACCCGCTGCAAGATCTGCTGGTCAAGGAAATGATCTTGTCCATACCGGAGGCCTATCGCGACGTCTTCGTCTTGAGCCGGTTTGGCGGTTTGACTTATGAAGAGATCGCAACACGCTGCGATTTGTCGATCAAGTCGGTAGAATGGCGCCTGAGCAAGGCCATTGCCCACTGCACGAAGCGTCTTGAGGACTGAGCGGAAGAACAACGCCATGAGCCTTTCGCCCGCCCCGACCGACCAGGCCCGCGAGCAAGCCGCCGGCTGGTTCGCGCGCCTGAAGACACGCGAAACCTCCTCCGCCGACCTTCAAGCTTTCCGGATCTGGCGCAAAACGCCGGGCCACAAGGAGGCCTACGACGAGGTCGTCGCCTTCTGGAAGCAGAGCGAGGCGGTCAAGGCCGACCCCGACATCCAAGACGCCTTGACCGCAGCGCTTGGCCGCGCAGGCAAGGCCCCGGCCAGCCGCCGTGCTATCCGGGTTTCTCGCCCGATCGTCGGACTGAGCTTGGCGGCCGCCATCCTGGCGTTGGTCGGCGGAGGCGGCTTCATGCTTCGCGGCGCGCGCAGCTACGCCACTGATGTCGGCGAGCAGCGCCTGGTGCGCCTCGCCGACGGCTCGACGGTACGACTGGACACCAACTCCAAGGTCGAGGTGCGGTTCAGGGCGGGACGGCGCGACGTCCACCTGGTTCGTGGCCAAGCGCTTTTTCAGGTCGCCCATGACGCGACCCGGCCGTTCGTCGTGCAGGCCGACGGCGCCTCGGTGACGGCGTTGGGAACGCGTTTCGACGTCAAGCATGAGGCGGGCGGCGTCCGCGTGACCCTAGTCCAAGGTTCTGTCGAGGTCCGCGCCCAAGAGGGCGCCGCGCCGCAGGTCTGGCGGTTGCAGCCCGGACAGACGGTTACGACCAACCAGCCTGCGGCGACGCCCAAGCCGGTGGACGTGGCGGTCGCGACCAGTTGGACGAGCGGGCGACTGGTGTTCCGTGCCGTCCCGCTGGCCACGGCCGTCGCCGAGGTCAATCGCTACAATCACGATCGGATTGTGCTCGACGGACCGCATGTCGCCGAAGCTTCGATAAGCGGGGTGTTCGACGCCGGCGACACCGAGACGTTCGTCGATTCCGTCGCGCAGTTGCACGAACTGGCCGTAGCGCGGCCGGAAAAGGGCGTGATCCGTTTGAGCCAGGCGAGACAGGACAACGCGCACCCGTAGATTTCTTTTTGAGGACCCCAGGGGTGAATGGCGCCTAGCGCGTCAATCCCCCGACGTCGCACGCCGCGCCCAGAAGATCCGTCCCATGACGGACGCCGGCGGGATGTCTGAGGGGACTTCTTTCGTGCAAACCCGCCATCTTCGCCGCCGGCTCCTGGCTGGCCTGGTCATTCCGCTGCTCGTCGGACCGATGGTCTCGACGTCGGTCCGCGCCGCGCCGCGTGACCAGGTGCAGGCCGTTGAATTCAACATCCAGCCCGGATCACTGGACGCCGCCTTGCTGGCCTTCGCCGCTCAGAGCGGGCGGCAACTGGTCTATTCGCCCGATCTCGTCGCGGGCCTGCAGTCGACGGGCCTGAAGGGCCGCCTGAGCCCTGACGAAGCCATCGAGAAGCTCCTGGCCGGCGCGCCGATCGAGATCCGGCGCGGGGGCGCCAACGCCTTCGTCCTCAAGCGCCGGCCGACGCCGGCGGCTTTCGCGGCCCCCACTAGCGACACCTTTTCGCAGGGCGGCCTGGAGCCCGTGGCCGCGCCTTCCGACCCCACTGAGCTGACCGCCATCGTGGTGACTGGTTCGCTGATCCGCGGCGCCGGCGATGGCCCATCCCCGGTCGTGACCCTGGACCGCGACGCCATAGATCGCGGCGGCCACGCCACCTTGGCCGAAGCTCTGAGCGCCCTGCCGCAGAACTTCGGCGGCGGATCGACACCCGCCAACCAACTGCTGGGCGCCGACCGCAGCTTCACTAACGATTCCGTCGCCACCGGGGTAAACCTTCGGGGCCTGGGCAGTTCGGCGACCCTGGTGTTGCTCAACGGACGGCGGGTGGCCGGCACCGGCTTGAAGGGAAACTTCGCCGACGTGTCGGCGATCCCGACGGGCGCGATCGAACGGGTCGAGGTGCTGCTCGACGGGGCGTCGGCGCTTTACGGCTCGGACGCGGTCGGCGGCGTTGTCAACGTTATCCTGCGGCAAAATTTCGAGGGCGCGGAGACACGGGCGCGGACCAGCATCGCCCAGGGTGGAACGGCGCGAGAACTGCAGTTTGCTCAGACCTTCGGTAAGGGCTGGGGCTCGGGTCACGCGGTGATCTCGGCCGAATACTACCAGCGCGACCCGCTCGCGGCGGCCGAGCGCGACTTCACCGCCAGTAGCGACCTGCGCGCCCAGGGCGGCACCGACCACCGGACCTATTTCGCCCACCCCGGAAATGTCGTGGCCTACAGCGCCGCCGCGGGCGGCTATGTCCCGCTCTATGCGATCCCGGCGGGCCAAAACGGCGTGGGGCTGAAGCCCAGCGACTTTCAGGCTGGCGTCGTCAATCTCGGGGACAGTCGCCAGGGCTCGGACACGCTGCCCAAACAGGAACGCGGCAGCCTCTATGCCAGCCTGCGACAGGACATCGGCCGCACCGAACTTTCGGCCGAAGCCCTCTATACGCATCGCCGCTTCAGCTATCGGCAGGGCGGCGCCACGACGATCCTGACCGTTCGCCAAGCCAACCCGTTCTTCGTCTCTCCCAATGGCGCGACCTCCAACCTGATCGGCTACGACTTCACCGACGAGCTTGGCGCGCGACGGCTTACCGGCACAGCCGAGAACCTGGGCGTTACCCTCGGGGCGGCCCGGGACTTTGGGCGGACTTGGCGCGCGGAGGTCTATGGGACCTACGCCATTGACCGGGGCACGCGGCTTCAGGGCAACTACCTCAACAGCCGCTTTCTCAGCGAGGCCCTGGGCAACATCGCCGATGACCCGGCGACGAACTACTCGGCCAGCCGCGATGGCTATTTCAATCCCTATGGCGCGGCCGGCGCCAACAGCAAGGCCGTGCTCGACTTCATCAACAGCGGCTATTTGAACCACTGGCGGCGCAATCGCGTCACCTCGGCCAGCCTGAAGGTCGACGGCACGGTGTTCGAACTGCCAGGCGGGCCGGTGAAACTGGCGGCTGGCGCGCAGGTGCGCGACGAGGACTTCATCGTTCGCAACACCAATCTTTCGTCCCGGGCGACTCCGACCGTCACCGATGGCCAACTCTTCGAACGCTCGGTGAGGGCCGCCTTCGCCGAATTACGGGTTCCGCTGGTCGGTCCAGACCAGCAGGTGCCCGGCGTGCGGCGTCTTGAGCTGTCACTGGCCGGACGGATCGAGCGCTACAGCGACTTTGGCACGACGAAGAACCCCAAGATCGGGGCGGTTTGGGAGCCTGCGCGGGGCGTCAAGTTGCGGGCCAGCTATGGCGCCTCGTTCCGCGCCCCGACCCTGGCCGATATCCACGAGTCCTATGCGGTCGGCGCGGCCTTCGTGCCGGACAAGGCGGGCCAGACCCTGATCCTGCTGCAAACCGGGGGCAATCCCGACCTCGGACCCGAGACCGCCAAGACCTGGACGGCTGGGATCGATCTGACCCTGCCCCAGCGCCGAGGTTCGCGCCTCAGCGTCACCTGGTTCGACACCCGGTTCGCCAATCAGGTCGGGCACCCGGTCTATGACGACATCGTCAACGCCTTGAACAACCCGATCTACGCCAGCTTCATCCGACGCCTTAACCCGACGAACGCCAAGGACCTGGCCGACGCCCAGACCCTGATCGACGACCCGACCTCGGCCGACGCCAAGCTGTTCCCGGCCGACGCCTTCGGCGCGATCATCGACGGGCGCAACCGCAACGCCGGCGAACTGGACGTGCGCGGTCTGGACGTCGATGTGGCTTGGCCGCTGACGATCGGGGCCGATCCCGTCACCCTGACCACGAACCTGTCCTACCTGCTGGACTATCGGCGGCAACTCACGGTCGATGCGCCGTCCGTGCAGTTCGTCGATCTGGCGGGTTTCCCGATCGACCTGCGGGCCAATGTCGGCGCCAGCTGGAGTCACGGGCCGTTCACCACCGCGCTAACCGTGCGCTACGTCGATGACTACAAGACCTCGGCCGGCGTCAAGATCGCCGCCTGGACCACGGCGGACCTGCAGGTCCTCTGGACATCGCCCCAGACCCGGGGACCGCTGGCGGGCCTGGTGGTCGCCGCATCAGTCCACAACCTGCTGGCCAAGGACCCGCCCTTTTACGACGCGGTCCAAGGCGTGGGCTACGACCCGGCCAACGCCGACGCCATAGGCCGGGTCATGGCGCTGCAGTTCAAAAAGCGCTGGTGACGACCGTTTGCTGACGGGCGCGGCCGCGTTGGCCGCGCCCTCCTCCCAATCCTCAAGGTGAATTCCATGCGACTGCTCCTGCGGTGCGCGGCGCTTTGCTGCGCGCTCATCGCCGCCCCTGTGCGGGCGGCTCCTTTCACGGTCGAAGATCTCCTGCGGGTCGAAACACGCGGCGAGGCCGCCATCTCGCCCGACGGTCATTGGCTGGTCATCCAATTCCATCTCGGCCAGGCGTCGGCGCCGCGCTTCGACTATGACGCGCTGCATCCCTATGCCGTCAGCCGATTGCGGCTCGTCGACCTGACGCAGCCTGGACCGGCCACGCCGCTGTTGGCGGAACACCCCGGGACCGGCTACGCGCCGGGACCGTTCTCGCCTTCGGGTCGGCGCATGCTGGTCCACCGGTTGCGCGACCATCTTTGGGAGTCGGGCATTGTCGATCTGGCGACACGCCAAGTCCGCTGGCTTGGCGTCGGGGTCGAACTGCCCATTCTCGGGCGCACGGCGATTTGGCGATCAGAGACCGAGATCGTGGCGTTCGTCAGTCCCCCGCAAGACCCGCCATTTCGACTCCGCATGGCGTCGGACCCCATGGCCAATCGGATCACGGCCTGGCGCAAGACCACGGTCGAGGGCGGTCCCAGCGTGACGGCCCTCGGTAGCGGCCGCTACCTTGATCGCGGCGGCGCGGCCAAGCCCAGAACCCTGGTGAAGATCGACGCCGACAGCGGACGTCTACAGACCTTGGCGACCGGCGAATTTCTCGATCTCGAACTCTCCGCGACAAGCCGGCTCGTCGCCGCGGTCAAGGAAGGGGCCGACGTGCAGCCGGGCGCGCTGGAGATCGTCCGCGGCGGGACGGCGGTCAGGCGACGCAATCTCATCCTTGTCGATCTGGACACCGGCGCGGTCCAGACGCCGTGCCGCGACTGCGATCTTTCTCCTCACCTGCTGTCTTGGTCGCCTCATGGCGAGAAGCTCCTGGTCTATGCCCGCCAGCCCGGACAGGCCGTGGAAGACGGCCGCTTGATCTTGATCGATGCGGCGGCGCAGCGCGGGCGCGCCGCGGTCAAGGCCCTCGATCAGGTTCGGCCCAGCCTGGATTACACCAACGAGGGCTATGAGATTGTCCAGGCGGGATGGATCGGGGCTCGCCCGGTGGTGCTGGGACGTCCCGCCCAGGCCTCGCCAACGACAGCCCCGATCTGGCTCGATGTCGGGCAAGGCCGCGCCGCCAACCCTTTCGCCCAACTGCCGGCGACGCCCGAACTCCTCACGGCCGATCCGCAAGGCCGCGTGATCGCCATCGCGGCTGGCCGAGTCTGGCGGTTTGACGCTTCTGGCGCGACGGGCATCGGTGAATCTCTACCTTTCGCGCCGTTGTCCTCATCGCCCCTTGGAGAGGGGAGCCGAGGCCAAGTCGCTCGGTTGCGTCCGGGAGACCATCTTATTGGTCAATTCGAAGGCGGCCTCGTCGACTTGACCTTCGATGGCCAGCGCCCGCTTGGCGTCTCGCCCAAGGGCCTGCTCGTGGCGTCAACTTCCGGCGCGGCGATCACCGCCCAACGCGACAGCCATGGCGTCCAGACCCTCGCGGTCAGCCGGGAAGGCGTCGCGGTCACCGTCCTCACGCTCAATCGCCAACTGGCCAGCATCGACCATGGCGGCCTGCGCGCCGTCACCCACAAAGGTCCGGGCGGACAGACCTTGACCAGCTGGGTCGTGCTGCCCCCCGGCTGGACAAAGGACCATCTCCCGCCTCTGGTCGTCATTCCCTATCCCAGTCGGGTCGGCTTTTCGGCCGCGTCGCCGCCGATCGATGCCCAACCCGGCACGGGCCTGACGACAGTAGCGTCGCAAGTCCTGGCCGGCCACGGCTATGCGGTCCTCTATCCGAGCATCCTGCGCAACCAAGTCGCCAACGAGCCATCGGCGGGCCTCGCCGACCAGATCCTGGCCGCGGTCGATGCGGTGGGCGCGGCGGGCCTGGCCGACACTCGGCGCGTGGCCCTCTGGGGTCACAGCTTTGGGGGCCACGCCGTGTTGTCGGCGGCCACCCAGTCCAACCGGTTTTCCGCGATCATCTGCACCTCTGGCGTATCGGACCTGTTCAGCATTTGGGGTGCGTTCGGCGGCCTGCGCCCCGAGGACGGCTTTTCGATCAATGCGGGCGCCGGCTATCTCGAGACAGGCCAGATGCGGGTCGGAGCCTCCCCCTGGCAAGCGCCCGACCGCTATGTCCGTAATAGCCCACTGCTTCACGCCGACAAGATCACGGCGCCCGTACTCTTGGGTTACGGCGATCGGGACGTGTTCAGCGCCGCCCAGGGCGAGGAAATGTTCTCGGCGCTCTACCGACAGGGCAAGGACGCCAAGCTCCTGACCTTTTGGGGCGAGGGCCATGTCGTCCTGGCGCCGGACAACGTTCGGCGGCTCTATGCCGAGGCTCTAGACTGGCTCGACAAGGCTTTCGCCCAGGACCCGTCGGGTCAGGCCAGCCAGCCGCATCGACCATGAGCGGACCCACAACTCCAGCACCACCATGGCGATGATGTCCCGGTAGGGCCCGCTCCAGATCAGGGTCTCAACCGACAACAGTTGGTCGAGCTGATCTGGATCGACAAGGCCGGTGCTGACCAGTTGGCCGTCGAGGAGCAAGTCGCGCAGCGCGTCCAGGTCGCGGCCTACCATCTGGCCATAGTGGCGACTGAGGTCGCCCTTGGACCGCCGGTCTAGAACCCGGCGCGGGAGGCGATCAGCGAACGCCTCCCGCGCCATGGCCCGATCGTCGCCCCCTGCGGTCAGGGCCATGGCCGACAGGCTCAGGCCATGCTCCATGATCGGCTGGGACAGCAATGGATTGACGAGGTCGGCTTGCCGCGTTCGTGCTGAACGGCCGCCAAGCAGAAGGGTTTGGGCCAACCCCTCGATCTGTCCTTGCTTGGTGGGCGTCACATTGGCCAAGTCCTGCAGCCAAAGCGGCCTTGGCTGGCGCGCGGCGGCGGCAAGGGCGCGCATCGTGAGGTGCGCCGGTGGCGCCCGCTTCGTCCCGAATGGCAGGCCGGCCAGGATCGCCCGTCGCCCGACCGACCAGACCGAATGTCGCGCGTGCCTGGCGATTGCCGCCAGCGCCGTCGGCCGGATGGCCCAGGGCGGACGCCCCTTGAGGTAGTCGGCGCCCAGAAGCGGGCTCCCGCCTTGCATGAAGACGGTGTCGCCGCCCAGACCGGTAAAAATCTGCCCCGCCCCCAAGGTCCGGCATCGGGCCGCCAAGTCCTGGTCGTAGCCCCCATCGACCAGGCGCCAACTGGGCCGCGCGCCATCCGCGCCTTGCGCCATGGCGGCCAGGCCTAGACTGGCCCCGGGCTTGAGGACCTCGGTCAGCGACACGCCCAGATGGGCGGCCGTCGCTCGGGCAAAGGACCGCTCGTCGCCTCCAGGGTCATCGACATAGTAGTTGAGCCACTGCAGGACCCTGACCGATGGAGCGCGGCAAAGGGCTGAAGCGACGATGGAGGAGTCCAGACCGCCCGACATCTCGGCGATAGCGCCATCGCCAAGTCCAGCCAGGGCAGCGACACAGTCGTCGATGCGCCTGACGAGCTCCGCCCGGGTCTCGGCCGTGTTGGCCAGGCCACGCCGCGCGAAAGCGGCCGGACGCCAGATCAAGGTTTCAGTCTGGTCGCCGTCGAGTTCACGCAATGCGCCGGGGGTCACGGCCAGGATTCCGATCAGGGGACAGGATCGCGCCATCTGCAGTCGATCGACGAGGCCAGCGCCGATCAACTCCCAATCAATCGCCAAGCCTGGCGGCGCGGCGCCCATCAAGGACTGATGCAGGTCAGACGCCACGATCGTCACCCCGCCAGCCCGCCAAGCCAAGGCGTCTAGCGCGCCTGAGGGGTCGCGGAACATCGCCCTGGCGCGGCCGCCCGGCTCGCGAAACACCATGACATAGCGTCCCCAGGCGGTCTCGGTCATGCGCCGGGCCCTGTCGATCGCGCTGCCCTGCGACGCGGCGGCGGGTGACGCGCCAAAAACGTCGCCGATCACCACACCGTCCCTCCCGGCCATGACCGTGACCCTGGGCGGCCGGAGGATCGGGATCCAGACCTGAAGCCCAGGCTGATCAGCGGCGCATGTCCATCGGCCTTCCCGGGCAAATGTTTGGCCGAGCGCATGGGCCAGGGTCCCGGCGACTTGATCCTGTTCGGGCCAGGTGAGGACCGCGTAGTCGGACATGCTCAGACTGCCAGAATGGGCGTGTAAGATCCGACCCGCTCAGCGAGGTCATCGAGCACCGTATCCTCGACCTGCAGCCAGCAATGGGCTTCGAAGGGCCAGGTGCGGACGCCGAACATCCACGTGGCGTCGAAACCCGCCCGTCGCAGGAAAACCAGGAGCATGAACGAGCGATAGAGGCAGACCCCGGGGAAGGGCGCCCACGGTAGGAGCTTGCGAAACGCCGCGACCCGCTCGACCAGCGCATCGCAGACGCCTGGACCGCGCATGGAGATAGGGCGCGTGTCGCGGGCGACGTCGATGAGGTCGCCGAACGGCCGGCCGTAATAGCGGCGTAGCATCGTGCCGTAGCTGGCCAACCCGTCCCAGCGCTCAAACAAGCTCACGGAATAGGGCGTCATCGTCGGAAGGTCCGCACCGGCAATGGGTGGATGGTCCGGGCACTGTGACGGAACGAGATCCCCGGTCAGATTCAGGGTCCGAAGGTCGTCCCAGAGCGCTGAATCCATCACCACCAGTCGCCCAGTTGGGCCTGGCGCGAAGGCGTCCGCCGCCTCGGGCAGACAATAATATTGGCCACCACGCGCATCGAGCAGGACCATGTCGTCGCCCAGACGAGCGGCGTGGATCGACTCGGCAAGATGCAGTCCTGCGTTCATTTCTGGATTTCCTGAAAGGCGGGCGGCGCTCCGCCTGGCGGGCGCCGCCCCAGGATCAGCCCACGGCTTCCTTGGGCTGCATATTCAGTTCGATGCTGTGGTCCTGGCCGCCCTTGGTGAGGCGTTTGGCGTCGCCCAGACGGACGATGCGGATCTTACGGGTCTTGGACATGACACGCTCCGAGGTTTGATGCGCCGCGCGAACGCGACGGGAAGGAGGATGGAAGTCGTGAGCGCCGACAGCGCATGCGCCGCCGGCGCCCACGCCCTTCAGCCCGCCGAGGTGCGAGGCTGCAGGTTCAGTTCGATGTTGAAGACACCATCGCCCTTGGTCAGGCGCTTGGCGTCGCCAACGCGAACGATGCGGAACTTGCGGGTCTTGGTCATGACGCGCTCCCTGGTCTGAAACGCCGCGAAATTGCGGCCGCTCATCACGCGCACTACTTCGAGTTCATTGGTACTATATTGCACCTATAGCGACGATATATTCGCCGAAGCCCTCATGGCGCGAACCAAGTCGCCAGCGTGGTCTTGCCGGGTCTGGTGAAATTCTATGATTGCCGAGACCGCCGCCGCCTCATCTTGATCAAAGGCGGCGGCGAGTCTTTGGGTTTCCTGATCGATATTGAGCAAGACGTCCGTTTCGACACGCATGGCCGGCGCCAGGCGAACCGCCACCAGATTGTAGGCGTCCAGCAGCGCCTGGCTTCCCGCGAGTGCGACGAGACGCCCGAAGAGTTGGTCACTCAGGCTCGGCCGGCCGGAGGGGCCTTCGTGTTCGGTCGCCGCCAACATCCCCAGCGCCCAAGGCTCCCGATCGGGGCGATCCTGCGCCAGCCTCTGGGCGGCGCCAACCAGGTAGAGCGAACGCAGCGCATAGAGTTCAACGAGGTCAGCTACATCGACCCGCCTGGCGAAATAGCCGCGCCCGCGGCGATCCTCGATCAGGCCCTCACCGGCCAGACGCGACAGCGCTTCGCGGACCGGCGTCGCGCTAAGGCCCAGGCTTTCGGCGAGATCGGTGATGGTCAGCGGCTCGCCAAGGATCAGTCGGCCGCCGCGCAATTGCAGGCGTAGGGCGTCGAGGGCGGCGCTGAAGGGATCCTTGGGTCGGCCGGGCGAAGAAATCCGCACGCGAGTCTCCTGGCAACGACAGCGCACGCCAGACCATCGCATCGGCACGCCACTATCGAACAAATAGTCGCAATAGTTTCACAGTTCAACTCCAGGATATTTCAGTCTATAAATTCGCCACGCAGAATATATGCGCCTATGCGCAATAATATTGCGCTACTAGATTTGCGCTTTACTTCATGATGCCATACTGGGGGCGGCATACCCGCAGAGCGGCTCGGTTGCGCCGTTGAGCGCCCGGTCCCATCTGGCACATTGACGAGTACCGTTTATCGCGAAAGCTTCGAAAACCGTCGGTAAAATTGCGTGCGTGAGTTGAATGAGCGACCAGGATCCGGAAGGCAGCAAGCGTGGCCAGCTCCTCTCCAAGGCCCTCAGAGCGGTTCGAGCCATTCGCAAGGCGACATCGCGTGAGCTTGCCAAGGCTCTGGGCTTGTCGTTGCGCGGCTACCAGAATTTCGAGGCTGGCGGCGGCCAACTCAATGTTGACCACGTGCTGAAGTTCGCTGACGCGATCAACTGCGACCCGTTCGGGATTTTGGCGGGCGTGCAGATCGGGCATCCGGAGCTTGCCGCCTACACGGCCAAGAACAAGGGGATGATCGCCTACATGATCGGACTGCAGGAGTTCGTCGAAGACGCGGGCGACAGCATCGCCTACCTGGAGACGACGACCTTTGTCTCGGCCTATCAGGACATGTTCAAGGACTTGGCGAAGAAGGCGCGCGCCGCCCAGCAGCAGGACGCCGATTGGATGGCGGACAACGCCGCCCGGCTCGGCTTGCGGACCAGCGAGAACCCGGAGGAGGACGACGCGGGCGGGACGTGAGGTCAGGCGGCTATAGGCCCAGGCCGCGCGATCGCGAGCGGCCCCACTGGACCTCGCCGCTCGGCAGGACGATACCCGACACCGCGCGTCCCAGGCTGGCGTCCAGGCGCGGCCGCCACGGCACGAGCTGAAACCCCAACCCGTCGTCGATCATGGCGAAGCGCCCCGAGGCGAGATCGACACGCCGCCGGTAGACCCCATCGACGGTGTCTCCCGTCGCGGCGGCCTTCGGCGTCAGTCCTGTCTCCGTCGCCAAGCGCGCGCTCGTTGCGGCAAGGTCCTGCGACTGGAGGGTGTCCAGGACGCCGCGCGACAGCACCACACGCTCTCCAAAGCGACGCGCCAGGCCCCGTTCGATCAGGAGGTCCGCGCGCTGAACCATCGCCGCCCGGGCCTCCTGAGCGAAGCCGCCATGACCGGCGATGTCGCTGCGATGAATCAACTGGCGATCCAGCCAGGTTGCGCCTTGCGCTTTCACCTGAGCTGCGAGGTCGAGGTCGCTTCGAGTCGCAAGCTGCCTGACGGCCTGGCCTCGCTCACCGACGAAGGCGCGCAGTTCGACGATGGCGCCGGGCTTGGCGTCGCCCGTATCGGCCAGGTCGTTGAAGGCGACATGGTGCTGGCGCCCATCGACGCCATCGACGACGGCATAGGCCGTCCCGACCAGCTCATCGTTCAGCCCCCGCTCGACGAGCCGGCCCATCACGGGCGCAACGGACGTCTCGTCGTGCAGCGCAAAACGCGCCGAATCGACCGTCCCACCGTCCCGCGCCATGGCGCGATGCAGCGTCTTGATGACGTCTCCGCGGATCGACAGGTCGCGCAACCGCGCCTGAGCCGAGTCCTCCAAGCGCCAGCGCCCTGGCCCGGCCGGCTCCGCCAGCCCCATTCGCTCCAGGTGCGCCGCCCGTCCCGCCAATAGTTGACGGGTCGCTTCCGACCGCCCCGACCCAGGACGTAGATCGACCAGCCCGCCGGCCCGGTCTGCCTCCCAGCTCAATGACCGGTCAAGGCTCGTCCATCGCTCGGCCGTGACTTCGGCCTGCAAGGCGGCAGCGATCTGACGTTCGGTTCTCGGTCCCAGTTCAAGGGTGACCCGGGCCTGGGCGCGCTCGCGCATGGCGCGGCCCAGATAGTCGCCCGCGATCACCAGGTCGCCGCCATGCTCATCCTTGCCCCGCACCAGGATGTGAAGGTGCGGGTTGTCGGTGTTCCAATGATCGACCGCAATCCAGTCCAAGTGGGTGTCGAGATCGACCTCGGCCTGCCGCATCAAGCCGCGCGCGAAGTCCCGCAGGTCCGCCAGTTCTCCGGCGTCCTCCGGCGAGACGATGAAACGGAAATGGTGGCGGTCATCTTCGCAGCGTTCCGCGAAGGCCTTGATGTCGGCGGCCTCGGAACCGGCGTCGAACATATGGGCCTTCTCGCCGTCGCGCGTGACGCCCTCACGCTCGAGATAGGCGATATGGCGGGCCAAGGGCGCGGCCCTGAATCGCGATCCGCCGTGGCGAACAACGCGGCACTTGATGATCACGCGTCGCTGGTCGGCGCCGGTCCGGGTCAGCAGGCAAGCCCCGCGTCCGCGCCCCAAAGACGCCCGTCCGCCGCCGCGCCGCGCGCCGCCGCCGGCGTCGGACGCCCGGGTCGCGGCGCGCTGAACTTGCCCCAGAAAGCTGCGCCCGGTCTTTCCACTGCGGTCCCCGGCGATCCGCCCGGGCCGCAACAGGAAGTCGTCGTCAAACTCGTTCATGGGCGCTGTCGGCGCGCCGCTGGCGCGCAGCCTGTTGATCAGTTTGAAGTCTTTCCAATCGCGCCATCGCCGTCCCGGCGGCGATGGCGCGCCAACCCCAAGCCGCGCAAGGCGTGGCGACCGCAGCGACGGCGCGGCTTTTATCTGGCCCTCCCTGCGCTGCCCGAATTTCCGCGCCAGAGCCGTCCCAATCCAGGATCACGCCCACCCTGCAAAAGACCCCTAGCCACCCGCTCATGGCCGCCTCGTCAGTTCACCGCGCGGCGCGAAGAGGGCTGAAGGCTTCGACGTCTCACCGGTCGTCTGGGCGCCCTCCTGGCCAGCGTTTTGACCGCCGACGGCGTCCGCATTCGCCGATCCGTTGGGGGCGAAAAGCTGCGCCTCGGTCCATGGAACACGGCGCGCCAGCTTGCCCGAGCGCGCGCCCAGATCATCGCCACGCGTCAGCCGCATCACATAGGCCAGGGTTTCGCCGGGAAGGGGGCGCCCCGCCAGGCTCTGTTCGTAGCGGCCGGGGCCGGCGTTGTAGGCCGCCAGGAAACCGGGCGCGCCATAACGGTCGTGCAGTTCGCGCAAGTAAGCCGCGCCCGCCAGGATGTTGTCGCGTGGATCGAAGGGATCAGGCCCGAGGTCCAGGCGCGCGCGTAGCATCCGCCAGGTGGCGGGCATCAGTTGCATCAGGCCCATCGCGCCCTTGGACGACACAGCCTTGGCGTCTCCCGCGCTTTCGGCCGCGATGACCTTGGCGATCAGATCCGGCGACAGGCCAAAGCGCTCGGCCGCCAGCGCGATAGGCACGCGGTGATTACTTGCAACGCCAGCTTGCCGCGCCTGGACGGGTTCCGCCAGCAAGACGATCACGACGATGAGCAGGCGAACCAGGCCTCCAGACCCTCTTGTCTGACGCCTCACGGGCGGCCCTCAGTGCGACGGCGATCATCACTTGGCCCGCCCCATCGCTCGGCGCGCGCCTGGACGTCCGCCCGGCGGGTCACGCCGAAATAGCGGCCGTCAAAACTGGCAGCCGTTTGGGCGTTCATCAGGAACAGTTCGTCTTGCGCCAGGCGATGGCATCCCGACCAGCGCGGCAAGGGCCGGCCGAGCCGATCGCGTTCGCGCGCCTGGCCGATCGTCTTTCCGTCGATCGTGACGAAGTCGCCCGTCCGACAGACCACCTGCCCCGGCAGCCCGGCGACCGGCTTGAGCAAGGGCACGCCGGCCGGCAACAAGCCCCGCGTCGCCAACCAGCGCGCCACCGGCGGTGGCGGATCCACCGCCACGATGTCGCCGACCTGCAGCGCGTCCGGCGGCCGCAGCCAATAGGCGCCGATCGGAACGCTGCTGGTGGTGTTCCACATCAGCCGCGGCGGGCTGGGTCGCCAGGACAGGAGCGCGCAAGCGACGGCGCCCAACGCCAGAGCGACAAATGGACGGCGTTTCATGAGCTCAGCGCTCGACGTTGCAGCCAAGCCCGATGACGTTGGCGGCTATAGGCGCGCGGGACGTGACCCGCCAGCAGGCGATTGTTGACGTGGCGCCAGTAGTCAGGCGCGACTTGATGGGCCGCGACGCCGACCGCCTCGACGGCGTCGATGGCCAAGAGACACCGTTGCACGCGCGTCCAGCCGGTCAAGGCCAGCAAGACCTCTGCCCCAGGGCGAACGTCCGGCCGGGTTGAGAATGCCGCGCCAGGAGCCGGCGCGAGGAGGATGTCTAGTTCGGACTGCGCGGTGCCGTAGGCGTTGGCCTCCCAGCGCACCAAGGCAAAGACCGCGCCCGGTGCGAAGGTCAGGGTGCGCCGGCGCCGATCATGGCGAACCTCCCGGCAAGCTCGGCCAAATCGAATCCAGTGTTCGATCCGGCCCTCCCACCACATCAGGTCGACCTCAGCGCCAACATGTCCGTCGTTCCGGGGCGCCCCTGGCTCAAGTTGGAAAAACGGGGGTGTCATGAGCCGGCCTCCGGGAACTGATGCTCAAGGAGGTTGCGGACCATCTCGGCGACGGTCAGGCCGCGGGCGAAGGCGGCGATCTTGATGCGAGCGCGCAAGGCCGGCGCGACGTCGATGGTCAGCCGCGCGGTGTAGGGATTGGGCGCCCGGTTAGCCGGCGGCATCTCGTCGGCCTTGATCCAGGATTCAGGCGCGGGCGGACGGGCGGCGAACGGCGCGGTCGACGCGGTCGGCGCTGACGCCGGGATGGGACGGCGGCTCATCGGGCCAGCCCCTCGATCTCCTGGGCCAGGCTGGCGATCTCGCGCGCCGCCGGCTGCCCTGGGGCCATCTCCGTGGCCAGTCGGCCGGTCCTGGCGGCGTCGGCGAACACCACGCGCTGGCCGATATGCTGGCGCAGGACCCCGGTCTGTTGCGCCGCCAGCGCGGCGGCGGTCTCCCGGGCGATGATGGTACGCGCCGGACAACGGTTGAGCACGAACCTGGCCTGCAATGCCGGCCGGTAGAGCCGCGCCTCGTCGATCAGCCGCAGCATTTCCTCCGACGCCCAGCCGTCGAACGGAGAGGGCTGCACCGGCGCCAGGACCAGATCGGCCGCCAGCAGCGCCGAGCGCAGCAAGGCCGCGACCCTGGGCGGTCCATCGATGACCAGGTGATCGACGTCGCGCGCCAGCTCGGGCGCTTCGCGATGCAGTGTGTCACGGGCCAGACCGATGACCCCGAAGGCGCGGGGAAGGCCGGCATGAGCGCGCTGCTGCGACCAGTCCAGGGCCGAGCCTTGAGGATCGGCGTCGATCAGGACCACGCGCCGCCCTTGCGCGGCCCATTGGCCGGCCAGATGCAGGGCCAGGGTCGTCTTGCCGACGCCGCCCTTCTGATTGAGCAGGGCGACGATCATCGCCGGTCTGCCCGGACACGGGTCGCGGCTGGCGCGAACGCTTCTACTGAGAAGTTAGAGTCTGAGTTAGACTCTAGGTTACGGGGCGCACGAACGCTTGCTGGGCTTGGGTTTGCGCTGGCTGTCTGCGCCTGATGTCCCGATACCTGTGCGCCTGATATCCCGAGGCCCGATGCGCCCGATCTCCCGACACCGTCCACAGGAGCTTCCACGGTGCCGTCGGCGAGAATGACGAGCGGTCGCGCCCGCAACGGCAGGATACGCAAGCGCTCAGAACCGCCGAGGCGGTCGACGAACAGTCGATAGCCCGGCAGTTGTTGGCGGGCGGCGATGCGGCGAATGTCGAGGGCGAAGTCGGAAGGCCGGGCCAGACTGCCGGACTTGTGGTGCAGATGGGCCATCTCGAACACCCAGCCCCCTGGCTGGCGGCCGGCGTGCTTGCGGGCCACGCGGTAGAGCCAGCGCTCGATGCCGCCCGTCAGCCGGAAATAGTCCGGGTCGATGGTCAGGACGAGCGAGCGGTCGACGACGCCGCGATAGAACCAGTCGGGCAGGATGATCTCCACCCCTTCGACCCGGCCGCTGCGTGTGGACCGCTCCTCCCATTCGTTGATCCAGGAAAATTGCTGGCGTCGCCAATGCTCGCCCTGACGAACGGTGGTGGCCACCACGGTCGACTGCAGGCGGCGCAGAGCGGCCTTGAACAGGCGATACTCGGTAGCGCCGGTCGAACGCCCGATCGCGGTGAGCAACTGGTAGGGCGTAAAGCGCAGGAGCCGCGATGTCCGCAGACCGTGGTTCTCGGCGTCGACGATCTGCGAAGCCGCCCAGATCAGCAGGTCGGCGTCCCAGATGGTGGCCATGCCATGTTCCGGCAGGCCGTGGACCTGCACCTCGACCGCGCCGGACCGGTAGAGGATCGGTCGTACGCGGCGCGACTTCGATAGCGAAAAGAAGGGGCGCTCCATCAGATCGCGCTGGTCTCTGGGGCTGGCGTCCCCGGCGGTGACGACAAAGGGCAACAGTCGTTCACGCTCGCCTTGGCCGAAGGTGGGTTGGCGGGCCATGGTCAGGCCTGGCTCACGGCGGTTTGGGCGGCCTGGCGCTTGGCTGGCAGGACCTCGCCGACGCCGGGATCGCTGGTCGAGACCTTGGCCCCGCGATCGGCCCAGGCCTGCAAGTCCTCGATGGCGTAGACCACCCGCCCGCCGAGCTTGCGGTAGGCCGGACCCGTCCCGTAGGTGCGGTGCTTCTCCAAGGTGCGGTGCGACAGGCCCAGATAGGCGGCGGCTTGTTGGGTGCGCATGAAGCGCGGCACATTGGCGGGCGCATGAGCGAGCGAAGTGGCGGACATCGGAAGGCTCCCGGGTCCGATAGCGTCGGCCAGGATGGCCTTGCGCGGACTGGGGAAGCCTGGCGGGGTGAGCGGCCCGCCAGGGAGTGCGAACATCGCCTCGTCAAGATCGCACCCCAAGGGCGCTACCGCAGTAGACCCTGATATCCGCCGGTGACCATCGCGCGGCCGTCACGCACAAGCCGCAGGGTGGCGTCTCGCAGGGAGGACGTCTTCCAGGGTTCGGCCGCGACCCTTGCCGCGCCATAGAGCGCTGCGGCGATCTCACGGTAGGCCGCGCCGTCCAGGCGCGCATCCAGGGCTCGCAACATCGTCTTCAGACGGCCCCGACGCTGCGGCGTGACCGTATCGCCCGATTGGCGACGTCCGTTCAGGTCTCGCCACAAGCGCGCCAGGGCGTCGAGGCGCGCGGGCAGGTCTGCGTCCAGAGGAACAACGGCGGCGAGGCGAGAGGCGGCCGGATCGGCGTCTTCGGCCAGCAGCGTCAAACGGCGCCGGTCTCGCCCTTCGCCCTGCGTCCACCAAAGCTGTCCATCCTGCGACCGGGCGTGGCTTGGCGTCGACAAGCCACCGCCGGCCGGGACGGGCGATGGGGTCAAGAGGATCAGGCCGGCATCGGCTTCAGGGCGCCACCAGACCTCGGCGTCGGGGGCTTCAAGTGAAGGATCGACAGGGAAATCGCAGTCCCCACCGCGCGCTCCAATCGCCGTGAGGCGCGGCCTCCTGGGCCTGCGCGAAGTCCTTCTGGTATTCGGGATTACGCCGGAGGCATTCCCAAGCCAGTTCTGCGGCTGGCAGTTCGTCCAAATAGTCGTAAGCTTCGGGTGACCGCCACCGGGATGCGTCTGGCGACATGAGAGACTCCAGCTGATCGCTCTCAGATTGAGCTAGCGCTGGATTTTTCGGGCTCCATCGTCTGCGGGAAGTCGTGCTGGCGAGAACGCGTGATGCCGCCGCGGCATCACTGTCACGGGGGGCCGCGGGCCAGCCCCTGATAGCCAATGGCGGACATCCAGCGTGCGCGTTCGAGGTGGGCGTCGTGCACGCGTCGGGCGCGGACCGGATCGGCTTGGACGTCGAGGCTCAGAATCAAAGCCGCCGCCTCACGCCAATCGGCTTGGGCGGCGGCGGCGTCCAGCAAGCGGACATAGGCCTGCAGGTGGGCGCGGTCGTAGGCGGTGACACGCGCCTTACAGGGTGGGGTATCACGCAGGTCATCGTTGTCCATCGGGCCTCCCCACCCTGGCCGCGCGGTCAACCTAACGGATTTCGCGGGCGATGGGATGGCCTCGGGATCGCATCAGGCGATGCGGTTAGGGCATCGGCCGCGTCGTCAGCCCGGCGCGGTCTTGGGGCGCGGCTCGCGCTCCTTCTCGTCCGAGCGCCGGATCCATACGAGCGAGAGCGGCTCCTCACCGGCCATCAGCCGCGCATCGATCGGTTCGGACCAGGTGGGATCATCCAGACGCAGGTTCAGCACCGCGCCGGAGGCCGGATCGGTCGGGAGCCAGGCCGCGCCGCATTCGGTTTCGCCGACATAGGCGCGGAAGGTCGGGGCGCGGGCCGACACCTTCTCTACCGGCGAAAGCTGAACGGTGGCGTCCAGTTGCAGGGTCGTGAGGCGGCCGACGAAGCCTTCGCCGTCGCGCCGGAAATAGCCGATCGTGGTCATGGCGGATTCCTTGTTTTGGGAGGTTGGCGGCGGCGATACCGGCACAGGGTGGGGGCCGCCCGGGCATCGCCGCCGCCTCGCCCCCTGTGAGTTGGGGCGATGGGCCGGCCACTGCAGGGAGGCTGGCGACCGGTCCCGGGAGGATGTTCGCCACCCGCAACTTGCTCAAGACCTCATGGGCGGCGAGCGGGTAAAGACAGGTGATAGCGCGCCGTGGCGTAGCTGCGCCAAGGCGAGGCCCGGACATCGCGGCGCGCATGCCCGTTTCCGCCAGCGGCGCATCGATAAACAACCCTTCAGATTGACCCGATGAAGACGCGGCCAGGGGATCGGGCGGCTCGGCGCGTCTGTGGTCGATGAGGATGTCGCCTCATCCAATCCAGGAGATGCCCATTGCCCCTCAAGCCGCTTCCCCACCCCGTCGATGTGCACGTCGGCGCCCGCCTTCGGCTCAAGCGCAAGATCGCGGGCTTCAGCCAGATCGAGCTGGCCGCCGCGATCGGCGTTACTTTCCAGCAAGTCCAAAAGTACGAGGCCGGGACCAACCGGATCAGCGCGTCGAGCCTTCACGCGGCCGCGACCGCGTTGAAGGCGCCGATCGCCTGGTTTTTCCAGGATCTCGGGACCGGCGACGCGGCGGCGCCCGCGACCTTGCTGGCCACGCGCGAAGGCTGGGAGATGGCCCGGCTGTTGGCCCCTATGGCTCCAGGACCGCGCCGGCAGGTGCTGGCCTTGTTGCGCGCGGTCGTCGATGCTGATCTGGCGGCCATCGCCGCTTGAGCCGTGGCGATGACCCATGGCGTCTCGATGCCCCTGAGGCGCATCGGCTTGGCCCCGCTCGCAAGAGCGGGGCCGCCGTCAGGCTCAGTCGGTCTTCGGGCGAGGCCGCGACCAGATCAGGGTGTAGCCATCGCCCTTTTCGTCGGCGAACAGGTTGGCGCTGATCGGGGCCGAGAGCTTGGGGTCGTCCAGCTTGACCGAGTGGTAGTCGCGACCGCTGGCGGCCTTCTGCGGCCAGGCGGCGCCGATCTCAACGCGGCCGATATAGACCAGGTGGCTGGGCGCGTTTTCGCCGGTGCGGCCGGTCTCGGGCACGAAGCGCACGCCTTGGGCCTGCAGTTCGAGCGTGGCGACCTCGCCGTGGAATTCCGCGCCGACCTTCTTGAAGCTGCCGATGTTGGACATTGTCTTTCTCCGTTTGCGTTCTCGAGCCCGCGACCATCGCGGCCTCGATGGGGATCGTCCGGCCGGAGGCGATCGACGCCGCACTTGGCAGAGCCAAGCCGGAGCAAAGCGGAGGGCGGCGGCCGGCGACTTTCTTGCTTCGCGAGGAATGGGCGCGCCCAGGGGAAGAAAGTCGCCGGCCGCCGTTGCGGTCAAGGCGGTCGAGGCGCAGCCGCCCTTCGGTCAGATCTAACCATCGAAGAGGCCGCGAAGGTCACGGGCTAGAGATCGCAGACAGGGAGAAAGACCCGGTCCTATATCGGCAGCTCCATGACGGTCGTGCGCGGCGGTCCACGGCAAGGTCGCCACGCTTGAGCGGCGGGTGCGGGGCCACAGCTTCGTACCCGAGACCGGCCGCGCCAGCGAACCACGCCCAGCCACCAGGTCTATATCGGCCGCGTTGAGATCGGCGCGGCTTGGCTGCAGAACACCGCCAGTGATCGCGACCGCCCCTCGGTCACGCGGGATGTTCCTAAGCGCTCGGCCCCAATCAGCGCTGACGTGTTCACCGGCGACAGCGGCGGCGGCGATACCGTGATCCAGTCGCCTCCTCGCCCAATGACCGACAGAGCCTGACGGCGGCCACGCTTGCGAGCGGGGTCAAGCCGATCGCCCCTCCGGGGCATCGAGACGCCATGGGTCATCGCCACAGCTCAAGCGACGACGAAGTCCGGCCGCTGCGATTAGCGGATTTCGAGGGGATGGCCGCTACTGGCCAGGCGGTCGAGCAACTCGGCCATCTCGTCGGCGTCCTGGATGTCCAGACCGGTCTGCGCCACGCCGCTCACCATGGCGGGCCAGCCCGTGAACAGATCAAAGACCGTCCAGCCGTCGGGATCTTCGCGAAGGTCAAATCGCCGCTGCATGGCCGCGAGCATCGCGCCAAACCGCGGACGGCTCAAGGTGCGGACGGCCCAAAGGGGCGGCGCTTACGCGCCGCCGTCGAACCGCCAGACCGGGATCCCCAGCTTCCGGGCCTTGTCGGCGAGGTTGGCGTGGATGCCCGAGCCTGGAAACGCCAGGACTCCGATCGGCAAGGTCTCCAGCATCACATCATTGCGCTTGAAGGGCGCGGCCTTGTTATGCCGGCTCCAGTCCGGCTTGAAGGCGATATGCGTGATGCTCCGCGCCTCAGCCCAGCACGCGGCGATGCGCTCGACGCCGGTGGGCGTTCCGCCATGCAGCAGTGTCATATCCGGATGCTTGGCCAGAACCTTGTCGAGGAGGTCCCATATCCGGGCATGGTCGTTATAGCCCGCGCCGCCGGTGACAGCGATCTTGGGTCCGGCCGGAATGAAGACCTGGGCCTCGGCGCGCCGCTGGGCGGCCAGGAAGTCTCGGCTGTCGATCATCGCCGCCGTGAGCGCCGCGCGATTGACGCGCGACCCGGCCTTGGGAATCCAGGCCGCGCCGGTGTGGTGGTGGAAGTGATGAGCGGCCTCTTCGCGAAGCTGCTCGAGACCGTTGCGCTGGTCCAGGAGGACCGCGCCTGTGGTGAGGAGCCGCTCAAGCTCGACAGAGGCCACTTCCGAGCCGTCCTGCTGGCGTTGGCTGGACTTCTGGGCGTCCTCGTTGTCGTCCAGGCGGCGCTGAACGCGCTGGGCCGCGCGGTGGAAGAGATCGACCGCACCCCAGAGGAGATCGGGCAGCGCGGGCTCTAGGCGGGTGTCGCTCAACGGTGAGATCAGGGCGTCGAAGAGGTCGGCCATGGCGGCGGCGAGGGCGACTGGGTCGGCGGGCGGCCGGGGATCGGGCTCGCCGTCCGGAACAGGGCGGCCGTGGAGCGCCAGGTCTTCAAGCAGATGGCCGGTGGCGGACAGGGTGTGCGGCGGTTCGGGGTCAAGGAAACGGTCGGGGGTCATGGAGCGTGCTCCTGGAGGGCCTAAAGCCGCGCCCATCGCGGCCTTCGTGGCGATCCTCTTCGGCAGGCCCCGACAGCCCGCACCGGCACGGCCGCAGCGCAGCGGAGGACGGCGGGGCGGGGCTGTTTTGGTTCGCGATGCAAAGCCGAGCCCTGCTCGGCGGCGGAAAACAGTCCCGCCCCGCCGTTGCGGGCTGTCGGGGCCTGCCGGTCCGATCGCCCTCTAGAAGGCCGTGGGCGCGGCTTTAGGCCCTCGCGGGCGCCGCGCCATGACCTCTGACCGCGACGTAGGCCCAAAGCCGCCACGCGCCCGCGACGCCGGGGTCATCGGCTTGCAGGTTGGCGCAGGAAACGGTCGATATCGTCCGGCGCGAGCTGGGAGGCCAGGCGCGCGGCGAGACGGTCTCTTCCGAGGCGACGCAGGTCGTCATTGAGATCGCCCTTGCTCGGCGTAAGCGAGCGCGCTTCGATCCCGGCGGCCGATGCCCTCTGGGCCAGAGCGATCGCCGCCGCGCGGCCCGCGCGATCAGGGTCGACGACGATATAGAGGCGACGGAGGCCCGCCGGCAGAAGCAGGGCGGCCAGATGGGCCGAGGAGAGCGCGGCGACGAGCGGCAGGTCCGGGGCGACGACGGCCAGCGACAAGACGGTCTCAAGCCCTTCGCCGGCCGCCATCACGTCCGACGCCGTCCCCAAGCGGACCCCATGGCCCAGGAGCGCGCCCATCGCGCGGCGCGGCGTGGCGATGGGCGCCTTACCGAGGGTTTCTCCGTCCAGCCAGGTGCGGTGGGCTCCGGTCTGCCGGCCGGCCAAGTCGGTGACGCTGGCGATGAGGGCGGGCCAGGCGCGGGGGACATCCTCGGCGTCGGTCCTGGCGGGCCGGTAGAAGCAGTTGGGGTGGCAACGCAACGCGTCGTAAAAGCGCAAAGGCGCAAGGCCGCGCGCGTGCAAATACGCTTCGCCGACCGAGCCGGCCAGCGGGCCGGCCAAGCCAAACAGCCGACACGCCGCCCGCTGTGCTCGCGCCGCCGATCGGGGTCCTGGCGTTTGCGGGCGTGGCGTGTTCGGTGTCCAGACCTCGACCGGCAAGGCCAGAAAGCGACGCGCCTCGTCGAAGGTCTCGACCAGGCGACGATGCCCCAGCGCCGCGCCGATCAGGTCCAGCAAGTCGCCGTGCTGACCGGTGGCGGCGTCTCGCCAATGGCCGGCCGCGCCGCGCCCCTCGTCGGGCCCCTCCAGTCGGACATAGAGGCTCCGTCCTGGAGTGTTGCTGACGTCGCCGACCAGCCAATAGCGCCCCTCGCGCCACCCCTTGGAGACGTAGTGGCGGCAAACGGCTTCGGCGCGGCCGGCCAATTGTCTGGAAAGATCCGAAGCGGTTGTGTTCATCGGAGGGAACCCGGAAAGAAACAGGGACCCGCCTTGAGAAGACGGGTCCCTGTCAGACGCAGTGGGGGAGGACTGGCCTATTCGGCGGCGACTGCGTGAGGCTGCGCCGTCTGCCCGTCCGCATCATCGGCGACTTGGTCTTGCGGCTCCATGGCCGTTTCGCCGCCGATTTCCGCCGATTGCACATCGTCCGCGCCTTCGGGCCCGGACAACGGACCGGTGACCAGCGGCAGCGTGCGCAAGGACCGAGGCAGCCAGCCCGTCCCCTCGACCAGCCTGGCCGCTTCCACCGCCATGTCGTCCTTCTTCAAGCCGGCGATGCGGTCGGCCGCCGCCTCTCCCAGGGCCTCGCGCACGGCGTCAAGCATCTGGCCCTTGGTGATCCGGCTGAAGAACGCCTCGGCCGTCGGCGCCCAGCCCGCCACGGTCATATCGAGCTGCATCGCCTGAGCGAGCCTATCGGCATGAGCCAGCGCCCGGGGACGACGGTTCCAACCCTCGTAGAGCGCGTTGATCGTCAGGCTGGCGCAGTGGGCGAACAGGGCTTGGCGGCTGTCGTGGTCGAAGGCGACCAGCGCCTCCCACATCCGGTCAGGGTCGCGCGGCAGATGCTCGGCCCAAGTCTTGTGGCGGGCCGCGATCGCCACGGCGCAGGGCGTCTCGGCCAGGCCCTTCGGCTGCTGGGCATAGGCCAGGCTCTTGGCCTCGATCTCCAAGCAGGTGTCGAACGCGCCGCGGCTGAAGAGCGACAGACACAGGGCGTGCAGCACCGCCAGGAACGCCAGCTCGGGATGGCCGGCCAGGGCGTCGCGCAGGGCGATCGTCCGATGCACGGTCATTTCGCTGACCAGGCGATCGGGCAACGGTCGACCGGGCTCGTCGATCTCCTCCTCCGCAGGCTGGCCCGCGACGGGTTCGGCCGAAGGCTCGACGCCGTTGTCATCGCCGACGGCGGCGTCCTCGGTCTCCGCCTCGCCCTCGGCGGTCAGGACGGGCGACTCGTCCTCGGGCAGAACATAGCCGCGTTCGATCCGCGGGCGGCCATCTCGGTCGAGGCTGAGGAAGGCGCCGGCGATGGCCAGGTCGGCGGGATCATAGATCACCGGCCGGGTTTTCAGGGCTTCTAGCGCGGCTTCGATTTCGCCCAGCCGCAGGTCGATGGCTTCGGGATACTCGTCGGCTTCGGCGTAGGTCTCTTCATAGCCTTCGCATTCGGCCTTAAGCGCCGCGGCCGTAGCCGCTTCCTCGTCGCTGAGCGACGCAGCCTCGCCGACGACCCGCCGCAGGCCGAAGGTGTGGCCATAGGGGAAGTCGATCGCGGTCTCGACCCACTTCCAACCTTCAGCCGCCAGAGCCTGGCCTTCGCGCTCGAGCCGTTCGAGCACCAGGCGGTCGAGCAAGGCCGGGTCCTGCAGCCAGCCGCCCTGGTCGGCTTCGAACAGGTCGCGCATGATAGCGCCGCCTGCTGCCTGGTATTGGTCCAGGACGAACTGCGCGCGCCGATCGCTGGCGCGCACGGCTCCTTCGGTCAGCATGCGGCGGATCTGGTAGGGCTCGCGATTATAGGTCTTCTGGATGGCCTCCCAGACCTGAACCTGCCGCGCGGGATCCGGATTGACGGTGAAGGCCATCAGCTGGTCCAGCGTCATGCCATCCTCGGCGTAGACGTCGAGCAAGGCCGGAGCGACCGCCGCCAGTCGAAGACGCTGGCGAACCACCGCCGCCGTGGTGGTGAAGGCCACGGCGATCTCCTCTTCCGGCTGGCCCTTGTCGACCATGGCCTGGAAGGCGCGGAACTGGTCCAGGGCATGGAGCGGCGCACGCTGGATATTCTCGGCCAGGCTGTCCTCCTCGGCCAGGCCGTCGGTGCGGACCACGCAGGGGATCAGGGCGTTGCGGGCCAGGCGCTTCTGCTTGACCAGCAGTTCAAGCGCCCGAAAGCGCCGGCCGCCGGCCGGGATTTCGAACATACCGGTCTCGGCGCCGCCGGTGTCCAGCACTGGCCGCACGCTCAAGCCGTGCAACAGGGTGCGGCGGGCGATGTCCTCGGCCAGCTCCTCGATCGAGACGCCGGCCTTGGTGCGGCGGACGTTGGATTGGCTCAGCAGCAGCTTGTTGAACGGAATGTCCCGCGAGCGGCTGAGCGTAAGGGTGACAACCTTGGTCATGGTCTTTCTCCATGACGGGCGGCCCAGAGTCTCTCTCTCGACCTTCAGCCCGTCACGAAGCCCTCGCGTCCCTCTTCCTCTCGCGGCCTGCCCCCGGCGCCGAGCCCGACACCGTTCAGCGGCGGCGGCGGCGGAGGAGGCGGGTCTCGGCAAAAGGGGGCAGCGGAAACGAACAAAGCCGTAGAGCCGCCGATCAGGGTCTGCGGCTCTACGGCTTTGCGGTTCTGCGTGCGAAGTTTGGCGGCTAGCGGACGCTGGCCAGCAACCGGCCCGCCTTCGTCTCCAACTCCAAGCGCGCATCCTGTTGCGGCTTGTCGCGGGCCAGCGCGGTGATGCCCTGCACGAAGTCGAAGATTGATTCGGGAGGACGCCCCTCCTCCTTCAGGACCGTGGCGATGACCCGTCCTGTGTCGGTCTTGGAGAATCCGCGCTTGCGCAGGAACGTCTCGCGATCCTCGTCCTTGCGGGCGACGATGGTCTCGCGCGCCGCGCGGATTCCGTTGGTGAAAGGCGTCGTCGAGGCGTTGGCGAAACGCTCCAGCGCCGGCGCCGCCTCATGCACGAAGCGCCGCGCGGCGAACTTGCTGTGACGGATGCTGATCTCCTGGAAGCCCTCGGCGCCCCAGATGTTGCGGTTCATGCAGACGGCGCGGAGATAGAAGGACGCCATACCCAGGGTCTTGGAGCCCACTTCGCTGTTCCAACAATAGAAGCCGCGGAAATAGAGGTCCGGCTCGCCGTTAGGCAGACGGCCCGCTTCGATCGGATGGGCGTCGTCGACCAGGAACAGGAAGACGTCGCGGTCGCTGGCGTACAGCGTGGTCGTATCCTTGGTGACCTCGACGAAGGGGTTGTGGGTCATGGTCGACCAGTCCAGCAGGCCAGGCACCTTCCAGCGCGTGTCGCCAACGCCGTCGCCGGCGATCTTCATCACCGCCGCGACCAATTCATGGTCCCAGATCCGCCCGTAGTCGGGTCCCGTGACCGCGCGCAGTTCGACGCGCCCGTCGTCGGTCTCCAAGGTCTTCATCAGTTCGGCCCGATGCGACAGCAGACCGTGCTGCAGGTTGATGCCGGCCAAGGGAGCGGGCAGGTCGCGAAGATAGCCGGCGGGAGCGCCGACGAGGCCGCAAAGCTGGCTGAAGGACCAGTGGGTCGGAGCCACCGGCTCGTCACGCCCGGGCATGATGAGGGCTAGACGCGCGCCGCCGTCGCGATCGGCTTCGACCCGCAGGTGACGCGTCTCGACGGTGCGAGAGGTGGCGCGCTCGGCCCGAGCATAGACAGCAGCGTGGAGCGCGCTGAGCGAAAGGTAGCGCTCGTCATCGGGGCGCGAGAACCATTCCGACGAGACTCGGCCGATACGCTCGCCACGCGAAATGTCCACTTTGTAGCCGCCGGCGACGGACGCATCGGCGGCGCGGACGGGACCAGATTGAAACCGCATCATGGGAGGACCTCCTTGACGGAGCGCCGAGAGCCTCTCTCTCGACCCGCACCCGTCGAGGACCTCGACGCTCCCTCTTCCTCTCCTGCAGCCCACCGCGACCTCCAGGTACGGCCAAGCTTCCCGCTAAGCCCCCACTTGGCGGCGACCCAAAAATGACTTCGGCCCTCTGAATGGCAGGCTGACGCTCACAAGACGATCGCCGCACCGCCAGGGTTGGCTTATGGCGGTGGCATGCCTATCGCTCCCCTCGTCGCCGCCGCGATCATCGCCTGCTCCGCACCGCCCGTTCATGATGGTGATACTCTCCGATGCGGAGCGGAGCGCGTGAGGCTGTATGGAGTCGATGCGCCTGAGGTCCGCCGCGGCGCCACACCGGCTGAGCCATTCGCCTACGAAGCGCGCGACGAACTGGAACGTCTGACGCGTGGTCGGGTCGGATGTCGGTTCGTCGAGCGCGACCGCTACGGCAGGTTCGTGGGTCGCTGTTGGTCGGACGCCACGCCCGACATCAATGCGGCGCTAATCCGCTCGGGCTTCGCCACGGAATATCGGCGCTACAGCAAGGGCGCCTATGCCGAGGCCGAGGCGGAGGCGCGCAGAGCCGGTCGCGGCGCGTGGGCAAAACCCGCGTCATCGCAGTAGCCGAGAATCAGGTCTCGGCCGGTCGCATGCAGGGTGGTCGTGGCGCGCAAACGCGAGAAATCGCGCGGCTCGAAACGGTCCAAAACCCAAACCCCGTTTTAAACCCCGTTTTAACGGCGGAATTAAAACGGACCCGACTCGGAGCCCGAAGGCAAATCTTTGATTTTCTTGGAGAAAATGGCGCGCCCGGAACGATTCGAACGTCCGACCCTCAGATTCGTAGTCTGATGCTCTATCCAGCTGAGCTACGGGCGCGCATTGCCTTTCGGCGAGGCGGGGGAGATAGCCCGTCCGATT